>JACCEB010925852.1_pt1 | contig 10859 bp, 8 predicted proteins | sample 7454761 | NCBI WGS metagenome assembly JACCEB01 (sample SAMN15323454, study PRJNA562643) | freshwater metagenome | isolation source: river surface water | place: USA:Blue River Watershed | collected 2017-08-18 | reverse complement strand
CTTTTCAATTAATAATATAGCTATAGCTGTATCTGTTTTTTCATCATAATCCATGTTATAATCCCTGCTATTTACTGCTGTTAACATTAAGGCTGTATAACCATTTTTGTCTTGTATATTTAAATGACATCTTTTATTTTCAATTAATAATATAGCTATATCTTCTTGATAGTGTGATATTGCTAACATTAAGGCTGTAATACCAATTTTGTCTTGTATATTCAAATCACATTTTTTATTTTCAATTAATAATTTAGCTATAGCTATATGTGTTTTTTTATAATAATCCATGTTATATATTGCTATTAACATTAAGGCTGTATAATCATTTTTATCTTGTATATTTAAATTACATCCCTTATCAATTAATAATTTAGCTATATCTATATTCTGAGAAAGTAAAGTTTGCATTAAGGCTGTAGAACCATTATTGTTTTGCATATCCAAATCACACCCCCTATCAATTAATAATTTAGCTATTTCTATTTTGTCATATTCTATTGCTATCATTAAGGGTGTATTACCTTCATTATCTCTTATATTTAAACAGTTATTATTTAATATTGCTGATTTATTTTTAAAAAAGTTTTGGTTTGCAATTTCTTTTAACATACTAAAAAAATTATTACAATTTATTCTAATTTTGTAATCCTTATTATATTCTTTTATAAATCTTTCTTGTATTTCAGGATTTAATAAAATATTAATTCTATTTTTAACTATATTTCTATTTTTAGATTCATTTATATGTGTTTCTTTATCTATAGAACTAATTTTTCCATATATATAATTTTCTATTTTTTTAGAATTATCTTTTAAATTTTTATTAAGTTTTTCTTTAACAAATTTAGTAAGAATAGTTTTAAAAACAATTGGATCTATGAATTGTTTTAATTGATTTAGATTTATATTTTTATTTTCAGAAATAACATTATTAATTTTTTTTTTAAAATTATTTATTTCAGTATTGTTAAAAGTATTTTTTGTAATATTTCGAATATATTTTATATAACTTTCTGATAAATTCATATATAAATAAATAATATAAAAAATAATTATAAAAATAATGAAAAAAAATATTACTCATATATATATGAGTAAAGTATCAAATAATAAATATTTAGATTGTCCTGCGAGAATGAGTGACGGCCGCTCTTTTACAGACTATCGTTCGGCTACATACACAGACGATATGATTCGATATAGCAACAATTTGATGACCAGTTTCGAATTCCGTCAATTTTTAACAAATAATGCAGACCAAATTATGGAGATTAATAACAAAAAAATGGAGGAGAGAATGGGTTGCACTGACTGCAATGCACCAACTATGCCTTTTGAAAGAACATGTGTATATAACACAGAATCTGTGAAATGTCATAATGATGGAAAGAATGGCGTCGGTTTAAGAAATGTTGTTGAACAGGTGGAGAATTTTATAGGAGGCTTTGAACCAAAAGAATATTTTTTATTACAACAAGAGGAAGAGGAGCAGAGAAGAAGACCGGTCCTTAGAAGACAACAGCAACAAGAGGAGGAGGAGAGAAATAGAAGAAGACCATTACTTAGAAGACAGCAACAAGAGGAGGAAAATATGTTAAGACCTATGCCAGATATAACGGAAGGTTTTGCAAATAGAAAATCACCAAATTATAATAAAACACCATATCTTTAAAAAAATAATAAAAATTGATTTTTTTATTTCCAATTATTTTATATTTTGATAGTAATAAAATAATAATCATGGACACTCTAACAAAATATTCAAATAGTAAAGAATCATTGGATATTTTATACACAATTATTATTTATGATAAGAAACGAGATGAAATCATAGATGAAATTAGTGATTTAATAAATAAATCAAAAAATATTACAAATCCAATAAAAAGGGGAAAAGTATCTGAACGTTTAACACTTTTGAAAAATTTTATGAATGATAATTTTGATGAAAATTCGGTTATTCATGGAATATTCTTAATCGATGCAAAAATAAATTACATTGAATTGCTAAAAAATCATTTAGAAACATGCAGGGAATATAAAATGCGAAATTTTTTCATTAAAAATGATACCGTATTTCATATTGAATATTTAATCGATTTCTTCACAAATTTTGATTTCATTTATCATTTAAGGATGACAAAGAATGATGGAATTCTGATTAAAATGAATAAATATAAGGAGAAAGAGTTATCTACTCACAAAAATATAAATGAAAAATTATTGCAAGAATTATCTGAAAGTAAAGATAATATTTATGTGAGCGGTATCAAAATGAGCATAGATAATAAAAAAATAATATGTATCCCAGAGCAAAAATCAAGAGATGATATTTGGAATTTATTTATGTTAGAAAAAATGAAAAAGAATCACGTTGAACTAGAGAAGAGGATAAGAGATATATCAAATCCAAAAATGATGGACCTCTATGTCTTCGGTAAACTAAAATTTGAAATTAAAGAATCTATGGAAAATTATTTATTAAAGGAACTTTTTATTGAAGAGGAGAAGCTGGAAAAGTTAAAGACTTTTGTTAGTGAAGAACTTTTCAACTTTAAAATATTTCCGATAAAGGTAATTGAGCAGGGTGATGTTGCAGATAATTTCATAAAAAATTTTAATGGAATTATGGGTATAAAATATTATTAAATTAAAATAAAAATATATATAAATAATATAAGTATTATGAGTGATAATTCATTTGCAGGAATTAATTTTAATGATCCAAATTCTGAATCTATTTTTAGAAAACATAATGATGAAATGGATCCAAACTGGAGTCATATTATAGAAAAATCTTTTGATACCTGTGATGTATCAATTATAAAGAGTAGTGATAATAATGTTTATGTTGTAAATGGTGTATTAAAAGGCGAGATGAAGATGTTATCTTATACTGAAAAGATATTTATAAAATATTGGGCCGCAAATTCTCCAACCTATAATTCCAGCTTCTCGGGAAGTGGGCTCCCTTATCCAAATAAAGAGGTCGCTTTTCAAAATACTGAAAATATCGGTGTTGCTAAAGTAATGAATGGAAAATTCTCCTTCTCACTGCGATATCCAAATAGTTATTATAAGGAGTTGGGAACAATATATGTTCCACCCCAAGTAAAAATCAAATTTTGCAATGATAAAAACATAAAAGTGAGCAAAGTTCAAGAGATTAATCTAGGGGAGGGTATTCCATTCCGAACATTAACTTGGCCAAACCAACGCAATTGGAATAATGGACCAATGTTTTATTGCAATAATAATCTTCCAGCTAGAACTCAATATCAAATTTTGGTCGATTCTGCTTATCCAAGTAAGAATAAGATTCCCGAAAATTTTTGGGGAACTATGCCTCCACATTAAGACAAAGAATAAATTGATTTATTGGAATGTGTCCATATGAATTTTGCATTTTAACGTCCATACCGGCTAAATCTCTTATATTTTGGTTTGACAAACCTATTTTAGGACAGAGTAATACATTTCTGAAATTTGTGTCATTCTGGAATAAAATTTCGAGCCCATCTTCATCATTTCCATTCAATTCATTTATTACAAATACTTTGCTTCGTGTAATACATGTATTATTGCAATATATCTCTTTCACACCATCTCGGGCGTAAGGGTATAATGAATTATTTTCTGTTCTTTTCAAAAAATTTGCATTCATTTGTGAGTGTATTTCAAAGAAAATATTTAATGTTGTCGGTTTATATCGCAATTCATTAATATTTGGAACAATGGATAGGATTTCATTCTCTTTATATATTTTATTATCAATATTTTGAAATATATTCCAGCTTATATTTGATAAGCGGATTTTGTTAAGACCGCTTTTAACAGATATTAATGTTCCACTTGCTATTTGGTCAATTGGAAAATATTGGTAATCTGTTCTGTCATAATTATTATAGAAAATATCTATCTTTTTATCAGCAAATCGAGTATTATATAAATTGTTAATCTCTAATATATTGGGATATAAATAGAAACAGTCGAGTAATGCAGTTTTCTCATTATTTTTTCGCACAGTTAATTTTATGTCGTTGTTATTAACATCAATATTTCGGAAATTTTTCTCAGAAACACTATTTACTTTTATGCCAAAAATATAGGATTGGACTAATTTTATCTGTTGAATAATTTGTGGAGGTAGTTGTTGCTGAGGCACCTGTTTATTCTGAATAATTTGAGGAGGTTCATGTCTTTTTATGCTTTGCATAGGTTGGGAGGATTGTGGATGAGTTAATATTTGGGTTTTTTGTTCTATATTTTCATAAATATTATTATTATTTTTACTCACACATTTGCATCTACATTCGCCGGGTGGTCCTGGAAATCCGCGCGGCCCAGCCTCTCCGGGTTCACCTTTAGCCCCTCTTCTGAATCTGAAATTTTCGAAAAAAGTATTTGCATCTATTTCGGTTAGTTCATTATCTTTATAATAAACTTTTGGACCACAGCTTTTCTTACTTGCATTATTATAAAAATGATCAAATTGTTTGTTCATCTCCCTTTTCTCAGGATTCTCTTCTGAATCTTTGCATTTATTTTTAATAAAATATGCTTGTCCAGTAATATTATTATAAAGTACAGAATAATCCTTACTCATATCTATTATATATTTATATAAATATTTCATAAAAAAGAAACAATTAGAGGAAATATTTCCAGAGGCAGTATCTTACATATGTTTTTTATATCACTTTTATCATAAATAATAATATAACATAATTCTTTTACTCTCTTTTCAATATAAGCTTCTCTTATCCTTATTTTATGATTATCTTTTGTATCATCATCTAAATGATATTTACATTTAGAATCTTCTCTATCATATATTTTGAAATATTCTTCTAATTTAGTTGTTGTAATTTGTACATAATCTAATAGAAATATAATCTTGTCAACCTCTGAACGACGTATTGGCAATTCTAATAATGAATGATTATAGCTTTTTTTATTTCCAAATAAATATTGGAGAATTTTTTCATCAACATTATATCTAATAGCTAGATTCAGTAATGATATATTTCCTGATTTTTCATCTAGAACCATTTGAACACCATATTCTTGAAGAAGTTGTAAAGATTTTAACTTGTTTCTAATAATACATAGATATATAGGCTGCATTTTGATAGAAATTGTATCACCTGGTTTCATAATTTTTTCAAATCTACCATTTATGATATCTGCAAATTCATCGCTTAATAAATATTCTTTTCCCCATTCTAATAAACTCTCCAAATATTCAATATCTTCATACGATGAAAATAAAGATAATGTTAAGTAATCTAAATATATTAGTACAGACATTTTTATGTGGAATAATACAACAATAATATTTATATATATTTAAGATTTTTAAATATCATTTTTTTTTGCAAAAAAAATTGATACATAAATATACTAAAACATAGTATATTTTTTTGATAGCATCCCTATCTAACGATGGAAGATGCAATCACATTTTCATCATTCGAAAATGATATTCTTCGCTTTATTGGAGTAATATTTTTATTATGTATATGGGCAATCGTTGCATGTATTGTAATATTCACACTATTTTATATAGAATGTATAAAATATAAAATAATGATGAAAATATGGAACATAATGACCCCGCCTATGCGGTTTATTCTTTTAATCATATTTTTTTTATCAATATTATTTCGTTTATTAAAATAAAAGAATCTTCGATTTATAATATTTTTAGTTTATTTTGAAAAAATTGATTCCTAAACGGAAATAATTTTTATTTTTTTTGTAAAAAAAAATAAAAATTGACACGTAAATTCTCTAAAATATTTTTAGTATATTTTTGAGTATAAAAAAACAAACAAAACAAACAAAACAATTTAAAAATGGAATCAATACTAGAAAATTTACTTTATTGTTTATTATCTTTTTTTCAATTATTTATTGAAATTTTTGCCGGAATATTAGGTATTTTATCAGTAATACTTCAAATTAATACAAATTATGAATCAGATTATTTTTCAAATTGTGGTGGTAAGTACTGTCAAAAAAAATGTTGTTCATGGAAGATATGTGATGAAGTATATAGATAAGATTCTTAGTACAACAGTTCATAAAATTTATTTGAATTATGAAAACACTTCGTATGTAAAATAAATAATAAATTTATAATTAATTTTTTTGTTTGCTCTTTTTCAAGAGTAAAACCCTCTTCCTTAGCCGAATATCCTCCTTGTCCATAATCTTTGTTCTACCCGAATCCTCTGTATCTCTCATCGGTTTTATAATTTTAATTTTTTGAGGTTTCGCCGCTATCTCAACAAAGCCAAATTCAATGTCATAAACCTCGTCAAAATATACTTTGTACATAGAATCTTCAAACTCTTTCTCTGATACTAATTTATCCTTATTGTCAATAATTTTACGAACCATGTAATCTTCAACATCAGTAATTAATGAAAAATGTTCACTCTCTTTATAATAAATATCCCCCTCTACGTTGATATTATTATTATCTACATAAGAACTTTTAATAATAATTTTCAAATCATCTTCGGATAAGAAGATTTCCCTCATATTTTTGGTTAAATCATCCACATCATATATATTTACTAAATCCGTATCTCTATCGCCATTCTCTGTCATGATAATTGGCTCAATAATTATTTTAAATGTTAGATATGAATCTTTTGGTAATATTTTGCTCGCACCGGAACCCATTCTGATTGTATTATTCTTTTTTATAAATTATTTTTTATATTGGTTTTTTTTAGATTTTTTACTTTATCTCTTTTTGACAATTTTATTCAAATTATTAATATAACCGAGGCGAATAGGATTTCCATTCTTTGCACTCTTTAAATCAAAGACTTCATCCGTTTTTGGATTAATGAGTATCATAATTGACTTTTTCAAGTCCACTTTGACCGATTTCTGATTCACATTATCCCTATATAAATAAAATATCTTCTTCTCGCTATTTGGTAAATATACAAATCCTTCAAAATAAATACCTTTTATTAAATTCACCTTCTCCACTCTCTTCTCGTCTTTTGTCCTCGATTTCACAAAATCCTGGCTTAGACTTGGCAAATAAGAGAACCCAGTCGCATCTGAACCGAATGTCATACATTTATAATCCCCCTTAATATCCGGAGAGTTCAAAGCACAATCAAAGGCACACTCTTTCAATATTTCAATAACTTCATTAATTATACTCTGTTTTTTCAGAGATATTTGATGAATATATTCATCCGTACTCAGCTTCTCCGTTGCCATCAGCGCATTTTTAGGCGAAAATACACTGAAATATTTATATACTTCAACGTTTCTCTCATCCGGTTTTAGAGCCGCATGTGAATTTCGCCGAACACCTCTTCCAATAACCTGCTCTGTTCTCATCTGATTCCAATATGGTTCCATTATATGGATTTGTCGTATATTTTTAAGGTCTAACCCTTCAGCACCAGCTGATGTAACCATTATAATCTTGATTTTCTCCCCATATTTGTTATCATTGCTGGTAAAGACGCGCAATATCTGCTTCTTCTCCTCTTCATCCTCTGTCCCCGAATAGATAGCATATTTTGGCCCAGATGTTTTCTTATTCACCTCTTTTGGATTAAATTTGGAATAACCGTTAAAATCCAACACTTTTGAAAATAATTCGACACCCTCAAGTGTTCTAAAATTTGAATAAATGAACACTAACCCAGGACTTTTATTTACATTCTCCAGAATAGTCTTCATTTTGGGCGATAATTTATCCAACTCTTCGCGAAAATAAACATCCCCATTTTCAACCAATAATTTTATAGCATCATCGATTCTATTTTTATAATCGAGTGTCATTTTACCTTCATTATTAGCAACCTCCTCTAATTGTAATAGCTTTTCTATTTTTTTAGGATTATTTTCATTATTCTTCGTCTTCAGAGACACGATAAAGGCCGGGTCTGGATAGGGTCTATAAATATCATCAGGAAAGACGAAATTAGAGACTTGTCGAGAAAAGACGCGGAAAGTGCTCTTTACACCACCCCTCTTCTTCTTCCCCTTCTCTCCACTCCCTCTCTCCGATTTCCGCTCTTTTCTTCGCAAGAATTCGTATATTTGATACTGATAATTGCTCATTTCAACGCGATAAATACCTTTGTCAATAACGGTCGGATAATTTTCATCAAAAGCCGGTTTATAATAGGATACGAGTCCCAGAATTCGTCGCCTGAAAACGTCATCATTCTTCAATTTATCACCATCTTCGGAGTCTTTTATGAAATAATTGTGAAATAATTCACCCTCCCCATCTGTTGGAAATAATTCAAATAATTTATTCTCCAAGAATTTAATGATAACGCCATCTTGGGCACATATCGCCATAATTTTGTCAATTGTATCCCTATAATCCTCTGAATAACTTTTAATGGTTAAATGGAATTCCATTGATTTATTTATTTTATTCGTTTCAATATAATCGATATATTTAACTTCCCTGAGTAATTTCTCTTCCAGCACTTTAAATTCCCACGTTTCACCATAAACATCGGCAACACTCGCAATTCTAAAATACGTTATTTCGATATATCCGCGCAAAATATTGAAGAGAATTGCCAGCTCAAATGGGTCGTTAATCACCGGTGTTCCACTCATGGCCACAATTTTGGCATTTTGCGCATTCATTAAATAATCGTATATCTCTTTACCCTGCTTACTAATTCCATAAATTCCGCTCATTATTTTGGAGAGTAAATTATGAACCTCTTCGATAATGATTACTTTATTATCGAGGTTACCGATTCTTTTTAGTTGTGTCAATGTATTATTTGCATTATAGGATATGAATGTGTATTTATCTTTATACAACTCTGGACTCGTCTTATAACTATCATCCCCACAGAACATTAATCCATCATATATGAAATTTGTACGCAGAGATGCTGGTAAAAGAACAACGACGTTGCGCTCCTCTTTTAAGTTCTCGGATATGGTAATTGCACTGCATGTATTATGAGTACAAGTAAAATCCTCTAACAAATAGCGGTGATTTCCGTCAATAATGAAACCGTAATATTCATCCTCTCTCTTTTCCACAACTGTTATATCATATAATGAATAATCTTTTTTATCGTCATTAAAAAATTTTGACATATTATTATTTTTTTGTAAATTTATTTCATTTAATACCCCTCCGCATATGGGTAAATAGTAAAAATCTCCATTAATATTTATTTTATTTTTAATATCGACATATATACCTAATGAACGACATAAGAATGTAATTTTATATAAATTTTTAATATTACTAATTTTTAGTATGTATTTATTCATATAAATTTTATAGTTCCTGTCAATAATTCCTGCTAATAATTCCAGTCTTTTTTGACGAGAATTTATAATATATGAATCATGTATCTCTTTTAAATCCAAGCTAAAACCGTATTCATATGGGTCCATCTGTGTATCTTTTTCGGGGAACTCTACTGCACAGCGATACCCTTTTAAAAATTCTTTTTCAGAATCGGGTAATAGTATATATTTATTAACCTCTATTTCGATAATATTATTATCTCCGTGAATACGAACATCTTTTAGGCATAAAATATGTTCAGAATTAACTGTATATGAGTAATTTTCTCCTCCGATTTGATACATAATATCGGTTCCAGTTGCAAGTGATAATACCTCTCTAGGAGTTGAATCATCCCCCATTAATAAATCTCCAACAACAATATCTTGAACTAATTTATAATAACCGTTATGCATAAGAATTTTAGTATCTCTGGCATGACATTTGCCACTACCAAGGCCATGATATAATAAAATTCCTCTATATGGACTGTTATTTTGCATATAATCTCTTAATAATTTCTGGTAATTAAATGGTTCAAAATTTTTTTTAATCTCCATCTTCTTACCAGTAGCACGATATTTATAAAATGTTTGATTCACCCATTGAATAAATTCCTTTTTATTAGGAAGAACCCAATATAATGGTTCTAATTTATTCTCATTCAAAGTTATATTTATTTTGTTGGATGACATAAATATTATATTATATATATATGTTTTTTTTCATAAATTTTTTTATATTATTATATAAATGAAAATAAATTATATACCACTTGGAAGTTTCTGTTATCCAAAATTACTTATCAGAGAAACATATAGGAGTTATTCGGAGTCATTGCCGTTTGATTTTAATTCATCGCCTAATTTATCGGGTGTAACGCGTATTTTGGAAGAGTTATATGAGAAGGGTACATACGAAATAGAATTGAAAGAGATAATTTGCACACATAATGAAAACGAGTTAGCAGTATCGGAGAAGAATGATATGTTCCTAGTTCATTTTTTTAAAAGCACCGATTTAGTGGAACCGATAACTATATATCCGGCACCTATTCATAAGATAAAGCCTGATGTTTTAGAAGAGATAAAAAAAAAATTCAAAAAGAGATTTGAAAGACTTTATAATTTGCTAAATGAGACAAATAAAATATTGTGCTTTTTACGTGTTGAAAATTATGATAACCCTTATTGGAAAGTAGAATTGGAGAATCTTTGTAATATTCTTTCTAAGTTCAGAAATAATAATAAATATTTGGTTTATTGTCAAAATATGATTGACCAGGAGATTCATTATGAAAATACGAAACAATTAAATTATCAATATAAAATCCCAATTCTCTTTTATAAATTCTTCTTTTATGATAAGATTATATTACAGAATAAAAAAATATTTATTTATATTTTGGAAATATTTGAAAGGTTATTGAATAATAATAGTATGATAATTACAATAAATAATAATGGCTTTTTTGAAAAATATTTATTGGACCAGGAAACAATGAAGATATTTAAATCAACGAATATAACTAATCATT
>JACCEB011802094.1_pt1 | contig 10862 bp, 9 predicted proteins | sample 7454761 | NCBI WGS metagenome assembly JACCEB01 (sample SAMN15323454, study PRJNA562643) | freshwater metagenome | isolation source: river surface water | place: USA:Blue River Watershed | collected 2017-08-18 | reverse complement strand
GATAAATCTTTCGGGTATTGCCATTACCACCTCGCAGGCAGGAATTAAGAACTACATCGGCCAAGCAAACCGGCTACAACGAGCTATTTCCATAAAATGATTTGACCCCAACGCGGGCTAATCGCTTGAACCCTAGTCTACCCCTCTCGAACACGACAAACGTGTATTTTTAAGTGTCCCCAATTAAATCCTCTCAAATACCGCGGCGATCCCTTGGCCGCCGCCGATGCACATCGTGACCAGGGCGTACTTGCCGCTAACGCGATGCAACTCATGCAGTGCCTTGGTTGCAATCACCGCGCCTGAGGCGCCGACGGGGTGGCCTAAGGCAATTGCACCGCCATTGACATTGGTCTTGGCGGGATCAAGGCCTAGGCCCTTAGTCACCGCCAACGCCTGAGCAGCGAATGCCTCATTAGACTCAATGACATCCATCTTCTCTAAGCCCAATCCAGCGCGTTGAAGCGCGATTTTCGAAGCTGGTATGGGGCCCTCGCCCATGATTTCATTCGGCACACCTGCAACGGCGTAACTCACCAGTCGGGCGATTGGCTTGTAGCCTGCGCTCGCAGCGGCCTTCGCCTCAGCTAGAACGAAAAACGATGCGCCGTCATTAATGCCTGAGGCGTTACCCGCAGTCACAGTGCCATCTTTTTTAAATGCCGGCTTCATCTTGCCAAGCGCCTCGAGACTCGTGGCTTTGGGGTGCTCATCGGTATCAAAGATGACATCGCCTTTGCGGGTCGAGATGGTGATCGGCGCAATTTGGCTTTTAAAGCGGCCCTCCGCGATCGCCTTGGCAGCCCGATTCTGCGACTCGAGCGCAAACGCATCCTGCTCCTCGCGAGAGATCTTCCACTTAACCGCAAGATTCTCTGCCGTGATACCCATGTGGCCCACACCAAACGGATCGGTCAGCGTGGCAACCATCATATCGATCATTTTCGTATCGCCCATTCGGGCGCCAGTGCGCATCGCCGTCGACAGATATCCGCCCCGGGACATGCTTTCTGCACCACCCCCCACGCCGAAATCGCAGTCTCCCAGCATGATCGCCTGTGAGGTGGAGACAATCGCCTGAAGGCCGGAGCCGCATAACCGATTTAGCGTCACGGCAACCGACTCCATTGAGAGTCCGGCGTTGATTGCGGCGACTCGGGCAAGGTAAGGCGAGCGAGATTCGGTCGGAATGCAATTGCCTACCGACACATAATTTATTTTTCCGGGATCAACCCCTGCCCGCTTCACGGCCTCTTTCATGACCATGCCGCCAAGATCAGCCGGCTCGATGCCGGATAACGTTCCTCCGAAACCGCCTACCGCGGAACGGACTGCGCTTAAAACGACAACTTCTCTCATACGGATGTCTCCCTAATAAAAATTCCATCTAAGTCATGGGCATCTGAATCAACAATATCAACCGTCGCCCAGTCACCAATTCGAACGGGCACCGGATGGCGCGAATTCGGATCAGGCGTGATCCGCACTATTCCGTCAATCTCGGGTGCATCTGCCATGGTACGCCCGATAAGTATGCCCTGCGATTGATCAATGTCATCGACGAGCACTCGAACCCGTTTGCCGACCCACCGGCGCAGACGTCGCTGCGATATTGCTGCTTGGGTCTGCATGAACCGCCCGTGTCGTTCAAGCCGAATCGCCTCAGGAACTGGGTCCGGAAGGTCATTCGCTGTTGCACCCTCGACGGGAGAGTAGGCAAAGCAGCCCACGCGGTCTAACTCGGCTTGTCCTAGAAACTCGAGCAGGCTCTCAAACTCTGCCTCGGTCTCGCCGGGAAACCCCACGATAAATGTGCTACGAATCGTGATCTCAGGTGCAATAGATCGCCAAGATTGAATGCGCTCGAGATTGCGCTCTCCGCTGGCGGGCCGTTTCATGCGCTTCAAAACCGCTGGATGGGCATGTTGGAGCGGCACATCCAGATAGGGAAGAATTTTTCCTTCAGCCATCAGCGGAACAATCTCGTCCACATGCGGATAGGGATAGACATAATGCAGACGCACCCAGACACCCAGCTGGCCCAATTCTTTACAGAGCTCCGTCATGCGGCTGCGAACCGGCCGGCCTGCCACGAAATCAGTCCGGTATTGCAGGTCTACACCGTAGGCGCTCGTATCTTGCGAGATCACCAGCAGCTCTCTTACACCAGACCTCACGAGGCTTTCCGCCTCGCGCATGACTTCACCAATCGGCCGGGAGACCAGATCGCCACGCATGCTGGGAATAATGCAAAAGCTGCACCGGTGGTTACAACCTTCAGAGATCTTTAGGTAGGCGTAATGCCGAGGTGTTAAGCGAATCCCCTGCTCCGGTACCAGGTCCGTAAAGGGATCATGCGGCTTGGGTAGGTATTGATGGACAGCCTGCATCACTTCTGCGGTTGCATGCGGCCCAGTCACTGCAAGTACACTCGGATGCAGCTCTTTTACAAGGTTATTACCCGATCCCGAGGCCTTCGCACCCAGGCAGCCCGTCACAATGACCTTGCCGTTTTCCTGCAAGGCCTCGCCGATAGCGTCTAAGCTTTCCTGAACTGCATCATCAATAAACCCACAGGTGTTAACGACAACAAGGTCTGCATCCTCGTAGTCAGGGGCAATCTCATAGCCTTCGGCCCGCAGCTGCGTGATGATGCGCTCAGAGTCAACCAGCGCCTTGGGGCAGCCCAGCGAAACAAAGCCAACGCGGGCTGAGGTCATTCTCTCTTGGTGTCGTCGGTCTTTGCGCCGGGAAAGGGAAAGCCCTGGAACATGGACTGCGTATTTTTCTGCATCTGCTCTTGCATTTGCATAAATACATTCTTGCTCTGATCGATGTAATTGGACATCAGGTTTTGCATCATCGGGGCTTGACCTTGAATAAACTGTGTCCAGGCATCGGCGGATGGAAATGCTCCGCCTTTCGAGTCGACGAGCCGGCGCGACTGCTCCTGTAGGCTATTTTGTATTTCTACAAACGCCTGAATATTCTTTTCCAGGTAGTCGCCCATCATGCCTTGCATCGCATTGCCATAAAAACGAATGACTTGCGAGAGCATCGTGGCGGAAAACATGGGAACGCCACCAGACTCCTCATCAAGAATGATTTGAAGCAGGATGCTGCGGGTTAAGTCCTCAGACGATTTTGCATCAATCACCGTAAATGACTCCCCAGCTAACACCAGCTGCTTTACATCGGCCAGCGTAATGTAAGTGCTGGTCTGGGTGTCATACAGTCGGCGGTTAGGATACTTTTTGATAAGACGCGAGGCTGAGTCATTCATAGGCGGCTGGTGCTTTTCTAAAATTAAATTTTCAAGAGATGATTTGTAAACGCCGGTTTACTACACGGCATCAGCTCATGTGGAGTCCACCGTTTAGCGAGAAGTCGGCCCCCGTGGCAAAACCCCCCTCCTCCGAGGAGATCCACGTCACAATTGAGCCAATTTCATCCGGTGTGCCGAGACGCTTCACTGGAATTGAATTCACGATCTTTTCCAGGACTTCAGGCTTGATGGCGCGGACCATATCCGTACCAATGTAGCCTGGAGACACGGTATTCACCGTAACGCCCTTTGCTGCAAGCTCCTGCGCTAACGCCATCGTAAAGCCATGGATGCCCGCTTTGGCGGTGGAATAGTTGGTCTGACCGAACTGGCCCTTCTGGCCATTGACCGAAGAAATATTCACAATCCGGCCCCAACCTTTTGCCGCCATGCCCTCGACTACCTGCTTGGTGACATTGAATAGGCTATTTAAGTTGGTATCGATTACTTCGTCCCACTGGGCACGCGTCATTTTTGTGAAGACACCATCGCGCGTAATACCAGCATTGTTGATGAGGATGTCGGGGTTGCCATGCTCGCTGCGGACTTTGGCAAACGCCTCGACAGTCGAGTCCCAGCTGCTCACATTACCTACCGAGGCATAAAAGGTGTATCCATCCTTCTTTTGCTCATCCAGCCACTTCTGCGCATCTCGCGTCGGGCCACAACCTGCGATGACCCGATGGCCTGCATCATGAAGCTTCCTGCAAATCGAGGTGCCAATGCCCCCCATGCCTCCGGTTACGTACGCAATACGCTGTGTCATGTTGTCTTTCTCCTGATTGGAAATCGTTTAAATGAATTCGTCTTGTTATCGAAAGCTGTTCTATGCTGCCGAGACGGCTCGAACACGAACATAGCTTCCGGGTGCAGGCTCGATGGCCTTGTATCGGTTGGCTCCACACTGTTGTGGCGCATCCACAAGTTCACCGCGATGATCTGACAGCCACTTGGCCCAGTCGTTCCACCAGCTGCCGGCTACCTCGGTGGCACCATCGAGCCACTGCTGCGGTGAGTTAGCGGCCGAATTCTCGTTGACCCAAAAGCTGCGCTTATTTTTCGATGCCGGATTGATCGATCCAGCGATATGGCCGCTCGCGCCCAGCACGAATCGCTTTGGGCCTCCAAGCGCCTGGGCTGATTTCCATGCCGCATCCCAGGGCACGATGTGATCCTCACGCGCCCCCATTGCGTATGTCGGAATCTTTATACTGGAGAGATCCATTTTCTGGCCGGCAACCGTGAGCCGATTTTTCTTCACGAGATTGTTCTCGAGGTACATGTTGCGCAAATACCAGGCGAAAAATGGCCCAGGAAGGTTGGTGCTGTCGGAGTTCCAGTACAGCAAATCGAAGGGCATTGGTTTTTCACCCTTCAGATAGTTGTTCACAACATAGTTCCAGACGAGATCATTGGGCCGTAAGAAAGAAAAAGTACTGGAGAGCTCGCTGCCTTTCATTAGCCCGCCCTTGGCAAGCTGCTGCTCACGCATTCGGCAGTGCTGCTCGTCGATAAAAACATCGAGCACCCCGGTGTTAGAGAAATCCAGCAGGCTTGTCATCAGGGTGAAACTGTTGACCTTATCTTCATTGCGCGCCGCTAAATGCGCCAGACCAGTGGCCGCGATTGTTCCGCCAATACAAAACCCCAACACATTGGTCTTGGGCTGGCCAGTAATATCCAGCACGACATCAATTGCCTTGAGAATACCCTCGCTCACATAGTCATCCCAAGTCAGCTGACTGTTCTCGTCCTGCTCATTGATCCAGCTGACGAGAAATAGCGTGTTGCCCTGGTCGACCGTGAACTTCACCAAGGAGCTGTTTTGTTGCAGGTCCATGATGTAGAACTTATTGATGCTGGGTGGCACAAACAGGATCGGCACCGCCCCCACCTTTTGTGTGGTCGGTTTGTATTGAATCAGCTGCAACAGCTTATTTTGGTAAACGACTTCGCCCGGCGTGACGGCAACATTTTTCCCAATCTCAAAGGCGGTCTCATCCGTCTGCGAGATTCGGCCTTTACGCATGTCGTGGACGAGGTTCTCGATTCCGGATCGCAGGCTTTCGCCCTGTGACTCGAGCATTTTCTTGTGGACCTCAGGGTTGGTCGCAAAAAAGTTGGCTGGAGAAGTCGCATCCACCCACTGTTGCACCAGAAATTTCAGGCGGGCTTGTGTTTTGGCGTCGGTCTGCACCGCATCGGTCATGGCGGTTAAGGTCTTGGCATTAAGTACATAGAGGGCGGCGATACCAGTGAAAAACGAATCCAGCCAAGTCGGGTTATCGAACCGCTTATCCTGGGCAGCCATCTTCTCCATTTCCGGCTTTGACACCAGGACGCGGCTCAGGTCCTCGAGGTACTGTTTTTGGATGGCCTGCATGCGTTCGGGAATCAGCTGCATGCTGGGCAGCTTCGGAATATTCGCAGAGAGTGCTGCAGCAACCGGGTTCGGCTCAGCAGCTGCAACGGGATCACGCCTTGGCTTGCTTTGGGCCTTCAACGTTGCACTGCGGGCCACCGCAGTTTTTTTTGGCCGGATCCGCGGCTTTGCCGGCTTTTTTTCTGACTCCTGATCGCGCTGCATCGACGCTCTACTCCCCTGCCTGTCTCGGTCTTATGCGTTTGATTCTGCATAGCGAAATATGCAGTGTCAAATGGGTTTTAGCGCGATCAGGCTCGCCATTCGGCCGGTTACTGACTGACGCCGAAACGAGAAATAGCGGGCCTCATCCCGGTAAGTGCACTCACTGTTCACGCCGATACGAATCGGCTTGCCAGCGGCGTCGATCTCTGACCCGCTGGTCAGTAGAACCTCGGGGTGCGACTCAAACCATCGAAACATGATCTGCTGCGCGAGCGCCCTCAAGTCAGCATAAAACTTATCCGCCTTGGTTCTTGACGCGCGAAAAGCTAAACCGGCGTATGGGCTCCGCTTAAGAAACGCCTCCCGTACCTCGGGCCCCACTTCGTAAGAGTCCGGGCCAATACAAGGCCCCATCCAAATTGACCACTGGTCGCGCCCCTGCTGCCTTTTTGCTGCGGCCTGAAGGCCAGCCTCGATGACGCCAGCGAGAAGTCCTCGCCAGCCGGCATGGATAGCGAGGACGCATCGGGCGCGGGTTAAAGAAATTAAAATTGGCAGGCAATCCGCGGTCATGACTGCGCTCGCATAGCCAGTTTGGCCAGTCAGCGCCGCATCAGCAACGGAATTGGAGCCCGTCCAGTCCTCTGGGCTGTCCAACTCAAGCACCCTGGCCCCATGAATCTGCTCGAGCCAGATAGGCTTTGTTGCGCAACATTTTTCAAGCCGGCTTCGGTTTTGGTTAATTAGTGCCTCTCGATCCCCGACGTGGGATGCCAAGTTGAAACTCGCGTAAGGCCCTTCGGATGTGCCGCCGCTGCGGTAGGTCTGAAACGCGACGACCCCTGGCGGAAAAAGCCCCGAAATGGAGTCGATACCGTCTGACACATGCTCAAAGCCGGGCTCGAGCCACTGAACTAGAGGCATAAGGGCTGCGGGAGTGGGGATAAACGGGCGATTCATGGCGGCAAGACTTTTTCGAGGCCGGCAAGACTTAAAAGCTTTTGAAGCCCCTCAGGGGGCGGGCAGGAAAATCGCATTGGCTGACCAGAGCCCGGATGCAGAAATTCGAGACTCTGGGCGTGAAGCGCCTGGCCAGGAATAAGGCCAGAGATTCTGTCTTTTCCCCCAGAAAGCTTATTGGCGTGTGGAGAACGGCGTGAATAGGTTGGATCTCCCACAATTGGACATCCTAAATGCTCAAGGTGAACCCTGATCTGATGAGTTCTTCCAGTCTCGAGATTGATCCTGACAAGGCTAACGGGCTGCCCAAATAGCAGGCCCGTCTGCGTCGATTCGATTCTTGTGATTGCCTCCTTGCCTTTTCCATCTGGCAGAACCGCCATCTTTTGACGGTCCTTCGGGTCGCGTCCAAACCAAGTTGTTAAGACCCCCGGTTTCGGGCACCCCCAGGCCAATGCCCAATAGGTGCGGTGGACCTGTCTGGCCTGTAACTGCCGGACCAGCCCGACCTGGGCAGCCAGTGTCTTGGCCGCGGCCAGAAGGCCGCTCGTGTCACGATCGAGCCGATGCACGATTCCCGCCCGCGGGACAAGCGCCATCTCGGGGGCATGGCCAATCAAGCCATTCGCGAGCGTGCCTTGCGGATGGCCGGCAGCCGGATGCACGACGAGGCCGGCGGGCTTATTGATGACCAGCAGCTCCGAATCTTCAAAAACAATCGCAAGGTGCATCGACTCAGCCAGCCAGGACTCGGTCTGGGGCACCTCTGGGATCGTAATCCGCAGCCTCTGGCCCTCTCGCACCACTTGGCTGGGCTTCAAGGCGGGCCTTTGGTCAAGCTTTAGCTGGCCATCGGTGATCCACTTTTGCAAATGGGTTCGAGAGAGATCGGGAAACGCATCAGCGAGCATGCGGTCGAGTCGGACTCCGTCGGATATTGCGGACACGACGATCTCATACGTCTGACCGGTGACCTGCTCAAGCGACGAGAGGTCGGCCTCTTCTTGGTCGATATAATCGATCGCATCGTGCTTTCCGCCCCCGGCCCTCTCATGCTTGCTGCTGTTCATCAGCGATTTGCCCGCGTTATATCTCTGTTGGCCCTGCTTTTTATGGCGATATCCATGGGGCTATCGCTTCAGGGATGCGGCGCCACCAGCCTTGCTCGCGACGAGACATTAAGCTGGAGCGCAGACAAATTGTACGCAGAGGCGAAAGATGAAATCGCTTCGGGCAACTGGGCCGCGGCGCTCAAGATGCTTGAAAAACTCGAATCCCGATACCCTTTCGGCCGTCACGCTCAGCAGGCCCAGCTTGACACGGCTTTTGTGCACTGGAAGGAGGGTGAAAACGCACTCGCACTTGCGGCGATCGATCGCTTCTCCAAGCTCTATCCCAACCATGAACGCATCGATTACGTGCTCTACTTAAAAGGCCTGGTCAACTTCAATGACCGTTCGAATCTAATGGCCTATTTTACCGGAGAGGATCTCTCTGAGCGAGACCCGAAGGCTGCGCGAGAGGCCTTTGACAGCTTTAAAGAACTGATCACTCGATTTCCCAATAGCCCCTATGCAGATGACGCCTCGGGGCGCCTGACGTTTCTTGTCAATATGCTGGCTTCGAGCGATGTTCACGTTGCGCGCTTCTACTACCGCCGTGGTGCAACCTTAGCGGCGGTCAACCGGGCCCAGGCCGTGGTGAAACAGTATCAGGAGGCCCCCGCAATTGAAGAAGCGCTGGCTATCATGATGAATGGCTATGAGCAGCTGGGCCTCTCCGAGTTAAGTGCTGATGCACGTCGGGTATTGCAGAACAACTTTCCCGCAAGCGTCTACCTAAAATCCGCCTACGACCCAAAAGGCAAAAAGCCTGTCGCCGCAAGACCGACAGCTACGCCGTCTGCTTTCTCAAGACTCAAGTTCTGGTGAGTTGAAATGTGCCGGCGCTGATGGGCGATCGTGTCCGTTTGCAGCAAGCCACTGCAATGCGTCTTGAGTATTTCGAGTCCGAGAAAAATTTGGCAAGCTTCGTAAAATGCGCCGGCCGTAGCCAGTCTCGGCGAGCCGCCGATCTCCGATCACCACCACGCCGCGATCTGATTCAGATCGGATAAGCCGGCCAACACCCTGCTTCAGTAATATCGCCGCCTCAGGCACCTGAATTGTTGAGAATGCATCGGCACCTTGAGCCTCGCACCATTTGGATCGAGCGCGCAAGACCGGGTCGTCGGGCGGCGCAAAAGGAAGCTTATCAATCAGTACGAGGCTTAGCGCGTCGCCCGGCACATCTACACCCTCCCAAAAGCTGTGACTGCCAATCAGCAAAGCCGCGCCATGGCTTCGAAACTGCTCAATGAGTACCGGCCGCGGCGCCTGACCCTGTACCAGAATGTGCCGCTCGGGATGAGAGGCAGCCCAATTCGTGGCCCACTGCGCAGCAAGGCCGACTGCACGATGAGAGGTACACAGAATAAATACACCGCCCCTTACAGCGCTCAGTAACTCTTGAATCGTCACCTGATGGAGTAGCTGCGAAATATGATCCAGCGATTTTGGGTCAGGCAGATCCTTTGGCACGAGTAGCAGACCTTGCTTCTGAAAATCAAAGGGGCTTTCCGCAATGAGTGTTGCCGCATCCTGAAGGCCAAGCCGCCTTTGAAAATGATCGAATCGGCCTGCGATAGCGAGAGTCGCCGACAGCATGACCCAGGATTTAGGCTGCCGTGCCATCTCTTGTTGAAAGCGCGCCGCAATCTCAAAAGGGGTGCGTCTTAAGGTGACTCCATAGCGGGAGAACTCCATCCATCGGACATCCATCACTTCTGGCGCACTCTCCTGGAACGCCTCCAGGCGCTCGCTGAGTTCTAGCGAAAATGCTGCAAGCTGCGCGATTTCCGCGTGACGATCTGCGTTGATGGAAAGCGCCCCCTGCAGTGCTGAAAGCGATTCTCCGATACCTGTAAGCGCGATCATCCAGCGTTGCGCATCACTTGCAGGTAGCTGATCCCACCCCAGTCGACCCTGGGAAGAATAAGTTTTTGATGAAACCTCACGATTCACGCCGTCAGTGAGAAGCGCTCTCATTTCCATAAGGGTACGCTCAACCCCTCCGCAGAGATCAGGCCAGGAGGCGCCATCCCGAGCGTGCTCCATGCCGATCGCCAAACTGTCGCGGGCCAGGCCGCTTAACGCCTGCGTGGAGACCGATTGGCTGAAAAAGTCTGTTGCAATCTCTGGCAGTACGTGGGCCTCATCAATGACGACATGATCCACCGAGGGCAAGAGTTCCCCAAAACCCTCATCTCGTAATGCCATATCAGCGCACAGTAAATGATGATTCACAATCAATAAATCCGCCTCGGCAGCGCGCTGCCGGGCCGACATCACAAAACACTCAGATAATTTCGGGCACTGTTGCCCCAAACAGTTTTCTCGTGTCGAGGTGGCGATCGCCCAGACGGGAGATTGTTCTGGCACAGCACTGCATTCGGCAATATCACCTGTCGACGTCAGGCTCGAAAATGACACGATCTCAGAAAATAAATGGGCATCCTCAGGCCGTTGAAAACGGCCCTGCTCTTTTGCCCGCTCCATGCGATATAGGCAGAGATAGTTCCCGCGGCCCTTCAGTACGGCAGTCTGAATCGAAACACCAAGCGCCGACTTAATGCGTGGCAGATCCCGCTCATAGATCTGATCCTGGAGGTGCCGTGTCGCTGTCGAAACGATTGACTTACCGGAGGCCAGCATCAGCGGTACCAGATATGCAAAGGTCTTTCCCACGCCGGTGCCGGCCTCTGCAAGCAGAGTTTGTTTCTGGCTTAGCGTCTGCAAAATGGATTCAGCCAACGCAAGCTGGCCGGGTCTGAATCGATAGCCGGGCCCTGACCGAGAAATCGGACCGGCGTCGGAGAACAGATCCTTAAGCGGGGACATCCGGGGAGAGCTGGGCCTGCAGCGTTGCGATCTGGTCTTTAAGCTGGAGCTT
>JACCEB011158792.1_pt1 | contig 10863 bp, 9 predicted proteins | sample 7454761 | NCBI WGS metagenome assembly JACCEB01 (sample SAMN15323454, study PRJNA562643) | freshwater metagenome | isolation source: river surface water | place: USA:Blue River Watershed | collected 2017-08-18 | reverse complement strand
TGGTTCAAAGCACTTTGCCCAGTGTTTTTTATGAAAGCCCCCATCGACTTTCCAAAACATTTCTTAAATTAAGCAAAGCTCTTCCAGAGGATCGTGACATATTTGTTGCTCGGGAGCTCAGTAAGAAATTTGAGACTATTAGCCATCTAAAACCAAATGAGCTAATACCGTGGCTTGAAAATCCAAACAATCAAAAAGGTGAGTTTGTAATTATCTTAAGTGGCTCTAATTACAAGAGGGTAGACCCTGAGCGCGCTGCATCAACAAAACTGGCGGGCTTACTAAAAGACCACATGGGCAGCAGAGATATTGCAGCAGTGTTGAGCTCTCTATTCGGCCTCAACAAAAATGAGGCGTATGAAATTGCCCTTTCCTTTAAGGAAAAGGGCTGATCGCTACTTCGAGGGTGCTACTGGCTTTTCTGAAGGAGCTTTTGGCTCAGGGAACTTGCCCCCCGCTGAATTAGCAAGATATACAACCGCCCGTGCAATCTCATAGTCACTCACATCGGCAGGACTTGCCCCGCCTCGGGCTGGCATGGCGCCCTTACCCTTCATGACCGATGCATAGAGCGCATCAAAACCTGTGCCGATTCTTCCGCCCCAAGTTGAGGCAACCGCAAATTTCGGCGCACCTGCAGCACCCGAGTTGTGACAAGAAGCACATACTGCCTTATATACCGCCTCGCCCGACTGGGCCTCACGCGGCGCACTTGCATCCCTGAAATTTAGCTGTCCCACCGGCTTAATTAAAGCCAAAGTGGCTTTTTCAGAGGCTTCAGAATTTGTCTTTTTGCCACTGCTGACATAAACAATTAGTAAAAAAATGATCACCAGGGGAATAAAAAAACTAGCAAACACTGCGATAGATAGCTGCTTTGTGTTTTTAATCAAACTGCCGTGTTCTTCACTCATAATGGTCAGATAAGGTAGGGTTATTTAATAAACTTTTTGGATTATACCGAGAGCATTTTGTTTGAGGCACTTACAATAGGCCTATCAGCTATTCAAAGCGCCCGTAGCTCAGTGGATAGAGTATTGGCCTCCGAAGCCAAGGGTCGCAGGTTCGATTCCTGCCGGGCGCGCCAATACAATCCTTTTGTAACACGAGAAATCCAAAAAACCGCTATTATCTGAGCAATTATTGAAAGTAAACGTGTCAGAGCTAAATAGCGCCCTCCATTCCAGCCAAGCATTGGTCAACCCGGCACCGCTAAGCCCAGAGCTTCCGCTTCCGCACCGTAAGGTCATTCGCTCATGGTTAACGCCCATGACTGAAGGAAAAACTGTTAAGGCAATCGCACTCTTGGTGCTCGACTCTATCTTGTGGATTGCGTGTATTTCTGCAACCATTTATTTCGAAAATATTTTTGTCAAAGTACTTTTTGGTCTTTTGGCTGGTTTTGTAACCGGCAGAATTTTTATTTTGGGCCATGATGCCTGCCATCAAAGTTTTACACCTTACCGAAACTTAAATAAGATCTTAGGCAGAATTGCATTTTTACCCTCCCTAACGCCATATAGCCTTTGGGATATTGGGCATAACGTTGTGCACCATGGGCAAACCAATTTGAAGGGCTTTGACTTTGTCTGGGCTCCTCTGTCAAAAGAAGAATACGACGCCCTGCCTTCCTGGCGTAAATATTTGGAGCGGCACTACCGAAGTGGTTGGGGTCCTGTGGCCTACTATTTGATCGAAATTTGGTGGAACAAAATGTTCTTCCCCAATAAAAAATATAAGCCAGCTGATCGTTCTATCTTCTTAAAAGATAACCTCTTGATCAGCGGCTTTGCAGTCATTTGGCTTGCCTCTCTTATTGTTTCTTCAATCAGCACTGGGCAATCGGTTGCCTTGGCCCTGGTGTGCGGATTTGTTATTCCTTATTTATTTTGGAATGGCATGATCGGCTTTGTTGTCTATGTTCATCACACCCACCCAGCAGTCGCTTGGTATGACAACAAATCCGAATGGCTTCGTGCTCAGCCCTTTGTCTCAACTACTGTTCACCTAACATTCAAATTTTACTGGGGTGCCCTCATGCACCACATCATGGAGCACACCGCCCACCACGTTGATATGAGCGTTCCCCTTTACAACTTAAAAGAAGCTCAAAATCGCCTTGAGACACTCTTGCCTGAACGCATTATTGTTCAGCCTTTCTCTTGGAAATGGTATTTCGACACCGCAAAAACTTGCAAGCTGTACGATTTCAAGGAAAAGGCTTGGTTGGACTTTGATGGCAATAAAACAGCGAATTCCGTTCGCGTTTTATTAAGCCCCTCTGGGAATGGGGAAACGAGGTAAAATAACGGTTTAGAGAAGATTTAGCAGATTCCGTTATGACCACGTCGACTACCCCAACGCCCACCCAGGACACCTCTCCCAGTCTCAAATTTTGCTCATCTTGCAGCCGGGAAAAAAGGCTGGAAGGTGGCACATGGATACCGACCAGCAATCGTAAGCAGCGTTGGATTTGTGCAAGTTGTCTTTATAACCGCACCCACAGGACTGGCTCAGCAAAAACCTAGGCCCCATCCCCGACATAAGGGTTTGTTTGCCTCTCCCGACCAAAACTAGACATTGGTCCATGCCCAGGCACAAAGGCGACATCGTCACCAAGTGGCCATAGTTTTGTTTTAATCGCGTTGATTAAGTCGGCATGATTGCCGCGCGGGAAATCTGTTCTGCCAATCGATCCGGCAAATAGTACGTCTCCCACTAAAGCTAGACGTGTTGGTTTGTCAAAAAATACTACGTGACCCGGAGTGTGGCCGGGGCAATGAAGAACGCTCAAGGTATGCTCACCTAAGCTAACGGTATCGCCATCATCTAACCAACGGTCTGGCTCAAACGCGCGGGCCTCCCCAAAACCAAACCGAATTGTTTGTTCGGGCAGCTGATCTAACCAAAACTTTTCATCGCGATGAGGCCCTTCAATTCGTACATTCCATTTTTTTGCCAAGTCAACAGCTCCTGCACAATGATCAAGATGCCCATGTGTTAGCAGGACCTTGCTTAAATTTACCTTTAACTGCTTTAAAGCGGCTTCAATTTTGTCAAGGTCGCCACCTGGATCCACAACAGCTGCCTCGCGTGTTTTATCGCAAAACAAGATCGAACAATTCTGCTCGAATGGTGTTACGGGCACGATGGCAAGCTTTAAGGTCATAAATGTATTTGATGAATTGATTTACTAATTACCGATAAAATATTCTAATGAATAAAGTGGATGGTCTCTTATTTGCCAAAACCCATGAGTGGGTCAAGCTTGGTGATGACCATAGTTTTTGGGTTGGTATTAGTAATCATGCGCAAGAAGCCCTGGGCGACGTCATGTTTGTTCAATTGCCCGCTATCAACTCAAGTGTTAAACAGGGTCAAGCCTGCGCAAGCATTGAGTCTTTAAAAGCTGCGAGCGACATTCATGCGCCTGTCAGCGGAAAAATTATTGCCATTAATCCTGTAGCGCAAGACACCCCTGAAATGATCAATAGTGAACCCTATGAAATATGGCTTTTTAAAATTAAATCTGATCAGGCCGATTCTGCTAAAGGCGAGCTTAACTCGTTATTAACCCCATCAGCCTACGACAAATCGCTGGAAGATTAGATTAATAGCGGATCCCGCTCAATCGACCAACGAACTGCCCCTTTTTTACTCACTCTTCCGGCGGACTGTGTGCGTAAATATTCATCCAGTGCATTAAGTTGAATTTGCAATTGGGCGCGACTGGCCGCTTCTATTAATAATTGGGCCCTCTCTTTACCGCCTATGCGTGCAAGAGGCTTAGGGATAGGGTCAAAGCATCTGACCTCTTTTTTAGAAGATATATTCTTTTCTAAAAATTCTTTTGCGGAACCCAAAAGCCCCAGCGAAGAACTCATTTGCTTGGACTCTGCATGAACAAGCGCATGATACGCAAAAGGTGGCAGGCCGGCATCATGGCGTTCTTTTGATATGTACTGCATAAATCCAGCCACGTCGTAAGACATTAAATATTGATATACCGGATCATTGGGGTAGCGAGTCTCGATGAGTATTTTGGATCGCTCGCCTCCAGAGCGTCCAGCCCGTCCAGCCACCTGAATTAATTGAGCAAACAGAAGCTCTGGCGCGCGATAATCATTTGAATAGAGTCTTGCATCCGCATCCAAAACACAAACTAGGCCGATATTTTGATAGTCATGACCCTTGCTAAGCATTTGGGTGCCAACAATAATGTCGGCATCTCCTTGATGAATTTTAGCGAAGAGGGCTTCGCTTAATTTACCTGTGCGAGCAGTATCGGCGTCCACTCTCAGTATTTTTACCTGCGGGGAAACTTCCTGTAGCTGTTCTTCTAATTTTTGAGTACCCCTTCCAAGCGGCATCAAATCGCTATCGCCACATTTTGGACAGGCGCGTGGAATTGGCTTTACTAAACCGCAATGATGGCAGCACAATGCGGGCGTATTACTTAAACCAAGCCGACGATGCATTACCGCATAGCTCGAGCAATACTTACACTCAGATAGCCAACCGCAGGCTTTACACACAAGTACTGGAGCAAATCCGCGTCGATTAACAAACACCAATGCCTGTCGTCCCTTTTGATAATTATCATAAAGCTCTTGTTTCATTCGGGGACTAATGGCTAGCCCATTGTCTGATTGTTGAATTTGTACTAATTCCACTGCAGGCATCTCTGCATGATTAATTCGCTGGGATAGTTTTATTTCCTCGTATCTGCCTACCTCAACGGCGTGCCAAGTTTCCAAGGAAGGGGTCGCTGAAGATAAAATGACTGGTATATCCTCATTTTTTGCTCGCCATACAGCGAGGTCGCGAGCCGAATATCCAAGACCCTCTTGCTGCTTAAATGAGCCATCGTTCTCTTCATCAACTACTATGACGGCCAAATTAGGTATGGGGGTCAATATCGACAAGCGAGTGCCAAGAATAATTCGGGCCTGACCAGTAATTGCCGCATACCAAGCCTTCGCTCTTTGTTTATCGCTCAGCCCACTATGCAACACAACCATATCTGCATCAGGCAAGTGAGCTCTAATTCTTCGCTCTAATTGTGGCGTCAAATTAATTTCAGGTAGAAGAATCAAAGCCTGCGTATCTTTATCATTTGTGAAGATACGGTCAAGATAGTTCAAATACACTGCTGTTTTGCCACTTCCAGTCACACCATTTAAAAAAATGGCCTTAAATGTTTCTCTATTTTGAGAACATAAACTGCTAAGTGCATCTTTTTGATTTTGATTTAATTGCTCTGGACGAATAATCTGATCCTGTATTTGGACAGCTGACTTACTAAGATCCTTTACCGCCTTTGTGTTACCCAGTCCTTTTTGCCAATGACTAGATGTCCGCCACCATTTTGGAATGGCCGGAATAATCGTTTCGCCAAAACCATGCACATAATATTCCGCAGCAAATTTAGCTAAACCAAGAATTTTTCCATCTAAGCTTGGCAGGGGGGCAAGCGCCCGCACTTTCTTCAGTTTAGATATTTCAATATCAGTGTGGTCACTTACTTCGACAATAATCCCAACTGTACTTAAGCGACCAAAGGGTACCTCAACAAGCATTCCCGGACATGGGTTGCAGACAAATTCCTCACCCCATAGGTAATCAAAAGCATCGATCAGTGGTTTATCTAAAGCCACCTTTACGATTGTTTGTGCCAATTTACTCAAGTAAGTCTTTGCTTATAGAAGGCTGTGGATAAGTTTGTGGATAAACAGAATTAATACACAATTTAAATGCCCCACACCAGAAAGTATTATTCTTTTAAATTACAGTTATTTTATTTAAAAGCCAATTAAATCAACAACTTAAACAAAATAATCAATATGCTGCGTTCACTATATGACAAATCCCCATGAAAGCAAAAACAGTGCACCAATATGTGCATAAGTACCCTGCAAACCCCTTGATTTATAGGGATTAAGCCAAATTATTTAGCTTTTCTCAAGCGCTCAGAGTGCTCAATAACCGTCTTAGCCAGGACGGTAACGCTGTCTGGATTCGTAAATTGGGATATGCCGTGACCCAAATTAAAGATATGGCCATCTAGGGGATGTAATTGAGGGTGAAGAGCTGGTGCCTTTGCCAACGAATCCAATATTGTCAATGCCTCCTGGGCAATTTGCTCAGGATTGGCAAAAAGGGCTAGCGGGTCAAGATTGCCTTGAAGTGCTATAGGCTTATTTTTAGATACTAAAATTGAGCGTGCACGGGCTAGTGACATCGTCCAATCAAGTCCAATTACATCCGCTCCGCAATCTGCCATGTCTTCCAACCATAATCCGCCACCTTTGGTAAAGACAATGACGGGAACCCTCTCTCCATTTACCTCGCGTGGAAGCTGATTGATCACCTTACGCATGCTTGCTAAGGATATCCTCTGATACCAGCCATCCGGTAGCAAACCGCCCCAAGTATCAAAAATCATTAAAGCTTGTGCACCAGAGCGCAACTGTTCGCCCAAGTAAGCAGCCACCGATTGAGCATTGACATCCAAAATATGGTTTAGTAAATCAGGGCGATTAAACATCATTGTTTTAGCATGACGAAAATCATCCGATCCTGAGCCATCAATCATGTAGCACGCTAAAGTCCAGGGGCTACCGGAAAACCCAATTAAGGGAACGCGTTGCTTGCCATCTTGTACCAGTGAGCGGCGAATTTGCGCAACTGCATCAAAAACATACTGCAGTTGCTGTAAATCGGCAGGCCTTAATTTTTTAACTTCGGCTTCGGTACGCAAGGGATGCTGAAAACTGGGCCCCTCACCGGTAGCAAACTGTAGACCCAAACCCATTGCGTCTGGTATCGTCAAAATATCCGAGAATAAAATTGCCGCATCAAGAGGAAAGCGATCTAAGGGTTGAAGCGTTACTTCGGTTGCATAAGACGGGTTTTTGGCTAAGCCTAGAAAGCTACCCGCTTTTGCGCGCGTAGCGTTGTACTCTGGCAAGTAGCGTCCGGCCTGACGCATCAACCAAAGGGGGGTACGATCTGTTTTTTCGCCTAAGCAGGCTTTTAAGAAGCGGTCGTTTTCTAACAATTGAATTATTTTTTACGACGAAGTCGGGAAATGGCGGCCAACTGGGCAGCAGCCATAGCAAACTCGGATTGCGCGTGGGCAATATCAAAATCGCCCGCACGATTTTGCATTGCCTCCTCGGCGCGCTTCTTCGACTCTAGTGCTTTTGCTTCGTCTAAATCATGTCCACGAATTGCGGTATCAGCTAAAACAGTAACGCAATCAGGCTGAACCTCTAAATAGCCACCCGCAACAAAGACGAACTCTTCGTCGCCGTCGGCCTTTTCAATACGTACAGAGCCAGGTCGTATACGCGTTATCAACGGAGTGTGGCCATGCAAAATACCGAGCTCGCCTGTTTCGCCTGGCAAAGCAACAAACTTTGCCTCACCACTAAAAATCGACCGCTCGGCACTTACAACGTCAACATGGATTGTTGCCATTAGAGTTTCTTCGCTTTCTCAATTGCCTCATCAATCGAACCAACCATGTAAAAAGCCTGCTCTGGTAGATGGTCTAATTCTCCGCTCACAATCATTTTAAAGCCGCGGATTGTCTCTTTCAAAGGCACGTACTTACCGGGAGAGCCGGTAAACACCTCAGCAACGTGGAAGGGCTGTGATAAAAAACGCTGAATTTTACGAGCACGCGCCACTGCCAATTTATCCTCGGGAGACAACTCATCCATACCTAGAATTGCAATAATGTCACGCAATTCTTTATAGCGCTGCAAAGTCATTTGAACACCACGAGCAACCTCGTAATGCTCTGTACCGACAACCTGTGGATCAAGCTGACGACTGGTGGAGTCTAGAGGATCAACTGCAGGATAAATACCAAGGGCAGCAATATCGCGTGACAACACCACAGTTGAATCTAAATGTAAAAAGGTGGTTGCTGGTGAAGGATCCGTTAAGTCGTCCGCAGGAACATAAACGGCCTGAATCGAGGTAATGGATCCGGTTTTTGTTGAAGTAATCCTCTCTTGTAGTTTGCCCATCTCTTCTGCCAAGGTCGGCTGATAGCCCACTGCGGATGGCATGCGGCCTAAAAGTGCTGATACCTCTGTACCGGCCAAGGTGTAACGATAAATATTGTCAACGAAGAACAAAATATCTCGGCCTTCGTCACGGAAGGCCTCGGCCATTGTTAGTCCAGTCAAAGCAACACGCAAACGGTTCCCAGGCGGTTCGTTCATCTGACCAAACACCATAGCCACCTTATCGATAACGTTGGACTCTTTCATCTCATGATAGAAGTCGTTACCCTCACGTGTCCGCTCTCCCACTCCAGCAAACACTGACAATCCGGAGTGTTGTTTTGCAATGTTATTGATGAGTTCCATCATGTTGACGGTTTTGCCCACACCAGCACCACCGAATAAGCCGACCTTTCCGCCTTTAGCGAATGGGCAAACAAGGTCAATCACCTTAATGCCTGTTTCAAGCAAATCAACGGAGGGAGAAAGCTCATCAAATTTTGGGGCCTGTTGATGAATTGAGCGACGATCTTGTGTGGCAATTGGGCCCGCATCATCGATGGGTCGACCGAGCACATCCATAATTCGGCCTAAGGTTGCGGGACCAACCGGTACTGAAATTCCAGCACCGGTTGCCTTCACTTCCATACCTCTGCGTAAACCATCGCTAGCGCCCATTGCAATTGCGCGCACTACGCCGTCACCAATTTGCTGCTGCACCTCAAAGGTCAATCCTTTTTCAGCAAAAGATGCCTCGCCGCTATCAACCAGGGTCAATGCATCATATATGCTGGGCATTTTGTCTCGGGGGAACTGAATATCCACCACCGCACCAATACACTGAACGATATTTCCGTTGCTCATCACATTTCTCCGCTATTTAATCTTTAAAAATTCTTGGCCCTACACCGCAGCCGCGCCGCCTACAATTTCAGACAGCTCTTTGGTAATTGCTGCCTGTCTAGTTTTGTTGTAAACCAGCTGAAGCTCACCAATCACATTTTTTGCATTGTCTGACGCTGCCTTCATCGCAACCATTCGGGCTGACTGTTCCGATGCCATGTTTTCAGCTACAGCCTGATAAATAAGCGCCTCTACATAGCGCTTTAAAAGCCCATTTAATACCGACTCTGCATCGGGCTCATAAATATAATCCCAGCTGTGCGCAGAATTTGCATCTTCGCTTAGCTCCTGAGATTCAAGGGGCAAGAGCTTTTCTAATACTGGCTCTTGTTTCATGGTGTTAATAAATCGTGTATATGCCAAATACACTGCATCCACCTCTCCTCGCTCAAAGGCATCAAGCTGTGCTGTGATTGCCCCGATCAAAGTATCCATATGTGGTGTATCGCCCAAATGTACCGATTGAGATAATAATTTTGCTTTGGCACGATTCAAAAACTGTAAGCCTTTTGAGCCAATGGCTGTAAATTCAATTGCCACATTTTTTTCTTTGAACTCGCGAACCTGATTAGTGATAAGGCGCAATACATTGGTGTTTAAACCGCCGCAGAGTCCTTTATCGGTGCTTATCAAAATAACGCCGGCCCTTTTAAGATCACGAACAGCCATATAGGTGGGGCGATACTCCGGATTGGCTTTGGCAAGATTGGAAGCAATGGTTCTAATTTTTTCAGAGTAGGGTCTTGCCGAACGCATGCGTTCTTGGGCACGTCGCATCTTGGATGCAGCGACCATCTCCATAGCTTTGGTGATCTTGCGCGTATTTTGAACGCTCTTGATCTTGCTGCGTATTTCTTTAGTTCCGGCCATGATTACCTATCTTAAAAAGTACCAGAGCGTTTGAAATCCTCGATTGCTCCGCGCAATGCGGCTTCATCATCTTTGCTGAGATCTTTGCTGTCCTCAATTCGACCTATCAAATCGGCGTATTTTGACTTCAAGTGCTCATGAAGGCCCTTCTCGAAAGGAAGCACCTGCTTAATTTCCAAATCATCAAAAAAGCCATTGTTCACCGCATACAACGAGGAGGCCATTTGCCAAACTTGCATTGGTAGATATTGAGGTTGCTTCAATAGCTCAGTCACACGTCGGCCGCGCTCTAACTGTTTTCGAGTTGCCTCATCAAGATCAGATGCAAACTGAGCAAACGCTGCAAGCTCACGATACTGGGCCAAGTCGGTACGAATACCGCCCGAAAGTTTCTTAATCACCTTAGTTTGTGCTGCACCACCAACACGTGATACCGAAATACCAGCATTAATCGCTGGTCGAACGCCGGCATTGAACAAATCGGTTTCAAGGAAGATCTGGCCATCTGTAATCGAAATTACGTTGGTAGGAACGAACGCAGAGACGTCACCCGCTTGGGTTTCAATAACAGGCAACGCGGTCAATGAACCGGTCTTACCCTTAACTGCACCATTAGTAAATTTCTCGACGTAGTCTGCATTAACTCGCGCAGCACGCTCCAAAAGGCGCGAGTGCAAATAAAACACATCGCCTGGATAAGCCTCTCGACCTGGTGGTCGGCGAAGCAATAAAGAAATCTGGCGATAAGCAACTGCTTGCTTAGTTAAGTCATCATAAATAATTAGAGCGTCTTCCCCGCGGTCACGGAAATATTCACCCATTGTGCAGCCCGCGTATGCAGACAAGTACTGCATCGCAGCGGACTCGGAGGCGCTTGCAGCCACAACGATGGTGTACTCCATAGCGCCTAATTCGGTGAGCTTGCGCACCACGTTGGCAATGGTTGATGCTTTTTGTCCAATTGCAACATAAATACAATAAACGCCTTTGCCCTTTTGATTAATGATGGCATCAACAGCAACGGCGGTCTTACCAGTTTGGCGATCACCAATAATTAATTCGCGCTGACCAC
>JACCEB010966297.1_pt1 | contig 10863 bp, 15 predicted proteins | sample 7454761 | NCBI WGS metagenome assembly JACCEB01 (sample SAMN15323454, study PRJNA562643) | freshwater metagenome | isolation source: river surface water | place: USA:Blue River Watershed | collected 2017-08-18 | reverse complement strand
TCCCTATTTACCATTTGAATTAAACGCCGCCCTGACTCAATTTGTGGAAGGAATACTTCCCTAAATCAATCTTACTTTGCCTTGAGAATTAGGCAATTGCGTTGCGGGCTGCTCTTCTTGATGCTAGATCATCGATAACTTTGTCAGTCATAACAATGTTTCCTTAAGGAGTTTCAGCTGGGAATTGAGCCAAACTGCCTTCAACTTCACGCCACACACTTCCAACTGCGATGCCAAATACACCTTGACCACCACGAACCAAATCAATAACTTCATCATCACTTGTACATTCATAAACGGATGCGCCATCACTGATAAGAGTTAGATTTGACAGATCATCCGTGCCACGATTTCGCAGCAATTCAACAGCGGTTCTAATGTTTTGTAATGAAACACCAGTATCTAGAAGTCTTTTAATTACTTTCAGGACAAGTACGTCAGTGAAGGAATAAAGTCTTTGAGTTCCAGAACCTTGAGCAGGTCTAACAGTTGGTTCAATTAATCCAGTTCTTGCCCAGTAATCAAGTTGACGATAACTAATTCCCGCGGCTGAACAAGCTACTGCTCCACGATAACCAACACCTTCAGGTAGTTTGTTGAACTCTTTAGGTTCGAATAATGATTCTTGGTGACCTTTAGATGAAAGCATCAGATAATCACCGATCTAATTGGGTTTGTGTTACAAGAGTAAACCAAAGGTAAAGGGTTTTCTGGCATTGAAACATTGACACGCCGTAACTCTCAACTTGAGATTGAGGTTGAAAGTTGCTCACAAATTAAAGTCTTCAGGCTTGACTTGGTCCAAAAATTCACGGAACTTATCTAGTTCGTCTTCTTCCTCAGCCGGGATATCAATTCCAGCAGCTGCTAAGACCTCTTCTGCCACAAAGATTGAAGAGTCATTTCGAAGAGCTAAAGCTATGGCATCTGATGGTCTGGATGACAAAACTTGCCCTCCCCCAAAATCAATCTCAGCAAAGAAAACACCATCTTTCAAAGATGTGATGCGAACTTCCTGCAAATTTGCTTGCAAAGTCTTCAAAACGTCAGTAAAAAGGTCATGAGTTAAGGGCCGCGGTGGTTTGATTCCTTGTTGCGCAAAAGCAATCGCTGTAGCTTCAACTGCTCCCACCCAAATAGGTAGATATCGATCTCCTGTTTGATCTTGTAGCAAAATAATTGGTTGGTTAGTGGGCATCTCAACTCGAACACCAACCACATTTACTTTTACAAAGCCAGGTTTAGCCTCACTCACAGGATTTCCTCATCTAAAGAAGAAGTGACTAAAATAAAATGCAATTGATTTGTCAGGTTTGATATCTCGCGCATCATTTCTAATGCTTGCTCGCCAGCATCGGGTCTCTTGGAGCGAGACATTGGAGACGCCACTTGTTTGATTAGAGAGGATTCTCTGTCGCTTCCGGATTTTAAGAATTTTAGATGCCTTGGTTCTAAGCCAAATCCAGATAAGGCGGCAATAACTCGAGCAGTTTTAACCGCAATATCGTCATAATGTCTTTTGTCGGCCAAAACCTTTATTAAACCGTAATCTTCGGATTCTTTTAAGTCTTGTTCAGAGATAGATGTGTTTGTGATCAATTCTTCACGAGTTACCCGAAGATGTGATTTTTTAACGCCTAATTGATTCAAATCAACTAGGGCTGATGGAACTTTAGGTTTATCAATTTGTTCAATCTCAGGTTTTAGACCACGATCTATTGCTTCAATATGTTCCTTGATCACCTTCAGAGGTAAATAGTGATCTCGTTGCATTCGTAGTATGTAACGTAATTTATCAACATCAGAGCTTGAAAATTTTCGATAACCACTTTTTGTTCTTGATGGAACAATTAAGCCTTCTGCTTCTAAGAATCGTATTTTAGAAATAGAAATATCATCGAATTCTGACCTAACTTGATTTAGCACTTCACCAATTGTCAGAAGTTCAGACCTCTTTGAAACAATCGACATTTAGATTTTCTGCTCTGGAAGTAAAAATGTGAATCTGTATTTACCAATTTGTATATCGTCGCCAGCTGAAAGCTTGGCGTCTTCAATGCGAATAAAGTTCACATAAATTCCATTTAAACTGCCTGAATCTTTTATTGTCCAGGAAGAACTGTCTTTAACAATAAGTGCATGAGCACGAGAAACGGTTACATCGTCTAAAACAATATTGGAATCATCAGATCTTCCTAGAGTTATTTTTGGACCTGTGAGAATAAATCTTTGATTTTTTTGTGGACCACTTCTAACGAGAAGTGCTGCGCTTCCCTTTTCTAAACCTTCTAAATGACCGTCTTCAATGGCTGGTAATGGACTTGTATCTGAAGAAACTGCTGGAATAGCCCCAGTATTTTCCATGTTCATAAGTAACCTCGCCTCTACTGCTAACCCTAAGACAACCTAGTTAAAGGGTCAACCTGAGGTGGAGGTTATTAGTTATGCGGTTTCAGTGATTTTTTGATAACCGGCAGCATCTAAAAGAGCACTTAACTCATTTTCGTTTACTTCTGAAAGCTTTATCATCCAACCAGCTCCATAAGGATCACTGTTCAATATCTCTGGATTGTTTGCAAGTTTCTCATTGACTTCTTTAACAACACCAGTAACAGGAGTATAGATATCACTTACCGACTTTGTTGATTCAACTTCGCCGCAAGTTTGACCAGCGGTCAATTTAGTTCCAACTTTTGGCAAGCTCGCAAAAACAATGTCACCAAGCGCTGATTGAGCAAAATCAGTAATTCCAAAAACTACTACTCCTGCTGATTCTTCCTTCACCCATTCATGTTCTTTGGTGTACTTCAAATCTGATGGGGTGTTCAATTTGAGTCCAATCTATTCCTCGTTTACAGGAACAGCATATTGCGGAGTGGTAAGTGGAACACTTGACTGTATCTCAAGATTTGAGAATTCGGTAATAATTACCTGACCACCTGAAGTCGTTACCGATTCTGACATTCCCCCTGGAATTTTGAGGGCGGTGGCCAAAGTCTCGGGATCTCCCAAAGCCAAAATTTTGTATGGGCTTCTTATTGGGGAAAGATTAACGCTTATGCCACTGTTTGTGTCATTAAAATAAGTACTGTTTATTACTCGATTCCCATTAATTTCAATTGCTACAGCACCAGCATCGCGCAATTCTTGTACAGTGTCAAGAATGGTGAAGGAATTAACGGAATAAAGATCGCCAGTAATTAAGACTTGAATACCACGACCTGAAACTGGAGCGGTACCAGAAAGCAATATCAGTTGATCAATGCGATCTTGAGCTGCTTTTCTAGCATCTTCATTCGATCCATTTTTTAATGATTCAAGAATCTGATTTTGTTTGATTAATTCGTCCTCTAAAAGATCTTTCTGTTTTGTTAAATCGTCCAAGATGAGAACTAATTCACCTTCACGAGCCGACGTTAGAAGCTCTGGTTGATCGTTTTGTTTAATTGCGATAGTTATAAAAATCCCCAATAAAAAGGTAAGAATAACTACGAGAGATCTTCTGCCTTGGGGTGTTTTAAACTTGTCTGCAGCCTTTATCTCAATTTTCTTTTTCATTTACGATTGAATAGATTTCTTCGAATAGCGGCGGCATTAGCAAATATTCTCATGGCCAACACAACAACCACACCTGTTGAAAGCTGAGTACCAACTCCAAGTTGATCCCCCAAAAATACGATAACAGCAGCAATCAAAACGTTGCTTGCAAATGATGAAATAAATATTTTGTCGTCGAAAACTTCTTCTAGGTTAGCTCGAATTGCACCAAACACTGCATCAAGTGCGGCGATTACTGCTATTGGTAAATAGGGTTGCATCCAAAGTGGCACAGTTGGATCTAGTATTACTCCAAAAAGTACACCAATTAATAGGCCGACGACAGGAATCATGATCTATTTCCAACTGTAATGCCTTGCAGGCTAGGCAGTGCAACTCCGGTTGCATTCATCTCGATGTCCATATTTTCAGAGACGTTAAAACCTAAACCGTAAGTTTTAACAACAAATTCAAGGTCAATGTAATCAGGATGCTTAATAAGCCGACTTCTTAATTCTTTGTCTCCTATCGCGGATATAACAAATGGAGGAAGCAATGGTCGATAGTTAACTAAAATGGCATCACCGGCAGATCTGATCGCACTGGTCGTAGTCAATCTGGCATTATTTATTGCGATTGATTCTGCACCGCTTGCCCATAACGCATTAACTAAAAGTTGTATGTCTGAGTCATAAACTCGTGCTAATTCGACATCTGATCCTTCTAACGAATCTGTTTTCACGGCATCACTAATAACAATTTCAATTCCTGTACCTTTAATTGAACTTAGACCAGAGAGGATTTGTAAATTAGTTTCACTACTTTGACTTACCCCATGAAAATCAAGACCGGGAGTATTAGATTGTATTTGTGCAATCTCATTGTTGATTGAACTAAGATTCTCTGATGTTTGGTTTAGATTGTCGATACTTTTGGTGATAGTTGTTCTCAAATCTTCCCTGTTTTTCTCCAGAATTGGTTGCTGACGCTGGGTATTAGCAACAGCAATACCAAATAAAAGTCCTGAGAAAGAAAGAACTACAGCTATCCACCATTTTGGATCTTTTTTATCGACGGGTTGTCGATTAGGGTTTGTGTATTCATCAGTTTCGATTTCGTTATTCAGCAATGCTAAAAGACCCATTGATTTAGAGTCATCATCTTTGAAGAAAGAATCTTTAGACATATTTTGATAATACTAGGCGCGCATGAACGAAATACTTATATCCAGAGAATGCATAGAGGAAAAGTCCCCAAATTAGAAATGACCAACCTATAGTGAACCAAATATCTTTTTGATCAGGGAAAGCCTCTGCAAAAATTAATCCTGGAAGCCCAATTAGTAAGCAGAATGCTCCCATTTTTCCTAAGTAATGGACTGGTAAACCAGTCAATCCCTTCAATTTCAAATAAAGCATGAGAATAGTTAGTAAGAACTCTCTAAGTAGGATGAAAACAAGTATGAATGTATTTGCTAGCTCTAAATAATAAACAACGGCTATCAAAGCTAGTATGTACAACCGATCTGAAATTGGATCAAGTAGTTGTCCAATTCGAGTAAATTGATTTAACTTTCGTGCTGCAAAACCATCGAGCCAATCGGTAAAAGACGCCACAAAAATTATCAAGCAACTGGCCACCAATTGATCTGTGAAGGCCGTGTAAATGAAAACAGGGATAAGTAGAAGGCGAAGAAAACTTATGGAATTTGGAACATTCAACATTATTTTTTCCTTCTTTCTCTAATTTTAACTTTGATGTGGATTGGTGAACCTATGAAGCCATATTCCTCCCTTAAGCGTCTTTCAATAAATCTTGTATAACTTTCATCAATCAAACCTGTTGTGAATAGCGCAAATGCTGGAGGTTTTTGGCCAATTTGGGTAGCAAAAAGAATTTTTGATTGTTTACCGCCTCTAACAGGATGAGGATTAGCGGCGATAAATTCTTTTATGAACTGATTTAATTTCGAAGTGGCAATTCTGGTCGACCAACCTTCGTAGGCTGCATGAAGTGCGGTAGACAATCGATCAACATGCCAACCAGTTAATGCTGAGAGATTGACTCGAGGGGCCCACTTAACATTATGAAGATCCATCTCTATTTCTCTTTCGAGCATCAATCTTCTGTCTTCGTCTAACAAATCCCATTTGTTAAAAACTAAAACTAAAGCTCGACCTGCCTCTGTGACTAGGTTAATTAGTTTTCGATCTTGATCAGTTATTGTCTCACTTGATTCTAAAATCAATAACGCTATTTCAGCTCTCTCTAGCGCAGCTTGGGTTCTTAGACTTGCGTAATACTCATAACCTGAGGATTCCCTAACTCTTCTTCTAATACCTGCAGTATCAATAAAGTTCCAAGCTTCATCATTGATCAAGACAATCTCATCAACTGGATCAACGGTAGTTCCAGCTATTTCAGAAACAACCGATCTATTAGTTTTGGTCAATTTGTTAAGAAGACTGCTTTTGCCAACATTTGGTCTGCCGATTAAAGCAACCTTTGTTGGACCTTTTAGTTGATCAACGATTCTAGATTCAGCGGGCATCTTGTTGATCACTAATTCAAGTAAATCCCCAGATCCTCTTCCATGAAGAGCACTAACCGGAAAAGGTTCTCCCAAACCTAAAGACCAAAGATTACCAATTTGCGCTTCAGCTTCCATTCCGTCAACTTTGTTTGCCACTAAAATTACGGGAACTTTGTTTCGTCTGATTAATTTAACAACTGACTCGTCATCTTCAGTCAATCCAACATTTGCATCAACAATAAAAAGAATTAGATCTGCTTGATCAATAGCGATTTGTACTTGTTCGCTAATCTTAGGAATTAAACCTGTCTTTTCACTTGACCATCCCCCAGTATCAACAAGAATAAATTCTTTGCCGTTCCATTCAGCGTCATATTGAATACGATCTCGAGTCACCCCCGGAGTGTCCTGGACAACTGCTTCCCGTCTACCAATTAATCGATTTACCAATGTTGATTTGCCAACGTTTGGTCTACCAATTACAACAACTCGAGGTCGATTTTTACGCGGCTCTTCAAGAATTTCATCTGAATATTCTTCGTCCTGACCATATTGTTTCTCTAACTCAAGAACAACTTCGTCTTCATCAACATCATCTGTAAGCCATATCTGGCTTTCAATCATTAAGGATTTAGTTATTTCTTCTTCATTTGACATTATTTTGTGCTCACTAATTCAATAAATCTCAAGACTGATTGTTCAAAATCTAGTTCTGAATTATCAAGAACAACAGCACCATCTGGAATAACAAGAGGTGATATTTTTCTGCTTGAGTCCAATAAATCTCTTTTGCGTTGGGCTACTAAGACATCCTTCTCACTTGAATTTAGCTGTTTAGCTCGTCTTCTAGCTCGAACATCGTCATTAGCCGTTATAAATATCTTGAAATCCGCATTTGGTAAAACAACACTTCCGATATCTCGTCCTTCAACAATAATTCCTTTGGTGCTTCCATTTACTAATTCTCTTTGTCTTGAAACTAAAAATCTTCTGACTTCTGGCATAGCTGCATAAAAGCTCACCTGTGAAGTGATTTCATTGTCTCGAATGAAAGTTGTGACGTCGAGACCATTTACATTTACTTGTTCTTTAAGTGGATTTATTGAGATTTCCAAGTTGAAATCATGATGGCTAATTTTCTCAATAATTGATTCTTCATCTGTAAATTTAGCTTCAATGCAAAACCAAGTTAAGGATCTATACATGGCGCCAGTATCAAGAAAGTTGAAACCTAATCGCTTAGCAGATTCTTTACTTATACTCGATTTTCCAGAGCCACTGGGACCATCTACGGCGATAACCATATTTGGGCGAGTTAAATTACTCGCATTCATTATTGCGCCAAATCTTGTCTGAGGATTTCTGCTCCGCGCAGGTATATATGGGAAACGTTTTTTCTGTCTAAATCAGAATATGTATGAATCAGAATTCTCACTACAAGTTTTGGTGCACCGGGAACATCAATTTCCTTAGAGCAAAGAAGTGGCACATCTCCTAAACCGATTTCTCGAGCGGAGGCGGCAGGAAAAGCACAATTTAAATCTTCTGTTGTAGTGAAAATTATGCTCACTAAGTCTTCATTTTTTATTTTATTTTTTTCTAAAGATTCTTTTAGTAGTTCAATGACAGCCGCTTTCATTTCCACTGCGTCATTCTTTTGAAGCATGGTGGCTCCGCGAATGCCAATTAGTCTCATATTGCTGCCTCATCTTTTACTAATTGCGCCGCTCTATATAAGCTACCAACCTCGGTGTGATTAAGAACTCTAGTTTTACCTAACTTCATATCGCCCAACTTTATTGGACCAAATTGAACACGAACCAATTGAATTACTTCATGACCTATGTGCTCACACATTCTTCGAATAATTCTGTTTCTACCTTCGTGCAATGAAATTTCGATTGCAGTTTCGCCAGGAGTAGCACCAACTATTGAGACAGTGTCAGCTTTTGCGAATCCATCAGATAACTCAATTCCTGTGGTGAGAGCTGATAATTCAGTTTTTGTTACTGCACCCTTTATGCGAGCTAAGTAAATCTTGTTTACCTCAGATGATGGATGGGTAAGCCCGTGGGCCAAATTTCCATCGTTTGTTAACAAAATTAGTCCTTCTGTATCAGCGTCAAGTCTTCCCACGTGAAATAAGCGATCACTTCTATTGGCAACATAATCAGCAACTGTGGCTCGATCATCTTCCCGCTTCATAGTCGTGACGACACCACTTGGTTTATTAAGGGCTATAACAATGAATCCTGCAGCTGCTGCAATTGGATCACCATCAACTGTTATTAGATCTATAGCTGGGTTAACTCTTCTACCTTGTTCGTTAACCTTAATTCCATTTACAGCAACTCGGCCTTGTTCAATGAGTTCTTCACAAGATCTTCTACTTCCAACACCTGCTGCAGCGAGTACTTTTTGTAATCGAATTCCGTCTTGGTTTTGCATATCTAAATAATCGATTCGTCAATAATGGAATCGAGTGCAGCCATATTAGGTAAGTAATCTGCAACTGGTGGTAGTTCATCGAGATTTGCGATGCCAACTCTTTCTAAGAAATAAGGCGTTGTTTTATATAAAACTGCTTGAGATTCGTTATCCGATCCCGCTTCTTCAATTAATCCTCTGTTGAGAAGAGTTCTGACAACTCCGTCAACGTTTACTCCTCTAATAGCAGCTACTCTTCCGCGAGATACAGGTTGTTTGTAAGCAATTACCGCTAAAGTCTCTAGGGAGGCTTGAGTCAATCTTGCGGTTTGTCCATCCTTTAGGAATCTTTCAACAACTTCACCGCTGTGTTCATTGGTATAAAAACGCCACCCACCAGCAATTTCTCTTAAAGTTATCCCGCCTTCACGAGAATCGAACTCTTTTTGAATGTTCTTAAGAGTTTTTAAAACTTCTATTTCAGGAGAATTAGTTATTTGAGCCAATGTAATAGCGTTTACTGGTTCATCTACTACTAATAAAATTGCTTCGATGCCAGCTTTTAGTGAAGGTGCACCAATTGATGGAACTTCATCAACAATAGTTTCACTTACTTCTGTTTCATTTTCCATCTTGCACCTCCTCATTTATTTGGTCTGTAACAAGACTCAATTTAGTATCAGAATCAAATTCATCTGTAACTTCAATTTGGCCTTGTTCAGATCCAACCCAGCGAATGTACAAATCAGCTAAAGGACTTTCCTGCTCTAAAGTTATTTGTGATTCTCTAAATAATTCTAAAACTGCTAAAAATCTGGCAACAATGACTGGAACCTCAACACCACTAATCAAAGATCTAAAGGTTGTAGCACCTACTCTTCTCAATCTTTCAACAATAATTCCAGCTTGCTCCCGAACACTCACTGCTGGAGCATGCAAATGCGACAACGAGATTGAAGGAACGGTCTTAACTTCCATTGCCTTAGCAGCCAATCTGGCTAATTCGTTTGGTCCTAAACCTAAAAGAACTTCTGGTAAGAGGTTTGCAAATTGAGGTTCTAAAGTAACAGACCTTGCAAATCTTTTGGACTCAATTGATAACTGATCATTCAACCAAATTGACACATCTTTAAACGCCTTGTATTGCATCAAACGTGCGAACAACAAATCCCTTGCTTCTAATCTGGCAATGTCTTCTTCGTCTTCAACTTCTCCTGAAGGAAGTAGTCGAGCTGTTTTTAAATCAAGCAGTGTGGCTGCAATAACTAAGAATTCAGTTGCCTCATCAAGATTCCATTGGCTCCCCTGGTTTTTAATGTATTGCAGAAAGTCATCAGTGACTATGTGAAGAGCAAGAGCTGTTACTTCTAGCTCATGTTTAGCAATTAAGGAAAGCAGGAGATCAAAAGGACCTTCAAATTGATTTAATTTAACATTGAATTTATCTACCGAATTCTCTCGAATGATCGGTTCTGTTGTAGTCAAAGTCATGAAAGTTTAGCTATCACTTCACGCGCTAAACGTTTGTAAGCTTTTGATGCAGAAGAATTAGGTGCATACTCAGTTATTGGAGAACCGGCAGCAGTTGTTTCAGGAAATTTTACAGTCCGAGAGATTACTGTTTCAAATACTTTATCGCCGAAAGCTTCTTCTACTCTTTCTAAAACTTCTCGACCGTGAACAGTTCTTGGGTCATACATTGTTGGCAAAATTCCAATGATCTTTAAATCGGGATTAATTCTTCCCTTAATTTTTTCAATAGTTTGAGTAAGTAAAGCCAACCCTCTTAAAGCAAAGTACTCTGTTTCTAACGGCACAATGCAACCTTCAGAAGCTGCTAAAGCATTAACTGTTAACAAACCAAGAGATGGTTGACAATCAATAATTATGAAATCGTATTCATCAACTAATGGTCGAAGGGCACTTTTTAAAACATGCTCTCTACCGACCTCGCTTACTAATTCCAATTCAGCAGCCGATAGTTCAATATTCGAAGGTAGTAAATCAAGATTTCCTACTTGAGTTTTGACTAATACATCTCGAGCAGGAATCTGTTCGCCCACTAAAACATGTCTTAGGGTTTTTTCTAATTGGTAAACCGGAATTCCTAGACCAACAGATAAAGCACCTTGTGGATCAAAATCAACTAACAAAACTTTTCTTCCATAACCAGCTAAAGCAGAACCTAAATTAATGGTGCTGGTAGTTTTTCCAACTCCACCTTTTTGGTTAACCATCGAGATGATTCGTGCTGGACCATGTTTTGATAAAGGCTGAGGAATAGCGAAATCCGTGGCAACTTTTAGACCTTTAGGTATGCGAGAACCATCATCTTTAACAGAGGTACTTGCAACGTTGAAACCTTG
>JACCEB011234561.1_pt1 | contig 10865 bp, 10 predicted proteins | sample 7454761 | NCBI WGS metagenome assembly JACCEB01 (sample SAMN15323454, study PRJNA562643) | freshwater metagenome | isolation source: river surface water | place: USA:Blue River Watershed | collected 2017-08-18 | reverse complement strand
GGCGGTGGTGCTGAACTTCTGGGCCACCTGGTGTCCACCCTGCAAGGAAGAGCTGCCCTCACTGCAAACCCTGCACGAGATGGGTGGCGGCGATCCGGTGGTGATCGGGATCAATGTGCGTGAGACCGCCAGCCATGTGCGGCGTTACCTGGCCTCCACCGGCATGAACTTCCCGGTGGTGCTTGATCCACAGGCCGAGCTGGCCAAACGCTTTGGCATCACGGCCTTCCCGACCACCTTGCTGATTGCGCCAGACGGCCAGATCCGCTGGCGCGTGGTGGGCGAGGTGGACTGGGCTGGCGCAGAAGCCGGCCGCTGGATCATTGGCTTGTCGAACCCTCGCCGCTGAGCTGGCCCAATTGTTTCCGGGATAATCGCATTGCCTGTGCGCTGCCGCGCCGGGTGACCTGCCTTCGGGGCATTGGTGGCTTGCGCCACCTCGTGTGCGCCGACAGGTCTTTCCTCACACACCGGAGTTCCTTTCATGACCCCCGTTCGCCGTTCCCTGCTCAAAGGGGGCGCCGCACTGGGCGCTCTCATCGCAGCGCCCGCCCTTGTGCGTGCCCAAACCACTTCCAATGAACGCCGCTTTGCCCCTCAGCCGGGCGCCTGGCGTACCTTTGAAATCACCACGCGTGTGGAGCTGGCCGATCCGGTCGGTGCTTCTCGCATCTGGCTGCCGGTGCCCAGCATCGACAGCGACTGGCAGCGTTCGCTGGAGAGCAGCTACATCAGCAACGGCAGTGCCCGCCTGACCAGCGATGGCGTTGAAGGTGCCCGCATGGTGTATGCCGAGTTTGCCGCCGGTGTGAAACCGGTGGTCGAAGTCACCAGCCGCGTGCAGACCCGAAACCGTGCCGATCTGTCGGGCAGCCGCGTTTTCGACAAGGAAGATTCCGCCACGCTGCGCCACTACACCCGCGCCACGCGTCTGCTGCCCACCGATGGCATCGTCCGCGAGACGGCGCTCAAGGCCACGCAGGGCGCCAAGAACGATGAAGCCAAGGCCCGTGCCCTCTACGACTGGGTGGTCGCCAACGCCTGGCGCGAGCCCAAGGTGCGCGGCTGCGGCGAGGGCGATATCAAGACCATGCTGGAGACCGGCAACCTGGGCGGCAAATGCGCCGACATCAATGCCTTGTTCGTGGGTCTGTGCCGCTCGGTCGGCCTGCCTGCGCGCGATGTCTACGGCATCCGCTTGGTGCCTTCGGCCTTTGGTTACAAGGAGTTGTCGGGCAATCCAGCCAGCCTCAAGGGGGCGCAGCACTGCCGCGCTGAGGTTTATCTGCAGGCCCGTGGCTGGGTGGCGATGGACCCGGCCGATGTGGCCAAGGTCATGCGCCTGGAAACGCCAGAATGGCTCAAGAACACCGTTCACCCCGTGGTGGCGCCGGTCTACAAGCACCTGTTTGGCGGCTGGGAAGGCAACTGGCTGGGCTGGAACACCGCCCACGACCTGAAGCTGCCCGGCGCCAAAGAAGGCGTGCTGAACTTCCTGATGTACCCGGTGGCCGAAACCGATGAAGGCCGCGTGGATTCCTACGCGCCCGATGCGTTCAAGTACAGCATCACGGCGCGCGAAATCGCGGCTTGATGCTTGGTTTGCAGGAGGTCAGCCCCTGGCTGAAGGCATTCGGGCGCAGGACATTTCTGCCATTGTGTAGGAGGCCGCCCTTGCGGCCGAGACATTCGCGCGCAGGGGCGCGCTCCTACAGCAGGCCTGCCTGTGCCAGCTCAAGCCCACTTTCAAATTGCCGTGGCTGCCCAGTCACCGGATCGGTGAAAGTGATGCTGCGTGCCAGCAGCTGCAGGGGTTCGGCAAAGTCTTCTGAGTCATTGGGCCCGCGTCGCACCACTGGGTAGAACTGATCGCCTTCGATCGGCAGGCCCAGCCCGTGCATGTGCACCCGCAACTGGTGGCGCTTGCCGCTGACCGGGAAGAGGCGGTACAGCGCCCGCGCGCCTGCTTGCCTGACACATTCGATGCGCGTTTCGCTGTTGGGTGGCAGGCCCTCGTCCGGCTGCGCTTCGCGCATCCGGTAGAAAGCCTGTTCGTCTTCCAGGATATGGCTTCGGCGGGTGAGGGGAAACTGCAGTGCCTCGCGCCATCCGGCCACCGCTTCGTAGACCTTGTCCACACGCCGCTCGCGAAACAGCGACTGGTAGGCGTCGCGGTCCTGCGGGCGTTTGCAGAGCAGTACCAGGCCGGCGGTTTCGCGGTCGATGCGGTGCAGCGGGCTCAGGTCGGCACAGCCCAGTTGCGCCTTCAGCCGCACCAGCAGCGTTTCGCGCACATAGCGCCCGCCAGGCGTCACGGGCAGAAAATGCGGCTTGTCGGCCACGACCAGATGCGCGTCTTCAAACAGCACAGTGGCTTCAAAAGGAATCGGATCTTCGTGGGGCAGCTCGCGCCAGTAGTACACCCGTGCACCGCCCACATAGGGCGCATCAGGCGCCAGTGGCTGGCCGTCTTCGCCGAGCACACTGCCCGCTTGCATGCGCTCGGTCCATTCGCTTCGGCTGATGCGCGGCAGGCGCTCGGCCAGGTGGTCGATCAGCGCCGGCCAGGGGCTTTGGCGCACGCGGGGCAGGGCCAGGCAGCTGGGCGAGACGCCATCGCGCATGGCAATGTTCGGGTTTTTGGGCACATGGGCCATGGCTCAGGCGCAGACCATTCGCGCGCAGGGGCGCGCTCCCACGGTGTGGGCAGCCGGCTGCCGTGAGGTCGCATCTGGTGAGAGCGCTGTCTGCGAGGGGGCTGACATCAGTAGGAGGCCGCCCCTGCGGCCGAATGCCTGGGTCCACATGGCCTCAGACCCGCCTGAACACCAGGTCCCACACGCCGTGGCCGAGCTTGAGGCCGCGGTTTTCAAACTTGGTGAGCGGCCGGTAGTCGGGCTTGATCGCGTAGCCGCCCAGTTCCGGACCGGCAGTGTTGACCAGCAGCGGTTCAGCAGACAGCACCTCGAGCATCTGCTCGGCATACGGCTGCCAGTCGGTGGCCAGGTGCAGGTAGCCACCGGGTTGGATGTGTTTGGCCAGGCGCTGCACAAAGGGGCCCTGGATCAGACGGCGCTTGTGGTGGCGGCTCTTGTGCCAGGGATCCGGAAAGAAGATGTGCACACCGTCCAGGCTGTCCTCGCCCAGCATGTGGTCCATGACTTCGACCGCGTCGTGCTGCACGATGCGGATATTGCCAATGTTTTCTTCGCCGCAGCGCTTGAGCAGCGCGCCCACACCGGGTTCATGCACCTCGCAGCACAGGAAATTGTCATCGGGTCGCACCTGCGCGATCCTGGCCGTGGCGTCGCCCATGCCAAAGCCGATTTCCAGGATCAGCGGGGCACTGCGGCCAAAGGCGGCCTGCACATCCAGCCGTTCGGGGCGGTAGGGGATCAGGAACTTCGGGCCATAGCGCTCGAACGCGCGCATTTGCCCCGTGCCCATGCGGCCGGCACGCAGCACATAGCTTTTGATGGTGCGCATGAAGGGGGCATCGGCCTGGGCTTCTGGGGTCTGTTCGGGCGTGGTCATGGGCAGGAAGGCGTGTGTTTCGCAAAACCCATCATTATCGCGGGCCAGCCTCCCGTGCGGTCACGGTGGCAAACCATTGCCGGGTCCAATTCTGCAGGGCTTGAACCACGAGGGTGTTGCCGTTTTCTTGCGCCAGGCCCAATGTCTGGGCGGCCTTATTCAGTGCGGTCAACGGATCACTCAGGTCCAGAGGCCTTGCACCGTTTTGCTTGCTGAGTTTCTCGCCGTTGGCGCCCAGCACCAACGGGGTGTGCAAATAGCGCACCACGGGCAAGCCCAGCGCATGCTGCAGCACGATCTGGCGCGCCGTGTTGTCTCTCAGGTCTTCCCCGCGCACCACGTCGGTGATGCCCTGTGCTGCGTCATCCACCACCACGGCCAGCTGGTAGGCCCACAGGCCATCGGCGCGCCGCAATACGAAGTCACCCACCTCCTGCGCCACATCCTCGACTTGCGCACCCAACCGCCGGTCGGTCCAGCGGGTGAGCTCGGGCAGCCCGCGCGCCGCACGCACGGCTTGCACGTTCAGGCGCCAGGCCCGGGCTGGCTTGCCATTGAGGCCGTCGCGGCAGGTGCCAGGGTAAACCTGTGCCTTGTGGCGGGCCGTGGGGTTGGTCTGTGCGGCCTCGATGTCCTTGCGTGAACAGCCGCAGGGATAGGCCAGTTCTGCGGCGATGAGCCGATCCAGTGCCTGCTGGTACACATGACCGCGCCGGCTTTGCCAGAGTACCTCGCCATCAGGCACGAGGCCGCACTGCGTCAGTTGCTGCAGGATGGCTTCTCCGGCACCGCCGACGCAGCGGGGGCTGTCCACATCTTCGATGCGTACGCGCCAAAGGCCGCCGCGGGCGCGTGCATCCAGCCAGCTGGCCAGTGCGGCCACGAGTGAGCCGGCATGCAAAAGACCTGTAGGGGAGGGGGCAAACCGCCCGATGTAGCCAGCCCCCATGGGGTCAGCGTTTGCGCAGGACAGCCAAGGCCAGCTCGAGACCGGAGACAAAAGCGTCTTCGACCCGGTGGCCCAGACACCAGTCGCCGCACAGGCCAATGCCTTCGGCTTTGAACCACAGGTGGCTCTGACCCAGCGGCTGCGCGGTCTTGGCGTACAGCCAGCGGTGCACCTCGGCGTGCGCCGGGGTGGCGCGTATGCCCGTGACTTCGCCAAAGGCCTTGAGCAGCTTGGCGGTCACGCGCTCGGGCGTGTCGTTGACATGCTCGGCGGACCAGCTGGCGCTGGCTTGCACCGTCCAGCGCTCGATGGGTTCGCGAGCGGGTTTGGACGATTCGCGGGCCATCCAGGCGATGCGGTGGTGCGTGCTGCGGGCTGCGTTCCATTGCGGGCCGATGGTGATCAGGCCGGGTTGCACCGCCTGCGGCCACGCGGCCATGAGTGTCCAGCAGGGATCCACCTTCACGGCTCTGAGCGGTTCAGCCAACTCGCCCAGCCCCGAGGACTGCAACAGCGCGCTGGCCTGTGCTGGCGGGATGGCGAGGACCACCTTGTCAAAACCGGCGTAGACATGCTGGCTGCCGTCGCTCCCTTCGGTCTGGACCTGCCAGCCGTCTTTCATGAGCGGGTCACGGCTGATCTGCGTGACGCGGGTTTCCAGGTGGATGTTGCCGTCGTCCATGAGCGGGTCTCCCCAGGCCTTGACCAGGGCGTTCATGCCTGGAGTGGCCACCCAATGACGCTCGCCGCCAGGCAGGCCGGCTTCGATCACGCGGCCCATCGGGTCGAGCACGCGCACCGCGTTGGCGCTCCAGGGACGGCACAGGCCAGGCACGGTGCCCAGCGCCAGTTCAAAGCGCGCGTCGCGCACGGTGAAGTACTGCGTGCCGTGGTCAAAGCTGCCAAAAGGACTGCGGCGTGTGGCCATGCGGCCTCCCAGCCCACGGCTTTTCTCGAACAGGGTGACGTGGTGGCCGGCCTGGCGCAGGGTGCGGGCGCAGGCGATGCCGGCCATGCCGACACCGATGATGGCGATGTGCTGTGTGGTCATGAGGGGGACTTTACACGCGATGCGCGGGTTGCAGCAATGCGGCGCGTGTCACGTCCTGGCCCAGCTGCTCCAGCCACCAGCGCAGGGCATGGCCGGCCGGGCTCTGGCGGCTGTCGCGCCAGGCGTAATGGGTGGTGCTGGTGCGTGGGCGGGCAATTTTCTTGACCACCAGCATACCGGCGTCGATGTAGGGTCGCGCCAGCGATTCGGGCAGCGAACCGCCGCCCAGCCCGCGCAGCTGCGCTTCGAGCTTGCTGGCCATGTCGGGCACGGTGAACACGTCCTGCCCGGCCAGCAGGCCGATCGTCAGGCCGGCGCCGCGGCTGACCGAGTCGGCCACGGCCACCGCGCGGTGCTGCTGCAATGTGGCGTCATCCAGCGGTTCGGGCGCCTGGGCCAGCGGGTGGTGCGAGGCCACGGCGTACACAAAAGGGATGTCGCCCAGCACCGCATGCTGGATCTCACTGCCCAGCCCGGGTTCGAGCACCACGCCCAGGGCCAGATCGGCCTGGCCCGAGGTGAGGGCGGCCAGCGTGCCCGACAGGGTTTCGTGCCGCAGTCGCAGCCGGGTGGGTGCGCCCAGCGCCAGAAAGGCGGCGCACAGGTCCATGACCACGGTGCGCGAGACCACGCTGTCCACCGCCACCGTCAGCACCGCTTCCCAGCCGGTGGCCACCCGGCGCACGCGGTTGGCCACGGCGTCCATGTCGTCGAGCAGCCTGCCGGCTTCGCGCAGCAATTCGCGCCCGGCGGCAGTGGGACGGGCCTGACGCGAGCTGCGGTCAAACAGCAGCACGTCCAGCGCGTCCTCGAGCTGACGCACACGGTAGGTGAGGGCGCTGGGCACGAGATGAAGTTCGCGGGCGGCGCCGGCAAAGCTGCCCTGGCGCTCGATGGTCTGCAACATGAGCAGCATCTCAGGGGTCAGCCAGTCGCGTGGCGTATACAGGGAAGTTTGCATGATCTTCGCTTGATTATTCAAACGGTTTGAATGATGCCAGCAAACTGGCAGCATGGTGAAAAGTGGACCAAACCCTACATTACTTCCATCTACCAAGGAGTTTCGCCATGCTGACCCTGCGCAAATCCCAAGACCGGGGCCATGCCGACCACGGCTGGCTCAAGAGCTTTCACAGTTTCTCGTTTGCCGAATATTTTGACCCGCAGCACATGGGCTGGGGCAATCTGCGCGTGATCAACGAAGACCGCATCGCCCCGGGTACCGGTTTTGGCACGCACGGCCACCGCGACATGGAGATCATCAGCTACGTGCTCTCGGGCAATCTGGCGCACCAGGACAGCATGGGCAACGTCAAGGGCATTCCGCCCGGCGATGTGCAGCGCATGAGCGCGGGCAGCGGCGTGCGCCACAGCGAGTTCAACCACGCCAAAGGCGAGCAGACGCATTTCCTGCAGATCTGGATCGAACCGAATGTGCGCGGCATTGCGCCGAGCTACGAGCAGAAAACCGTGCCCGAGTCGGCCAAGCGCGGCCAGCTGGCGCTGGTGGCCGCCCCCGAGCCGGGCGAGCACACCGTCAAGATCCACGCCGATGCGCGCATGTACGCCGGTCTGTTCGACGGCGCCGAGCAGGCCACCTTGACCCTGGACCCGCAGCGCAAGGCCTATGTGTTCGTCGTGCGAGGCAGCCTGCAGGCCAACGGCCAGGCTTTGAACGCAGGCGATGCCGCACTGCTGCAGGCCGAGCCTCGCCTGACGCTGGACCAGGCCCGCGACGCCGAAGTGCTGGTGTTCGACCTGGCCCCCTGATTTTCTTCACCCTTTTGCTCAACCAAGGAGTTTTCTCATGGCAAAGACCGTTGTTGTTTACCACTCTGGCTACGGCCACACCCAGTTCATCGCCCAGTCTGTGGCCAAAGGCGCCAACGCCCAATTGGTGGCCATTGACGCCGACGGCAATGTGAGCGAGTCAGACTGGGCCGCGCTGGACGCCGCAGACGCCATCGTTTTTGGCTCGCCCACCTACATGGGTGGTGTGAGCTGGCAGTTCAAGAAATTTGCCGACGCTTCTTCCAAGCGCTGGTTCACCCGCGCCTGGCAGGACAAGCTGTTTGCCGGCTTCTCGGTCAGCGCCAGCCTCAACGGCGACAAGGGCATGACCCTGGCGTATCTGAACACATTGGCCGCTCAGCATGGTGGTCTGTGGATCAGTCTGGGCATGGCTCCGGCCAACTCCAGCGCCGCTACCCGCAATGACGTCAACAACCTCGGCGGCTCGGTCGGTCTGCTGGTGCAGGCGCCTTCGGATGCCGGTGCTGACAAGATCCCGCAAGGCGATGTGGACACGGCCGTGAAGTTCGGCGAGCGCGTGGCGGCTGTGGCGGCCAAGACCCGCGGCTGATCCGGTTTTGTGGGAGTCTGCCCCTTCGGCCGAGTGCTAACACAACAGGCCCATCGCCATTCACGCACAGGGGGCGCTCCCACAAACCGCAGATGCCTCCTCGGGTAGCATGCGTGCATGAAAATCATCTCCATGCTGCCCTGGGCCGATTGGCTGGCCCTGCTGGGCTTTTTCAGTCTGTGGGTCGGCTATGCCTGGTTTTCCAAAACCGGCAGTCAGCGTCAGCAGACCCTGCTGGCCAGCACCAACCGCCTGCGCCACCAGTGGATGCTGCAGGCCACCGCCCGTGATCCGCGCATGCTCGACGGCCTGATCACGCAGAACCTTTCGACCACACCTTCGTTTTTTTCATCGACCAGCATCATCATCATCGGTGGTCTGTTTGCCCTGCTGGGCACCACCGACAAGGCGGCCGAGCTGGTGCGTGAAATTCCCTTTGCCCAGCAAACCCCGCTGCTGGTGTTCGAATTCAAGGTGCTGGTGCTGATCGGTATTTTTGTCTATGCCTTTTTCCGGTTTTCGTGGTCGATGCGGCAATACACCTTTGTGGCCCTGCTGATCGGGGCCATGCCACCGCCTGAAACCTTTGCCTCGGGCCAGAACGACCGCGAGGCCATGGCCGAGCGGGCAGGGCATCTGGTAGGGGCGGCTGCCGACACCTTCAATGACGGTTTGAGGGCGTACTACTTCTCCTTTGCGGCCATGGCCTGGTTTTTTTCACCGCTGGCGCTGGTCTTGGCCACGGCACTGGTGGTCCTGATTCTTTACAGCCGAGAATTTCGCTCTGAGGTGCTGCATGTCCTGAGGGACTGAGGGGCGGCGGCCTAAAATGCCTGCCATGTTTGTCCATCTGCGCCTTCACACCGAGTTTTCCATCGTCGACGCCACCTGCCGCATCGACGATGTCGTCAAGAGGGCAGCCAAAGACGGACAGCCGGCCCTGGCCATCACCGACCTGAACAACCTGTTTGGTGGTGTCAAGTTCTACAAGGAAGGTCGCGGAAAAGGGGTCAAACCCATCCTGGGTGCGGAAGTTCAGCTCGAAGGCCTGGCGGGCGATCTGGCCCAAATTTCTCGCGTCATCCTGCTGGTGCAAAGCAAGCAGGGCTACCTCAATCTGTGTGAATTGCTGGCCCGCGGCTGGACAAAAAATGTCGTCAAGGCGCAATCGGTCATTAAGCTGGAATGGTTGCAGGAGCTTTCGCAGGGACTGATCCTGTTGTCGGGTGCGCAGGCCGGCCCGGTGGGGCAGGCGCTGGTCCAAGGTGATGCCGACAAGGCCGCCGATCTGGCGCTGCAACTGGCCTCGGTTTTTCCGCACCGCTTTTACCTGGAGCTGCAACGTGCCGGCCGCCCCGAAGACGAGCCTCATGTGCAGGCCGCGGTGCAGCTGGCCGCCCGCCTGCACCTGCCAGTGGTGGCCACGCACCCGGTGCAGTTTCTGGCTGCGGATGACTACGAAGCCCACGAGGCCCGTGTCTGCATTGCCGAAGGCGAAATCCTGGCCAACCCGCGTCGCGTGCGCCGTTTCACGCGCGAGCAGTATTTCAAGTCGGCAGCTGAAATGCAGGCCCTGTTTGCCGACGTGCCCAGCGCATTGGCCAACACGCTGGAGATCGCCAAGCGCTGCAGCCTCACGCTGGTGCTGGGCAAGCCGCAGTTGCCCAACTTCCCGATCCCGCCGGTCAACGGCGAGATCCTGTCGGTGGAGGACTATTTCCGCCACGTCTCGCACGAGGGCCTGAAAGAGCGCCTGGTCCACCTCTACCCGAATGAAGCCGAGCGCGAGGCCCAGCGCCCGCGCTATGTGGAGCGGCTGGAGTTCGAACTCAACACCATCCTCAAGATGGGCTTCCCGGGCTACTTCCTGATCGTGGGCGACTTCATCCAGTGGGCCAAGAACAACGGTTGCCCCGTGGGGCCGGGCCGGGGCTCGGGAGCCGGCTCGCTGGTGGCCTACGCGCTCAAGATCACCGACCTGGACCCGCTGCAGTACAACCTGCTGTTCGAACGTTTCCTGAACCCCGAGCGGGTGTCGATGCCCGACTTCGATATCGACTTTTGCCAGACCAACCGCGACCGGGTGATCGAGTACGTCAAGGAAAAGTACGGCCGCGACGCGGTCAGCCAGATCGCCACCTTCGGTACCATGGCCGCGCGTGCGGCCATCCGCGATGTGGGCCGGGTGATGGACCTGAGCTACACCTTTTGCGACGGCATCAGCAAGCTGATCCCGAACAAGCCGGGCATGTCGGTCACACTGCAGTACCCGCCCAACCCTAAAAAGGAAGGCGACAAGAACAATTACGCCATCGAGATGGAGCCGATGCTGGCCGAGCGCATCGAGCGCGAGGAAGACGTCAAAAACCTGATCGAGATGGCGCAAAGCCTCGAAGGCATGACCCGCAACGTCGGCATGCACGCGGGCGGCGTGCTGATCGCACCAGGCAAGCTCACCGATTTCTGCCCGCTCTACCAGCAGCCGGGCAGCGACTCGGCCGTGAGCCAGTACGACAAGGACGATGTGGAGGCCGCGGGCCTGGTCAAGTTCGACTTTCTGGGGCTGGCCACGCTGACGATCCTGGAGATCGCGCGCGAGTTCATCATGAAGCGCCACAAGGGCCAGGAGAACTTTGCGTTCGAGAACATCCCGCTCGACGATGCCGCCACCTACAAGCTTTTTCAGGACGGCAAAACCGAGGCCGTGTTCCAGTTTGAAAGCCGTGGCATGCAGGGCATGCTGCGCGATGCCAAGCCCACGCGTCTGGAAGACCTGATTGCCCTGAATGCGCTGTACCGTCCGGGCCCGATGGACCTGATCCCCAGCTTCGTGGCCCGCAAGCATGGGCGCGAAGAAGTGGTCTACCCGCACCCGGCGGTGGCCGAGATGCTGTCCGAGACCTACGGCATCATGGTGTATCAGGAGCAGGTGATGCAGATGGCGCAGCTCATCGGTGGTTACTAATTGG
>JACCEB010693486.1_pt1 | contig 10867 bp, 10 predicted proteins | sample 7454761 | NCBI WGS metagenome assembly JACCEB01 (sample SAMN15323454, study PRJNA562643) | freshwater metagenome | isolation source: river surface water | place: USA:Blue River Watershed | collected 2017-08-18 | reverse complement strand
GCCGAAGGTGAGAAGCGCCCTGATTTAGTGATCTGCGTATTAAGCGCAATTAATTTACGTCGTAACTTACGCTTGGTGTTGGCTGCTAAACGCCTTGGTTTGCCATGTGTCGTAGTGCTCAATATGCTCGATATCGCCAAGCGTCAAGGCTTACTAATAGACACTGCTGCGCTATCAAATGAGCTGGGCCTGCCTGTACTTACTAGTATTGGCATTCAATCCAATGGCGCTGATGAGATTAAGCAGTTTCTGTCCAATCTGGATTGGCGAAACTTAAATAGTCTTCGCACGGGCACAAGTGAAGCTACTTTAGAGAATGTTGCATCTCATATTGCGCATACTGAATCAGACAATGTTCAAGTACAAAAGATTTTGCAAAACCTGAAGTTGGATCGCATCATTCCCGATCAGTTAAGCGATCGTCTGGATGCGATATTGCTCCATCCAGTTTTTGGCCCCATTATTTTGGTGGTCTTACTCTTTTGCATTTTTCAGGCAGTCTTTAGTTGGGCTACGGTACCAATGGATCTCATTAAAGATGCAGTCGAATATCTTGGCGGTCATATTGCTGAATTGCTGCCCAATGGTTGGGTGCGCAGTTTATTGATCAACGGAATTTTGGCCGGCTTAGGTGGCGTGGTGATCTTCTTGCCGCAAATTCTGATTTTGTTCTTCTTCATTCTGTTGCTTGAAGAATCTGGCTATCTGCCAAGAGCTGCGTATCTCTTGGATAGGGTGATGGGATCGGTTGGCCTTTCCGGTAGATCTTTTATTCCGCTGCTTTCCAGCTTTGCTTGTGCAATCCCTGGAATCATGGCTACCAGAAGCATCTCAAATTCGCGTGATCGTATGGTGACCATTCTCATTGCACCGATGATGACGTGTTCTGCACGTTTACCGGTTTATGCGCTATTAATCTCTGCATTTATTCCAGAGCAAAAGCTCTGGGCTGGCATTGATCTGCAAGGCTTAGTGCTGTTCTTGCTCTATCTTGCTGGAATCTTAGGAGCGATGGCGGTTGCTTGGATTCTGAAGCGCTTTACAAGTGAGCAATTTAAGATGAACGCGCTGATGATGGAGTTGCCTAGCTATCACATGCCGCGCTTAAGTAATTTAGCGATCAGCCTATGGCAACGCGCAGAAATATTCTTACGTCGCGTCGGCGGCATTATTTTGGTAATGACGATTGGACTGTGGGTGTTGTCTAGCTTCCCATTACCTCCGGAGGGTGCAACAGGTTCACCTATTCAATATAGCTTTGCTGGGATGTTGGGCCAAGCCTTAGCTTATGTATTCTCACCAATTGGGTTTAACTGGCAAATTAGTATTGCCCTGGTTCCTGGTATGGCAGCTCGCGAGGTTGTGGTGAGCTCATTGGCAACGGTATACGCATTGTCAAGCTCAAGTGCGGATGCAGCGGACGCATTGATCCCTTTGATTTCTAGCGGCTGGTCTTTGGCCACTGCGCTTTCTTTGTTAGCTTGGTTCGTATTCGCTCCACAGTGCTTGTCTACTATTGCAGCAGTCAAGCGGGAGACTGGGGGCTGGAAGATCCCCGTCATTATGCTGAGCTATCTTTTTGGGCTGGCCTATATTGCTGCATTTATCACCTATCAGATTGCTAGCGCCCTCGGCTTAGCCTGATTGTTTTGGTGGGTGTAGGCAGATCTCTGCAATTTGAGATACATTCTTAGTCATCCATTTACTAAAAGGGTGCTCTGATGCGCTTAAAGTCCTTTATCTTTATCTTGCCTTGTTTGCTCGGCGCTATGTTTTCACAAATTGCTATAGCGCAATCTGGCGAGAACACATATAAACAAGTTTGTGCCGCCTGTCATGGTGCGGGCGTTTTGAATGCGCCTAAGTTTGGTGATAAGGCTAAGTGGGCGCCCTTGATTGCAGAAGGTCAGGCAACCTTGACTGCTCATGCTTATTTTGGTGTGAGGGCTATGCCTCCAAAAGGTGGAAATCCTAATCTCAGTATTGAGGGCTTCTCCGACGCATTGGTCTATATGGTCAACAATTCTGGCGGCAACTGGAAATCGCCAGATGCCAAAATGCTTGCTGCTATCAATAAAGAATTAGAGGCACGTAAGGCTGGTCAAAAAAAGAATTGATCGTGATCCAACGCTTGCATCGACAAGCGTTGGAGTATTCAATGGTTTTTTAATCGGCCTTAATGTTGGCGTCTTTGACTACTTTTGCCCACATTGCTAATTCTCTTTGAATACGTTTCGCAGAGTCTGCAGGCGATAGATAGTTGACGTATACACCTGCTGCCAACATGCGCTCTTGAACTTCAGGGCGTTGCAAGATCACCTTGATATCTTCACTAAGCTTATCAATAATCGGTTTTGGGGTTCCCGCTGGCGCCAAAATTCCAAACATACTCACTACATCGAAATTAGGTAAGCCAGTAGCTTCAGTGATTGTTGGAACATCCGGTAATTGACTAATTCGTTTAGAGGTTGTTACCGCTAAGGCTCTTAGTTGGCCAGACTGAATAAATTGCAAGGCTGCCGGTACAGTCTCAGACATTGTCAGCACTTGTCCGCCAACTAGGTCAGTCATCGCAGGGCCGCTACCCTTGTAAGGTACATGCAATAAATCTAAGCCAAGCTGATTGCGAAACATTTCCATTGCAAGGCGTTGTGGGGCGCCGGCACCAGATGAGGCGAAGGTGAGTTTGCCTGGGTTCGCTTTTGCGTAGGCAATGAACTCTTTCATATTCTTAACTGGTACTGAAGGGTTCACTACAAATACGAGTGGCACCACGCCAACCACATCCACTGGCGTGAAATCTTTTTCCAGGTTGTATTTGATTTTGTCTTTATCCAAATTGGCATTGATGGAGTGCGATGTGAGGGCGCCCATCAGTAGGGTGTAGCCATCTGCTGGTGATTTGGCAACCATGTCAGCGCCAATATTGCCGCTATCACCCGCGCGATTGTCTGGAATCACTTGCTGGTTGAGTGACTTGGACAATTCTTGGGCCATGATGCGACCAATGACGTCGGTTGCTCCACCTGGTGGATAAGGGATAACCAATTTAATTGGCTTTTCAGGATAGTTTTTGATTGCCGCGCTACTGCTTTGAGCAAGGAGTGGGCTGCTGATGAGGCTGCTACACAGGAGTAGGCCTAGGCCCTTAATAATTTGTTGTCTCATTTTGTATTTTTAATGTTAGGTTGAGTTACGATTTTCTATTATGAACACAAATCAAATTCATGCGCTGCGTCAATGATTTGAAAATTTCTCTAATTACAATGCCTAAATGACCCTAGAGCCCCATCAAATAGAGATTATTGGTTATTGCGCTGCATTCTTAACCACGATTGCCTTTCTGCCGCAGGCGATTCGCTCTTGGCGAACCAAGGACTTATCAGGTATTTCGCTGGGGATGTATTCCTTGTTTACTGTTGGTGTAGGCTTATGGCTCATCTATGGCCTCATTATTGAGAAGTGGCCCCTGATCATGGCAAATGCATTGACCTTTGCCTTGGCTCTCAGTATCTTGTTATTGAAATTGCGCCATACTTCTACTCATCAGAAATAAAACACTCATTTAGCAAAATTCATAGAAAGGTTTTTATGTGCTCAGCATTTGTGATTGATCCTCCAGCAGTAGTTTCCTTGCCGGTAACGGGGGATACCCGTCGCTTTGCAGTCAATCGTATTTATTGTGTTGGCCGTAACTATGCTGATCATGCTCGTGAAATGGGACATGATCCTGATCGTGAGCCACCATTCTTTTTTATGAAGCCCGCCAATTCAATCGTTGCTGATGGTAAAGATATGGCTTATCCCAATCTTTCAAATGACGTGCATCACGAAATTGAAATGGTCGTAGCGATCGGTAAGGGTGGTGCAAATATCGCTGCAGATAAAGCGCTTGAGCATGTCTATGGTTATGGGGTTGGTTTAGATATGACCAGGCGCGATCTGCAAGGCGAGGCAAAGAAGATGGGCCGCCCATGGGATACCGGTAAAGCGTTTGATCAATCTGCACCTTGTGGGGAGATTACTCCAGCTAGTCAGTGCGGGCATCCATCCAAAGGTTTGGTCAAGCTATTGGTCAATGGCGAAGTTCGTCAAGAGGGCGATCTCAATCAACTGATTTGGAACGTACCCGATACGATTGCTTATCTTTCCACTCTATTTACTTTAGAGCCAGGAGATCTCATTTTCTCGGGAACACCAGCGGGTGTTGGCCCTGTGAAAAAAGGCGATGTGCTTGAAGGTAGCGTTGCAGGCTTGCCTGGTTTAAAGACGAAGATTCTTTAAATTCGTCTGAATCTATTTGCCAATCCACTGGGGTGGGCGTCCCTCTAAGAAGGCGTTCACTCCCTCCCTAAAGTCTTTACTGTTGTAGGTTTCACGCATGAGATCTGTGCAATCAGGTAGATTGCTTTGGAGTAGACGCGCTAATGCCAGCTTGCTTGCCTTTTGAGTGATCGGTGCAAGCGATACCAATTTTTTTGCCAGCGCAGTCGTTGAAACATCTATTTCTGATGCATCTATTGTTTGATATAGAAAACCTGACTCCAATAATTCTGGCGCTTTAATCAGTTCTGCAGTGAGTAACATTTTCTTTACGGTAGGTACGCCAAGATGTGTGGCGAGCCAGGATAGATTGCTTGGCGATAAGCAGTTACCCAAGGTCTTAGCTACTGGTATACCAAAGCGCGCTTCGGGTGTGGAGATTCGAAAGTCACAAGCAGTTGCCATTAAAAGTCCACTACCAACTGCCAAACCCTCAATCATGGCAATCGTTGGCATTGGTAGTTGCTGTAAAGAGGCAAAGATATGATCAACAGCTACTTCATAAGCCTCATTCTCTTTGAGATCAACAAATTGTTGAATATCACTTCCCGAAACGAATGCTTTGTCTCCCGCTCCACGAAATATGACTACTCGAATATCGGCATTTTTTGCCAGTGAGTCGCAAATCTGCTTTAGCTCTTCATACATGGGCCAGGTTAGGGCATTGCGGGCTGCGGGATTATTAAAGATAACTCGCGCAATTTTTCCATCGATTTGTAAATCTAAGCAGGGTGGGGAGGAGTTGACAGTCATGGTCTTATTCTAAACAAAGGCTTATGGCTTAAATCGAGAAAAGACCATTTCTCAAGCCTTGTAATTGAGTTTTTATCCATACATAGACCCTCCTGCGCTAGAATTCCTTTATGTATATGTTCCTGCCTTTCCTGACAGCTTTTATCGGACTCGTATTGGTCTGGTTTGAGAAGCGCCTTGCAGGCTTAATACTTTTGGCAATTACTATCGGAATCCTGTTGGTTTGGTTCCGTTTCCATGCAAATAGTCATCTCAACATTAGTCTGTAATCCATTATGAGCAGACATTCTTTTCCTTCATTAGCCGCCTTGGGTAATCAACTTGCGCTGCTAGCGGTTGTTGGCATGTTGGCCTATGCATTTGTAGATCAAATCTATTTTGGCGAGTTGCCTTGCCCTCTATGTCTAATGCAACGTATTGGATTTGTGGTTATTGGCTTTGCATTGGTCTTAAATATTCGTTGTGGTGCGCATTCATCTCATTATGGCTGGGGCATTATTGGTGGCCTTGTGGGGATGATGGTTTCATTGCGCCAGGTGTTCTTACATATTTTGCCGGGCGATAAAGGTTTTGGTAAAACCTTTTTAGAATTGCATTTCTATACTTGGGCTTATGTTGGATATACCGGCTTATTGCTGGGTTTGGCAGTGTTGTTAATGTTGCCCAATCGCGATGTGCGTTCGCGTTCCTGGTTTGCAAATACTTTAGTTATTCTTTTTATTTTGTTGGTATTAGGAAATCTTGTCTCCACTTTGCTGGAATGCGGTATCGGCCCTTGCGCTGATGATCCAGTGAAGTACGATGGTTGGTTGTGGCTACGCTCTCGCTTTGGTTTTTAACTTAGACCCCTCGGTCTAGTTCTGCGTTTATCAAATATGCAATTCCTCAAGGTTTTTAAGCGCCTCCTGTTTTTCTGTCTAGCGTTGCTGGTGACTGTTAGCGCTCATGGACAATCTAAATCAGCAGTAAAGTCCGCTTGGCCTAAGCAGCCAATTCGGATTATTGTCACGTTTACTCCGGGCGGCGCACCAGATATTTTGGCCCGCGTGCTAGCTGAAAATTGGCAGCAAAGCTTAGGGGTTCCAGTATTGGTAGAGAACAAGCCAGGGTATGGCGGCAATATTGGTGCTGACTTGGTTGCAAAAAGTGAGCCCGACGGATATACCTTGCTCATCGGCACTGTTGGTATTCATGCGATTAATGGTGCTCTTTATGAAAAACTTTCTTACGATCCCGCAAAAGATTTCACGCCCATTAGTTTTTTGGCTAGTACACCTAACGTACTTGTTGTGAATAAAAAATTAGGCGTGACTAATCTTCATGAGTTAATTGAGTTGGCAAAAGCAAAGCCAGATCAATTGACTTTTGGCTCATCGGGAGTTGGCACTTCACTGCATATGTCGGGTGAGTTATTTAAAGAAATGGCTGGCGTTCAAATACGTCATATCCCTTATAAGGGTCGCGCCCAATCATTGCCAGATTTATTAAGCGGCCGCATCTCCATGCTATTTGACAATCTCTCATCGTCTTTGAGCCTGATTAAGGCTGGGGAAGTGCAGGCTCTAGGGGTAACCACTCTCAAGCGCTCTCATGCAGCCCCAGAAATTCCTACCTTGGCTGAGCAGGGATTGACTGGCTTTGAAGCGGTTTCTTGGTTTTCTTTGATGGCACCAGCAAATTTGCCTCCACATATTCAAAAGCAACTGAATCAAATGGTGCGGCAAACCTTGAGTAGTTCTGAGGTTAAATCCCGTCTTTTGGCTGGCGGCCTGGATCCAGCGCCTGGCAGCTCCAGGGATCTTTCCAAGCTAATCGCTTCGGAAGCTGCCAAATGGGGTAGGGTGGTGCAGCAATCTGGCGCAAAATTAGAGTAATAAGCTCTTTTTATGTCAGCCTTAAACTGTTTATAGGCGATAAACGGATGACACCCCAAGAAAGCTATGATTGTCTATCTAATCCATTCACTCACCCATCAATTTGCTTAAATTTTCAGCATTAGACTTTTCTAAATTCGGTATCGCGCTCGCGGTCACTTTCTTGGTTGGCTGCGCAACGCAGACTCAGCAATTGAAGATGAATGAATCTAAGGAGCCGTTCAAAAACGGGGACTTGCAGAACACTGCGGCCGTGATTCAAAGTGCATTCAAAGATAAAAATACCCTCTACTACATGGAGATTGGTGAGGTGCAGCGTTTGCAAGGGCCGTCCCAGATCCCCAATAGCACACAAAACCTATTAGCGGCCGACCAATTGGTTAGTCGTTGGGAGTTAACGACTAGTGACAAACTGAGGCGCTCTTTTTCAGGAGCTAGCTCCTATGTTTTGTCTGAAGGCTTTAGCAGTGAGTACGACCCTAAACCTTATGAAGTGACTTTATTAAGTCAGACTTTGGCTTTAAATCATCTCTCACAGGGCCGATGGGATGACGCCATGGTAGAGGCGAAAAAGATGGCGCAGCGCGAGAAGGTAATTGAAGAGTTGATTCAAAGTAAAGTTGCCGCAGTATCTAAAGTAGAACGTGAGCAGCAAGCGAACCCAAATACTCAGGCCGTTACCAGTCGTATTGAAAATATCAGCGGCTATCCTATTAATTTATTGGACGATGAAGAAACCCGCAGTCTCAAGAACTCTTATCAAAATCCTGCGGCGTATTACTTATCAGGCTTTATTCATGAGTCACAAGGCGAGGCTAGTTTGGCAGCTCCAGGCTATCGTCTCGCAATCGAGTTACGCCCACAAGTCAATTTTTTTAAAACCAGTATTGCTAAGCTAGACTCAAATATTGCTAATCGCAGTAAAAAATCTTTTGCTGATACCTTGATCGTGATTGATACAGGGTATATGCCTAAAATTATTCCTTATCAAATTAGCCAAACATTTAATATCGGTGGCAATTCAAAACTCATCACCTTAACTTTCCCTGTTATTGAAAAATCTACCGAGCGTTTTAGACCCTCATTGATTCAATTGGGCGATAGGGTAGCTAATCCTGAATTGGTTACGAATATTGATGCTATGGCTCGCAAGAACTTGCGCGATGACATGCCAGCTTATGTTTTACGAGCCTCTTCGAGGGCGCTTGTATCTCTCGCTGCGCAATTTGCGTCTGATCGCGCAGCCCAGCAAGCTGCCAATCAGCGAAATCAGAATAACCAAAGCAATGGTACTGCTGCTCTTATAGGGGCTATTGCTGGAATGATCACGGGTTATGGTCTGCAAGCCATCAATGTGACCGATGTGCGCCATTGGTCAACCTTGCCCGCGCAAACGTATATGGCCAGAATGGGTTTACCAATTGGCCCCACAGTTCTTAAATACACTTTGCCATCTGGGGTAACGGCTTCCCAAACAGTCAACTTAGTGGGTGGGTATAACGTAGTCTACATTCGGATGTTTAGAAATAGGGCGACCGTACTCACCTCAAATGATCCTGCAGCGCTGCCGCCTAAATTAGTGGCGCCCGCACCAGTTGCTGGCAACCCCACAGCGGCTCCGGTTGAGGTCTCTACAACTTCATCTTCATCTATTGTGCTGCCAGCTCAGTCATCAGGTAGTGCTATGGATGGCCTCAAGAAGCTATGGAGCAGTTTTCAGGATCCAAAGCCTGAAGAGGCTCCTTCAGAATTGCCAGTGGCTACCGCCACCAAAGCAACTATTGCTACACCCGTTGTAGCTCAGCCGTCGACACCAACACCAGCGCCAGCGCCGGCACCAGCCTCAAACCCCATCCCCGCACCCACCCCTTCTAATAGCCCATCAAGCAGTAATATAGAAGTGGTGAAGCCGTATGAGCCACCCAATCTGCTAAACAGCTTGCAGCAGCTTTTTAATTAGGAAAGACCTTGATGAATAAGTACCTTGCCATTCTTCTGACCACACTTGCACTAGCGGCGTGTAGTTCAACACCATCCATGAAAGATATGACAGTACGAATGGGTGATACAGATAGCATTCAAATTACTGATATGCGAAGTCTAGAGCGTAATGGCGTATTAACTGCGCAAGTGACGATTCTGAATGAGAGTAAATCTAATCTCGTTTCTTATCGATTCAAATGGATTGGTAAAAACGGCATGGCAGTGACAGATGAAGAAGCATGGAAGCCTGTGACAGTTGGCAAAGGTCAAACGACCGTTATTATGGGTATAGCCCCAACACCAGATGCTACCGACTTTCGTTTTGAGTTAAATCAATACAAATAAAACACCTTATTGAAGATATTAGGACTGATTGAAAATGACTATGAATACCAAAACTATCCATTTATCCGCCATTGTTTTATCTGTAGCGGCTCTCGCTGCTTGCTCAGGACCACAAGTGCGTTACGGTGACGCCAAAGCTGTTGAGACAGTCAATGCAAATTATGGCTCTACTGATTTGCAGATGATTGCTGAGGCAATGACCAGATCATTGCTGCAGTCCAAAGCCATCTCTGGAAGTAAGGATGCGCCTATTGTGACCTTGGCAGATGTGAAGAATAAGACTTCTGAATACATTGATACGCGCGTGATTACCGATAAGATTCGCACGCAATTGATGAAGAGTGGTCAAGTGCGTTTTGCCGTTAGCGTGTCTGAGATGCAAAATCAAACAGAAGAGCTCAAGCGCCAGAATCAGTCAGGCCTTTATAAGAACAGCACTATCGCCAAAACTGGCAATATGCAAGGTGCTCAATATCGTATTGAGGGATCGATTGCTTCTATTGTGAAGAATACGAAGGATGTAAAAGATGTTTATTACGTCTTTAACTTAAATCTCATTAATAACGAATCTGGTCTGCTTGAGTGGGCTGATGAAAAAGAGATTCGTAAGACTGCTACACGCTAATACGCTATTTCACACCATAAAGAATTGAGCAATACATGAATAAAATCTTTTTAGCTTGCACGAGTCTGAGTCTGGTTTTCTTGGCTGGCTGCGCTACTAAGCCGCCTGCTCCTAGTGCGGAATCGGCGATCGTTGGTCAAAGGCCCGCTGATCCACCCAAGAATCCAGTCATCAATGCTGAGGCACTCAAGGCTGATTCGAAGTCTATTGCTGTGACGGATATCTACTTCAAAAGAGAAGGTAAGAACTTAACCTTTATTGAAGAGACAAGAATAACTACAGGAAACAGCATCTCCTCAACTATTACACCAAAGACAATTGAGGTAGATGCTGACAAAGCAAATGCCTCCGCTATTACGGGTGGTGCAAATTCATCTGCATTTCCAGTGAAGTTCACAGACTTGTCTGATCCAAAGGCTACAAGTCCTGGCACAGGCGCGCCCCCAGCCCCAGTAGTTGATACTGCGACACCAGGCTCAAGCTCATCAAGCGCAAGCACCCAAAGCATGAAGAAGTCTGGCTATCAAAGTAATAACGAGTATGGTGAATTGCGTTACTTGGCCAACCCCATTCGCGGTCTGTTAATCAAGTCTGGCTATAAGGTAGTGCAAGCTAAAGCTACAGTAGCTGCGCCTAATCAAGGTGACGAGTTCTTTGATATCGTCAAACGTATTAAGGCAGGTGATTTTGGTGATGCGGACTATGTGCTGTATGGCGTATTAGCTGAAATTTCCAGCACAGATAATGTGGCAGATATCCCGGGTACAAAATCTACCTCACAACAGGTAACACTTGAAGTAACAGTGGACTTCAATATTGTTGACACCAAGACCTCCCAAATCGTTGCCTCATTTGTCGCTTCAGGAGAAGGCAAGGACGTTCAGATCGATGGCAGAGATACTGGTCACAAACCAAGTAACGCGAAGCTAATGAAGTTAGCCTCTTTGGATTTGGCGGAAGATGT
>JACCEB010700042.1_pt1 | contig 10868 bp, 8 predicted proteins | sample 7454761 | NCBI WGS metagenome assembly JACCEB01 (sample SAMN15323454, study PRJNA562643) | freshwater metagenome | isolation source: river surface water | place: USA:Blue River Watershed | collected 2017-08-18 | reverse complement strand
GATGCTTCTAGGTGGTATTCGCGAAGACCAGGCTTAGAAGCTTTCATGGCAGAGATATGACCGTCTGCGGCGATCTTGCCAGATGCGCGCATGATATTAATTTCGTGAGAATCTTTGAATAGACGCATTTCATGAATCATCGCTTCAACATCTTCGATCCTGTTGGGTGTGCTTGCACCTGAACGTGACATGCCTCTGACTTTTTGTAACCAATTCTTGAGTTGATTTTGCAATGGACCTTCACTGCCAAGTCTTGCGTAAATCGCAGGTTGATCCGCTAAAAAATCAGGCATCAAATTATCTAGTTCATTTTGCGAAAATGCTTGATCAACGCCCAGTTGAGTTGGGGCTGCCTCAGGACCTAAACGCCAGCCATCCCAGATCTCACGTTCTAAATCTTTGGGGCGGCAAAAAAGAATGGACTTGCTTGATTTTTTATCCACCATCATCACCAGCGTGGCACCTGGTTCTGTGAATCCTGTCAGATAGTAAAAGTCTGAATCATGACGATAGGGAAAGTCACTGTCACGATTTCTAAAATGCTCAGGGGCTGTTTCTAAAACCAAGACACCACCATTACTTTTCCCCAGCATGATTTCTGCTAATCGCGCTCTTCTGTCAGCGTAGATATTTTTTGGGAAGTTATTCATTGTTGTCATGGTTATTTATTCAACTCAGCCAATCTTTCAGGTGTTCCAACATCCACCCATGGAACGCTCAAAACCTCACCTAAAACCCGATCTTCATTCATGGCTTGTCTGAGGATTGGAGCAAGCTTGGCAATTTCCCCTATCTTAATACTTTTAAACAAATCTTGATGGTAGATGCCAGCCCCTGAAAAGGTGAGGCTTGAGCCTTGTGCATCCTTGTCTTTGACCAAAGAGCCTTTTAGTTGAAAGTCTCCTTGTGGGTTGTGATCCGGATTCTCAACTAAAAAAAGATAAGCCAGGTTTCTTGGGTGATCAACTCGCAATTTTTGAACAATGCTTTGGATTTTTTCGAAGGGAAAGTTTGGACAAAATACATCACCATTGATGGCAAAAAAATAATCGTCCAATTTCATGAGGCTCATGCCTTGGCGCAAACCTCCGGCAGTTTCTAAAGCGGTCAGTTCTTTGGAGCATTGCACATGGAATGCTGTGTTCTTGAATTGAGATACATGCGCGACCACTTGTTCGCCCAACCAAGCGTGATTAACAACCACTTGAGTAAAGCCATTCTTCAATAGACCGTCCATGTGCCAGTCAATCAGTTTTTTACCTTGAACCTCTAGTAATGGTTTAGGCGTGTGATCTGTCAGTGGGCGCATTCTTTCCCCTCGGCCTGCGGCCAATACCATGCATGGAATAGGGGAGAGATTGCTCATTAAAAAGTTAATCCGTCTGGACGGTCAATGCCTTCAATCGTATCTAAAAGCTGTAGAAGGGGTTTAAGGGCAATGTATCTTTCAGCCACTTTTCTAGTGTATTTGAAAACCAACGGTATATCTTTTAAATAGCCATCCTTGCCGTCACGGTGATAAAGACGAGCAAAGATACCTAAAACTTTTAAATGTCTTTGTAGGCCCATCCATTCAAAATCATGATAGAAGTCGCCAAACTCAGGAGGCACAGGTAATCCGGCTTTACGGGCTTTGTCCCAATAGCGGATCAACCAATCCATTTGTTCAGGCTCTTCCCATTCAATGTAAGCATCACGATACAGAGAAGCCAAGTCATAAGTGATGGGGCCGTAAACGGCATCTTGAAAATCTAAAATCCCTGGATTGTCATTGCTTGTCACCATCAGATTTCGACTGTGAAAATCTCGGTGAACGTATACCTTGGCTTGTGAAAGGTTGTTTTCCAGGATCAGGTCAAAAATATGGGCTAAATCGGCGCTTTGTTTTGAATTCAGCTCTAAATTCAGGTGTTTGCCCAAATACCACTCGGTAAAGAGGTTCAGTTCACGACTGAGAAGCTCTTTGTCGTATTCAGGAAGAATGCCCGGTTTACTGGCCAATTGCAGTTGAATCAGGGCTGAATTGGCGTCGTCATAGAGTTTTGGGGCAGAGGCCGGATTGAGCGCTGAGAGATAGGTTTCATTACCCAAATCACTTAAAAGCAAAAATCCTTGATCAACATCTTGTTCAAGAACCAATGGCACATTGAGTTTGGCTTGGGCGAAAAGCTCAGAAATCGCGATAAAGGGCTTGGTGTCCTCGGTTGCTGGTGGGGCATCCATCACGATAAAACTCCTATGTGCCCCGTTTTGGGTGCTTGCAACCCTAAAATAACGCCTAAAACTGGCATCGCTTGATGCGGGCGCCAAGCTTTCAAGAGTTAGTGACCACTTGCTTGCCAAACTGGCCAACCAAGAATTTAATTGAGATAAGCGGATATCGGGGTTCATGGCTTCGTATAATAAAAGCACTTAAGTCATATGCCTAAAACTTTTATCGTTCCGAGTGCCATTCTCGATATCAAACGACTCCCATCACTTCTTAAAGTGGGAGGTTTTTGTGCTTCTTTTTCTCTCGTCTCGGCGGTTTTTGCCCAGGATGTTTTACCCAAGGAAGATGCGCTCAAACTAAAGTTAGAAGATCAATTATTGGTCAGACCTATTGTTCCTGATGATGTGGCGCCAACATTTACTTCATCCAAGCAATTGGATGGGGTCATGGATCGTCAAATGCGCTTAGAAGGCGATGCAGTCATCAGAAGAAATCGCACGGTGATCAAAGGCGATTTAATTATTTATGACCCTGATACCGATATTGCTGATGTTGATGGCAATGCCACCTTATTAAAAGACTCCACTTCCTTCAAGGGCCCAAAAGCAAAAATCAAGGTTGATGCTCAAGAGGGTTGGATGGATGAGCCAGACTATGAACTTAGAGATATTGGTGGCGGTGGCAAGGCACGCAGAGTTGAATTTAAACAAGACAATGAAATTGAATTTGAAAAGTTAACCTACAGTACCTGCCGACCTGAAAATTTAGATTGGTATCTAACGGCCAGTCGCATGGATGTAGAGCAAGACACTCAATCGGCAGTTGGTACCAATGGAGTACTTCATTTCTTCAAGGTGCCAGTTCTTTACACCCCAGCATTTTCTTTACCCACTGGATCAGGCCGTCGTTCAGGATTTTTATCACCAACCTATGGTCGTGCCAAAAGAGGTGGCGTCAAGGGTTGGGATATCACGGTACCCTACTATCTCAATCTAGCACCTAATCGTGATATGACTTTGTTCCCTCGCTATATTGAAGGTCGTGGGGAACAGTTAGGTACTGAATATCGTTACCTTGATAGAAATTACTCGGGTGTTGTAACTGCCGAAGCTTTAAATGATGCTGCTTATGGTCAAAATCGTTGGGCCGTTGGTTTAAAGCATACGCAAGTGATGGCCCCTGGATTGGTTGGTTATACCGACTTCAGTAAAGTATCTGATGACTTATACGTCGATCACTTGGGAAAGAGTTTGAATGGTGTGGTCAACCGCCAGTTCAATCAAGAAGTGGGCGCAAGGTATGGAGTTGCTGGTTGGAATATCTTGACCAGAGTTCAAAAGTTTCAAACTCTCCAACCTGATCCAAATAATTCAGTGATCTTGCCTTACGACCGTGAGCCACAAGTTAATGCAAGATATGCCAGAAATAATTGGAATGGCTTGAATGTTTTAGTTGAAACTGATGCCACTCGTTTTACTTATCAGGGCTTAAGTAATCCTAGTAGAACTTTCAAAGAGGGTAATCGTGCCTACGCATTGACATCTGTGGCACGACCATTCATGACTCCGGGCTACTACCTCACACCAAAGGTATCTTTTAGAACCACGCAATACACAGTGGATCCTTTCCCTGGTCAAGCAGATTTAAGTAAGAACATCACTCTGCCAACATTCAGCTTGGACTCTGGCTTGGTGCTTGAACGTGATGCTCTTGAGTTAAGCACATTGTTCAGTAGAAACATTTTGATGACTCTTGAGCCAAGAGCTTTTTATGTTTACACGCCATACCGCTATCAAAACGATTTACCTTTGTTTGATACGGCTGATGCGGGCTTTGGTATCTCTCAAATTTTTAGTGAAAATTCATTTGCTGGTAATGACCGTATTGCTGATAACAATAAAGTGACTTTTGGTATTACCTCAAGAGTTTTGGATGCGGATACCGGTATTGAGCGCATGCGTGCAATTCTTGCGCAACGTATTGATATGGATGGTCAGCGCGTTGGACTAACTGCCGAGCAAAATGCCGTTAAGAGATCCGATTTATTAGGTGGGTTGTCGACTCGTTTGATCGGTAACTTTAATCTTGATGGTGTGATTCAATACAACGAGCAGCTATCTAAGGTGGTGCAGCAAAGCGTCACAGCCAGTTATAGACCTGAGGTAAGAAAATTATTAAATGCCAGCTATAGACGAGTGGTTAATCCAGCAGACGCTAGAACAAGCACCGACCAATATGAGGTATCTGGACAATGGCCCATCACCCGTCAGTGGTACGGTATTGCTCGCTATAACTTCGATTTGATTTCAAATAAAGTGTTAAATCGCGTTGCTGGTCTTGAGTACGATGCAGATTGCTGGGCAGTGAGAGTGGTGCATCGTCAGTATCAGAATACATCTGTGCTTTCTACTTCAGAAGTCTATATGCAGATTGACTTTAAAGGGTTCTCTAGCGTGGGTAGTAACCCAATTAACCTAATTCGTTTTAATATACCTGGATATGAGCCAATCAGCCCGAATCCAGCACCAATATCACCATTTGAAAGTTACGAATGAAGCTAGCTAATATTGTTTTCAGTGCAATTGCTTTGATGCTCTTTAGCGAGATGCCTTTAGCGCAAAACAAAAACAGATCAATCGATGAAGTGATTGCTGTTGTTGATACAAGCTTGGTGACAAAATTGGAGCTTGAAAGCAGAGTGACCCAGATTGAAAAGCAATTCAAAGCAGCCAATAGACCTTTGCCACCCGCAGATGATTTGAGAGCACAAGTTTTAGAGCGTTTAATTTCTGAGCGTATTCAGCAAAACTTAGCCAAGGATGCTGGAATTAAAATCAGTGATAAAGAGTTGGATAGGATTCTTGGAAACATCGCAGCGCAAAGTAAATTATCAGTGGCTGAGTTGAAACTCAAGATTGAAAAAGAAGGTACTAACTTTAATAAATACAGAGAAGAAATTAGAAAAGAAGTGCAGGCTGCAAGATTGCGTGAACGCGAGGTTGATGCTCGCGTACAAGTCAGTGAAAGTGAAATTGACAGCTACATTTCTGAAAAAAATAGAGGCAAGATACTCCAGGCAGGTAATGATGAAATTTATCTTGCGCAAATGGTAGTTGCATTGCCAGCCAATGCCAGTGAGTCTGAGATTGCTGCAGCCAAAAATAAAGCTGAAGATGTTTTAAAGCAAGCCAGCATTGAAAAAGATTTTTTGGGTTATGCCAAAAAGATTGCTTTGCCAGGGTCAGGTATTCGAGTTGAGGATCTTGGTTACAGAACCTTGGATCGCTTGCCACAGCTTTTCGTGGATGGTGCTCAAGGTATTGGTGCAAATCAAATGATTCCTCGAGTTTTACAAAGTGGCGCTGGCTTTCATATCATTAAGGTACTTGATAGAAAAGGTGCCTTATCGGCAAATACTCAAAACATTGTTGTGACACAAACTCAGGCTCGACATATTTTGTTGAGACATCGTCCAGGTGTTACGGATCTTGAAGCTCAGCGTCGTTTAAATGGGTTCAAAGATCAAATCAAAGTGAAGGCTTCCGATTTTTCTCAGTTAGCAAAAAAACATTCAGAGGATGGCTCTGCTCAAAATGGTGGCAATTTAGGTTGGATGTCACCTGGAGAATTGGTGCCAGAATTTGAGCAGGCGATGAATCAATTGAATATCAATGAGGTCAGCGAGCCAGTGAGAACTGAATTTGGCTGGCACTTGATTCAGGTTGTCGAAAGACGTCAAGCCCAGCTATCAGCTGATAAGCAGCGTGATTACGCCAGAGCTGCGATCAGAGAAAAGAAAATGGATCAAGCTTATCAAGACTGGCTTCGTCAAATCAGAGACGCGGCCACTGTAGAAATCCGCCAGTCTAATTAACAATGATTCATATTGCTCTGACCACTGGTGAGCCCGCTGGCATTGGTCCGGAGGTCAGTCAAAAGGCTGCTCAAGAGTTTTTAGCGCAACATCCTGATGTCAGTGTTCACCTCATAGCCGATCAATCTTTGGTGCATTCTCAGAGTCATGACAGATTATCAGTGAGGCATTGTGACCTTGGTGAAAAGGTCATTCCTGGCAAATTAAGTGTGTTGAATGCTCCTTATGTATTAAACACTTTGGATATCGCAATCAATGGTTGTTTGAGTGGTGAGTACCAAGCCATGGTCACTGCACCAGTTCAAAAAAGTGTTATTTCTGATTCTGGTGTTAAGTTCAGTGGCCACACTGAATACTTGGCTGAAAAATGTAATGCTGACTTAGTTGTGATGATGCTTTGTGGCAAACCTATTTTTGAATCAAAACTCCTGCCTGATCAATTAAGAGTGGCATTGACTACCACGCATATTCCATTACAAAGAGTATCTGCAGCCATCACAGCAGAATTGATTGAAAAAACCATTGAAATTGTTTGGCAAGATCTTAAGAGTAAATTTGGCATCAAAGATCCATCGATTTATGTCACAGGCTTAAATCCTCATGCGGGTGAGTCTGGTCACATAGGCCTTGAGGAGAGGGATGTGATTGCTCCAGCGATTGAGCGCATGAAAAAGAAAAACTATCGTGTCTCAGGACCATTCCCTGGCGATACGATTTTCAGTCCAGATAACTTAAAAAAGGCTGATGTGATTTTGGCCATGTACCACGATCAAGGTTTGGCGCCATTTAAATTTGCCACATTTGGCGAAGGTGTGAATGTCACTTTGGGTTTGCCAATCATTCGCACATCGGTGGATCATGGCACTGCTTTAGGTATTGCAGGAAAAGGTCAGGCTGACTCAAGCAGTATGTTGGCTGCTTTGAATGTGGCTTATCAAATGGTCAAGGCCAAAGGTTCTTAGTGGCACATCAAGCTCGCAAACGATTTGGTCAGCACTTTTTGGTTGATAGCGGGATGATTCATCTCATCATCAAAGCCATAGACCCACAACCACAAGATGCACTGATTGAAATTGGTCCTGGATTAGGTGCCATGACAAAGCCATTACTCAATTGCTTGGATGCCATGGCAGTGGTCGAACTTGATAGAGATTTGGTTAAATTTTGGAAAAATCAAGCGATTCAGAAACTACAAGTGCATGAATCTGATGCTTTGAAGTTTGACTTCCAAGCTTGGGCCAAAGAGCAAAGGGCGCTGCTCCAAAAAAATGCACCGGAAGCCCGCGTCAAAATTGTGGGCAATCTTCCCTACAATATTTCTTCGCCCCTACTTTTCCATTTGATGTCTGCAGTGGCTGATGTTGATGAGCAAGTGTTCATGTTGCAAGCAGAAGTGGTCGAGCGCATGGCTGCCCAGCATGGCGATTCAGAATATGGACGACTATCTGTGATGTTGCAGTCAAAGTATCACATGGAGAACGTTTTGGATGTTCCTCCTGAGTGCTTTGATCCACCACCCAAGGTGAATTCTGCGATTGTCAAAATGATCCCAAGACAAGATATCAATCTGACTGCCAAAGAGTATGAGTCATTGGAGCGAGTTGTTTCTATGGCTTTTGCGCAAAGAAGAAAAGTATTGAGAAATAATCTTGCGAGCATCAAAGATGTCTTGAAACTAAGTGATGATGTTTTAGGGCTGCGCGCCCAAGATATCTCAGTTGAGGACTACATTAGCTGGGCTCGCCAGCTAGCTCATTAATTACTTGGTTTTATAAGCTGGCGCATCAATCACGCGCATTTCAGCTTCAATCCAGCCTTCAGTTTGTTGATGTAGTTCTTCAGCTGATTTATTTTCAGAAGTGATGGCTGGTCCAATTGAGACAGTGATTTTTCCCGGATACTTCATGAAGCTATTTCTTGGCCACACATGACCTGCATTGTGTGCCACAGGAATCACCCAAGCCTTGGTGGCACTTGCTAAGCGAGCACCACCTTTGCGATAGTTAGTATTTGCACCTGGTTTTGTTCTGGTGCCTTCCGGAAAAATAATGATCCAGATGCCTTGGGCCAAATATTTTTTCCCCTGACTTGCAATCGATTGTGATGCTGCAGAAGTTTTCGAGCGATTGATGTGAATCATGCGCAGCAAGGCCAAAGCCCAACCAAAAAATGGGATCCAAAGAAGCTCACGCTTGAAAACAAAACATAATTGCTTTGGAAATAAAGCCATGAAAGAAATGGTTTCCCAGGCAGATTGGTGCTTCGATAAGATGATTGCCGGTTGATCTAGCACGGCGTTCATGTTTTCTAAGCCTTTGATTTCATATTCAATCTTGCAGATTACTTTGGCCAAGTAAGTGATGGTGATGTTCCAACCTTTGACAAACTCATAGCGTGTTGAGGCATTAACAATCGGGAACACAATCAAACAAGCCACCGCATACACTGGTGTAACTATCAGCATGGCGAAGAAAAAAGTCAGCGATCTGATGAAAATCATGTTCGTCCGATGAAATGATTAACAAAAGCCATTAAGTCGTGATGAATCGCGGTGTAAGGTGGGAGTTCGCCGCTGGCACGCGCTTTTTCACCTTTACCAGTTAACACAAGGTGCGGCTCAGCACCAACACTCACACCAGCAACCAAATCTCTGACGCTATCACCAACGATGGGCACGCCCTTGATTGGTACGCCGTAACGTTGTGAGATTTGTTCAATCATGCCTGGCAGAGGTTTTCTGCAGCGACAGCCATCAGCGTCTGTGTGTGGACAAAAGAAAATAGCATCAACATGGCCGCCCACTTTTGCCAAGAGACGATGAAATTTCATATGAATGGCGTTCAGGGTATCCATGTCATAGAGGCCACGACCAATGCCGGATTGGTTGGTTGCAACTGCAATGTGGTACCCGGCTTGATTGAGCTTTGCAATCGCTTCTAGACTGCCTGGTATTGGCTCCCATTCATCCGGTGATTTGATGTAGTGATCGCTGTCATGGTTGATGACGCCATCTCTATCTAAGATCACTAATTTCGAATGGGTGAGTTTTTGAGGCATATTAGCTGGCTAATTTACCAATATCAGCAACTTGATTCATAAGACCGTGCATTTTTGCTAGCAAAGCCAAGCGGTTATCTCTTAACTTAGTGTCAGGATCCATCACCATGACATCATTAAAGAAGTTATCAACCTCAACTCTCAAAGTGGCAAAGGCTTGCAGCGCTTCGGTGAACAGACCATTTTTAAAGGACTGATTCACCTGTGGAAGAATTTTATCCAATGCCTTGGCCAAAGATTTCTCTGCATCCAAAGTGAGTAAATTGTTATCAACAACATCAGGTATTTTGAAATCAACTTTCTTCAAGATGTTGCCAATTCGCTTATTAGCAGCCGCTAAAGCTGTTGATTCATCTAAAGCACTGAACAATCTGACGGCCTTTAGTCTTTCAAGAACATCACCAAAAACAACAGGCATTTGGCTGACAACAGATTCAACTTCATTGGTTGAGTAATTTTTTCCATCCCACTGCTGATCTTTTAAATAAGCTCTCAAGCGATCCAAGATAAAGCCATGAATCACATCAACAGAAGAATTTTGATGAACTTCATCTTGTGAGAATTGCTTGATGGTTGATTGCAGTACATCACGGATATTCAGAGGTAACTTTTTCTCTAGAAGAATTCTGCAGATACCCAATGCATGGCGACGCAAAGCAAATGGATCTTTTTCACCGGTTGGTGCTAAACCAATACCCCAAATACCCACAAGAGTTTCTAGCTTATCGGCAAGAGCCAAGATGGTGCCGGTATCAGTCACTGGTAGAGCATCTCCTGCAAACCTTGGTGCATAGTGCTCCATACAGGCTGCAGCAACATCAGGGTGCTCTTTGTCGTTCAGTGCGTAATAGCGGCCCATGATGCCTTGCAGCTCAGGGAATTCGCCAACCATATCAGTCAGTAAGTCAGCCTTTGCAAGTTGAGCAGCGCGTACTGCTAAGCCAACGTCAATCGAGGCTTGGTGCTTTTTAAGTTCATTGCCGATCACTTCAGCAATTTTGGCAACTCTTTCAGTTCTTTCTAATTGAGTGCCTAGTTTGTTGTGATAAACCACTTTGGATAAAAGAGCCGTGCGCTCGAACAAGGTTTTCTTACGATCTTGTTCGTAGAAGAATTTTGCATCAGCCAGGCGCGGTCTAACCACTCGCTCGTTACCAGAGATGATCGCGTCAGGGGTTGATGTTTCAATGTTAGACACAATCAAAAATTGATTGACCAGCTTGCCGTTTTTATCGGTCATCGCAAAGTATTTTTGATTGGTCTGCATAGTAAGAATCAAACACTCTTGAGGAACTTCCAAGAATTCTTTTTCAAACTCGCAGGTGTAAACAACTGGCCACTCAACCAATGAGCAAACCTCTTCTAATAAAGACTCTGGCATCAGCACAGAGTGACCATTCGAAGCTTTGAGCAATGATTCGCGGATCTTTTCAAGACGATCGCTGTAGCTTGCAATCACTTTGCCAGATATTTCTAGAGTTTTAGCGTAATCATCGGCATGCTTGATGGTCAAAGTGCCATTAGATAAAAAGCGATGACCTAGAGTCGTGTTGTGAGCTTTTAAGCCTAGCGCTTCAATATTGATGATCTCTGCACCATGCATGGCCACCAAGCCATGAGCAGGGCGAACAAATTCAACATCTTTGACTTGAGCTGTTCCTGGTGCGATTTGATAGCGCATCAATTTAGGAATTGGTAGCTTGCTAATGGCTTGCTCTAAAGCAG
>JACCEB010657517.1_pt1 | contig 10868 bp, 8 predicted proteins | sample 7454761 | NCBI WGS metagenome assembly JACCEB01 (sample SAMN15323454, study PRJNA562643) | freshwater metagenome | isolation source: river surface water | place: USA:Blue River Watershed | collected 2017-08-18 | reverse complement strand
GAGTATTAATATATATTAATTATGGCATCTGAAGAAGGCATTTTACGTTCATATTATGAATTGTCTGTTTCTGGATATTATAATCCAACTTACCCTCCTCCTCCTGTAGTTGTGGCAACTTTTCTAAACTCTTTTACTGAAGCAACTTGGACTGAATGTTTTAATATGTTCAATGAAAATGTTGATGCAGTTAATAGTGGTGATTTGAAAGCGTGTAGTATTATTGCAAGTACTTCAGATGGTAAAGTATTTTATGACAGTAGAAGTGAATCTACTTATCAAAAATTCAAGGACGGAACGATTGCTCCGAATCAAAACGATAGACCTGGTTTTATTAAAGCCCTTACAGGATCTAGTATAACAAACTATGAAACCATTCTAAATGACAAAACTTTAGAAAAAGAGTACTCTATTATAACCAGAATTGGTTCTCTTGTTGAGCCTATGGGTGCTGTTTCATTCACATTGTCTTTTAAACAAACTGTTGTGTAAATAGGTCTGTAATTATAATTGAATAACAATTTTATTTGTTAAAAACACAATGCGTTAAAGATATACTGCATTTGGTTCGTCCAAAGGGATTTTTATGTCTAATAAAAAATTATTAGTAGACAAAACAGTTCCTCTGTTAGGACATTCATTTACCAAAAAATAGTCTTCAAAATCTTCGAAAAAAACATCGTCTTTTATTCTTTCAAAATATTCATTTGTTAATGGAACAGATAAATATTCTTCAACCATTTGTATTGCTCTTTCTAATGTAATTTGGTTTTTAAACAAAAAAGTCATCCCATACTTCCCATATCGTGATACAGGAAATGTTATTTTTCCAATTGGTCTTAACTTATTTTGACAAAAGACCTTGCAAGCTAGTGGTGAAAATTCATACCGAAACGGTATTGCTTCTTCAGCAAAAGAAGTATCAAATACTATGCATTTTTTCTCTGGTTTCCCTAAAGTAAAATGTGTAAATGATTCGTTTTGTTTGTGTGATTGGCTTATTTCAATATCCATTGTCAAATTAGTTTTTTGTTTATTATTTTTTGTTTATTATTTTTATTTGTATTATAATTTATAAATGAACACTAGGTAATAAATATTTCAGTTTTTTTATTTTTTATATTAGTAAATATAAATAATGATATGTGACTTAGAAAATACAAAAGAAATACAAGACATAATTAAAAAAGAAGGATTAGATTTGATGGTTGTCTCTTATGGAGGTTCTTGTACAAATCAATTAGTCGATTTGCTAGAAAATAATTCTTATAAATGTAGAACTAACACATGGGATATCATATTTTGTCATGCACCTAAATATATAGAATGTGACATACCGATTATTTATATATATGATAATCCTATAAAATCATTTTTGTCTATGAAAAATCGGAGGTACGGAATGTGGGATGTTAACCAAAGGAAGATGAGTAACAATAACGAAATAGAATTATCAGATGAAAACTTATTAAAATGTATGATTAATCAATTTAATAATTGGACAAATGTTAAGAAAGATAATTTACTAATAATTAAAACTTCTGAACTGTTTGATGAGAACATAGTAGATAAATTAAATAAGTTTTTAAAAAAAAACATAAACCATTTTCCAGTTAAATATGTAAAACCAAAAACAGATATTAACAACATTTTAGATGAAGATTTAATTAATTTATTCAATAAATATCAGGATGACATAAATAAAATCAATAATTTCACAACAAATTCATAAAAAGTTTTGTATAATTAGTTATGTAGGCTTATTTTCTCTTTTCATTGATAATTTTTGGACTTAAAACCAATCTCATAGTATGATTTATAGTAAAAATGATTATATTACATTGTGTTAAAGAGAAAAGCAAATTAAGAATAAAATTTCATAGTTATTTTGACAATGAAAAAGACAAAAAGGTTTATCTAAATGTTTATGATAACTCTTATAATTGCAAATTTCCAAAAGACATTCGCAAAGTAGGTAGATTTTATACCGTTGATGACAGTGCATTGAAACTACATTGTGACACAGCAACACCTTTTTACATGATAAATAAAAATAGTATTCAGGTATATGAAACACAAGACGATTTGAACAAAGCGATTGGTGTGAATACTTATGTTGAAACTGTTGCAAAATCCGATTTGAAAATTTTCGAATCTTGTGAATGTGTTATCTGTTTTTCTGAAGAGAGTGCTCCTGTTTTCATACCTTGTGCTCATAAATGTGTTTGTAATGATTGTTATGCAAGTTTAAAGAGAATGACCAATACATGTCCATTATGCAGGAAAAATATTATGAAAGTTGTTATTGTTGATTCATCTGTTAAGACTGAAGGTGATGATGATTGTTAAATATCAGAAAAATATTCTTGAATATTTTTTTTGATAAATTTTTTACTTAAAGTGATATCTAGTTATGAAATATAATTAGAAATAAAATGATTATTTTACAATGTATTAAAGAAGAGAAGAAGTTACGAATCAAATTTTATTGTCATTTTGACATAGAAGGCTCTGGAAATATTGATTACATCAAATATGACAAATACCTTAATTGCAAATTTCCTAAAAACAAAAGGAAAGAAGGCAGGTTTTATGGAGTAGATGATTCTGAAATAAAATTAAACCAAGACTTTGAACAACCATTCTACAAAATTTATACTAATGAGAAAAATATAAAAGTGTTTCAAAACAAATATGAACTAGAAGATTTTTTAGGATTGACTCCAGAAGTATTGAAAGAAACTAATAAACCAGTTGAAGAATCTGATAAACAATCACCCGAAAAAAGCAATGATTTTATAATTCCTGTTATTGAACATACAAATGACACAACTATATCAGAGATTGTTCCTGAAAAATCAATTTTCCAAAAAATATTCTCTTTTTTTTGGTAAAAAATAAATACTGCTCATGATTATAAGTAATGCCAGGTAAAAAAGTTAAAACAACTGTTAAAAAAACGAATAATAACAAAAATTCTTCAGGAAAAAATCCTTCAATGGAAGCAAAATCTGACCTTGTTCAACATTTTTTGGAAATGCTCATGACAATTAAGATATATCACTGGGGAACATATTCTTATGCAGAACACAAAGCAACAGATGAACTATATGAGAAGTTAAATGATGATATTGATAAATTTGTTGAAATCATGCTCGGTAAAGAAGATGGACCACGTTTGAAAATGAAAAACAAGAAAATTGTTTTTGAAGACCCTAAAAAGAAAAGTGAATTGAAGAAGATAATCTCTTCATATAAAACATTGTTGGCTAAAAAAATGGATAAATACATTAACATTGTAAGAGATACAGATTTATTGAATATCAGAGATGAGATTTTAGGGAATTTGAATCAATTTATTTATTTATTGACTTTGAAATAGGACAAAACAGAGATTTGTCATTTTTTTTATATAAATTAAAGTACTTAAAAACAAGTTGTTATTAAGACGTAGCAAAAATGGAAGTTAAAAATTATTTAGATTTCGAGCATTATTGTATTTTTCATCATATTGAAGAATTTAAACAAAATGCTATTCATTGGTCAAATGTTTCAGAAGAAATGTTATACGAATCAGGTTTTATTCATTCTCATAATGAAAGTAGGATGACAAGAAAAAAAAAGAATGAGGAAGGAAATAAAATTTATAGAGAATATGGATTAGACGGATTATCAATAGAAGAATTAGATAATAAAAAAATTTATCATGGTATCCAAGCAAAATATTGGGGTAAAAAAAAACTTACTGGGAAAGATCTCGGAACATTTCAAAATGTTATTTTTAATAGATTAAAAAGAAAAAATATATTATCAAAAGGTTATCTGTATCATACAAATAAAATTCAATCAGATTTAAATGATGATATCAAAAATTCAAATGGTGATATAATAACAGTATTTATCAATAAAAATAATTTAATACAAAATAATATCAAAGAAATAAATTATAAATTACATAATTATCAAATTGAAGCAATTGAAAAACTAGGTTCGGAATGGTATGGAATTAAATCTTTAATTTTACCTTGTGGAACTGGTAAAACTGTTATTTATGCAAACCATTTGAAAAATAAAAAATACAAAAATATTATAATTGTGTCACCATTAAAAATTCAAGCATATCAAAGTTTAAAAAGGGTTTCTGAATTTTTAATTGACTATAAAATTTGTTTATTTGATAGTGATAAAAATGGTACTTTTGATGTTGAAATTATAAAAGAAAACATAAATAAAAATATATTGATATCAACAACTTTTATGTCATTCCCAAAATTAATTGAAGAAATAAACTTATTAGATACAATAAAAAACAATTCTATTATAATAGTTGATGAAGCACATAATATTATTGGAAATAAAAAAATAACAAAGTACATAAATTATTTTAATAAATGCTTACTTGTTACTGCAACTCCTCCAAGTCAAATGAATGATATTTATAATTGTGATAATTTATTTAAACTCAAAATGAAAGATGCTATTGATGAAGGGTTTATATGTGATTATAATATATATATACCTTATACAAGTGAGATTCCGAATGAATTAATAACATTGAATTCTTGTTTTACAAAAAAATCATTATTTCTGTTAAACGGTATGTTATTAAAAGGTTCTTCCAAATGTATTGTTTATATGAAAAATAAAAATGAATGTCATGAATTTAAAAATATAATAAATAAGGTTAATGAATTATATCATTTTATCGATTTATCAATTGATATAATAACTAGTGATATATCATACAAAGATAGAAATACAATAATAGATAATTTTAATAAAAATGAAAATAAAATGAAACTTATTTTATCGGTAAGAATTCTTGATGAGGGAATAGATGTTCCTCTATGTGATTCAATATTTATATCATATTTTTCAACTAAAATAGATAATATTAGAACAATACAAAGAATGTGTAGGGCAAATAGAAAAAACATTATGTATCCTACAAAAAAAGCAAATTGTTTTTTATGGATAGATGAATTTAACTCAATAATTCCAATTATAAGTTTATTAAAAGAAAATGATATTGATTTTTATAAAAAAATTTCTACTATCAACATTAATTATGATAATAATAGTGTTAGAGAACAAGAAATAAAAAAAGCATTAGATGATACAAAAATCATAAAAAGGATAGAAATATTAAGTTTAACACCTGAAGAAAAATGGATGAAAAAATATGATGATTTGATTAATTATATTTCTGAAAAAGGATTCCCTAAAAATAATGAGTATTCAAAATGGATATCAAACAATAAAAGTGTGATAAATAAAAATAAGTTTATAATAAATAATAATATTACTCAAAAATGGATTGAATTTATGGAATCATATTCAATTATTGAAGATAAAGAAAAAAAATTTTTAAAAAATTACTATCAATGTCAAAAATGTTTTGAAAAATTTAATAGTACTACAGACATTAAAAGACATTTAGACAAGAAAAATAAGTGTAAAATAAATGTTTTAAATAAAAAATTTGATGAAACAACCTATATAGAATTTTCATTACAAAAAAGAAATATTGATGGTTCAATTCCTATTATTAATAAAAACTATAGCTGTCAATTGTGTTATAAAAAATTTTCATCTGACAAATCATTAAAAAATCATATTAAAAATTGGTGTAAAAATAACAATTCAAATAACATAAATTCAAATAATATTAATATTAACATTAACAACAATAAAATAGATTTGAGAGATTTTATGGAAGAAACTTGGGACACTTCTCATATTGATAATGTAATGGCTTATCATATTTTGAATAGTAAATTTAATTATACAAACTTGTTAGAATACATATTGTTAAATCACAATAATCTCAATGTTTATATTGAAAATATAAAAAAAATTTTTTATGTGTTTAACAAAAAAAAAGATTGTTTCGAACCGAAAGAAGAGGAAAAAGTCATGGAAAAATCAGTTGAAAAACTAGCACTTTATTTACTAGAATTAAATGATTCTGTAAAAGCATTAGCACTTACAGTTTCAGGTAATCTTCAAAAAAATATTGAAGAAAGTACAGTCACAAATGAAGATTCTATAAAATCAAAATACTTTGCGTATGTTGATAATGATGAAAAAAAAAAAATAGTAAACGATGCTTTGTCTGATATTTTTGATAAAACAAATAAAAAAGTACAAAAAGTTTTTTCTGAAAAAAATACAAATGTCGATGAAGGGTTTTGAAAAATAATTTCTCCTAAAACTTGATTACACTCCCCATGATTTTGTCTTTATGTGTCTCAATTGTCTCCTTCCTATGTTTTTCATATATCTCATGAATCATGTCATGAACCTGTTTTTGTGTCTCCTCGCTATCAATATACTCTTTATATTTCTCATCTATTGAAATCTCCTCATTTTTCACTAGAATAGTTGGTTTGACTCCATTCAAATCCTCAGGTTTATTTGAACTTGTGACAAAATCATTTATCATGTGTTTCAAGTGTAAATACAATTTTTTCATGGAAGAATCCAGGATACTGACTTTGTCCTCGATTTCAAAACGGTTGTTCGTCTTTTTAAAAACAACTGCATATTCATTGTCACAAACAATAACATTCATGTTTGACTCATTTTTCAAAATCTCATTCAATGTATTCGTAAATTTGTGGTCAGAATTTAGGAGACAAAACATACGGTCATAATTTATCTTCGAAAGGTCCCAACTCTCCTCGACACCCCTCAAGATGTTAAAATTCACATTGATATGATTTGTTATGTTTGTGTTATTGGTTGTGTTTGTTGTATTGTTAATTACATTATTACTATTATTTATTGAATTATCTATTGTTGTATTATTGGATACCTGATGATTCATGAATGTATTCAGAAATTCGAATTTATTTTTTTCAAAACAAATTTTTTTCTGGTGTTCATTCAACTTGTCTCTCCTAGAAAATGTCTTTTGACACCATTCACAAGTTAGACTTTTGTTTTCTGATATATATCCATTTTCATTTCTTTTTGTCAAAGACCATCTCATGATTTCCTCCTCACTCATGTCTAATTCAAAATTATTATTGTTTTGACATTTTTTCTGTTTCGCAAGATGTTTTTTAATATCGCCTTTATATATTGTTTTATATAAGCATCTTTTGCATTCAAAATATTTATTCATTGTTAAAAAAGTATTCCGGTTATATTCATGAAACATTTATTTTTTAAGTTAATTTTATCATTTTTTCTTATGAAAAAATAAAAACTCCTAAATTCCATGAAAATACCCTCTCAAATCCATTTCTAGGAGTAAATCCATGGAAAAATAGAATTCCTAAAAAGACCCAAGTCAATTGAATTGAAAATGTGGAGCTAAACCGATACTCATGATTTAGGTCCTAAAAAGGGTTGTTGTCCCCTGTATTTTTCATATTTTTTATGTATTTTTGTAAAAATAAATTATTTAATCAATACTTTATTGTATATATATATTATTTTTTATACCTAGAAAAACAGCATCAAAATACCTAGAAAAACAGCATCAAAAAAAACGTCGAAAAAAACGCAAAAAAATATTCATGACAAGTTGCGAAAAAAAAAAATTTTTTTTTTTCTGAGCTCGGCATGAATATTTTTTCACGATTTTTTCGACGTGTTTTTTAGGCCATTTTTCTCATGAATTAGGTCCTAAATAGGGTAGTTTTCATGTTTACCTTTATCAATAAAATATAAATATTAAAATAAAATAATGTACTTTAAACAATAGAAAAAATAAAAAATGAAAAAAATGAAAAAAATCTAAAAAATGCCCTTTCACATATAAACGACAAAAAGTGCTTTTAACGAATGAAAATTTGCTCATGAATTAGGTCCTAAATAGGGTAGATCGATTTGCGGGCAAAACACATGAGTAAAAAGGAAGCAAAATTACTCAAAAAATGAGTAAAAATGCTACAAAAGAAGCAAAAATACTCATTTTTTGAGTAAAATTTGCTTAAAAAGAAGTTTTTGCTATCAAAAAAAACACAGTTTTGAGTAAATTTGCTTCTTTTGTAGCAAATTTACTCAAAAAAAAACTCTGTTTATTGAGCAGGTGATTTTTTAGGACCGGCGACCCGTTTGGAGCAAATTTTACTCAAAATTTTAAACTTTTTTTGAGTAAATTTGCTTAAAAAGAAGTCGTTGCTATCAAAAAAAACACAGTTTTGAGTAAATTTGCTTCTTTTGTAGCAAATTTACTCAAAAAAAAACTCTGTTTATTGAGCAGGTATTTTTTTAGGACCGGCGACCCGTTTGGAGCAAGTTCGGCTCGAAAAATGTAACGTTTTTCGAGCAAAATTTGCTACAAAAGAAGTCGATACTGCTCAAAAAAACAGAGTTTTGAGTAAATTTGCTTCTTTTGTAGCATTTTTACTCAAAAAAAAACTCTGTTTATTGAGTAAATGGATTTTTTAGGACCGGCGACCCGTTTGGAGCAAAATTTGCTCGAAAAAAAAATCGATTTTGAGTAAAATTTGCTACTTTTTACTCATGGATTTTGCCCGCAGATCGGTTTTTTTGCGAAAAAAAAAATATATTTCCGGAGCGAAGCAGAGATTCTGATTTTTAATAATTCACAAAGTTTCGCCAGAAAAATCATGATAAAAGTAATTTTTGATTTTGAACAAAAAAAAAATTTATAACGAAAGATGGTATTCATCTTTAGTAATGATTATAAAAATAGTTTATGTATTTACACGTTTCTACAGATAATGGTCTGTAATCATATCAATACATACTTGATAATTCTCTTTCTCTTGTTCAGTTAAGTAACCTTTTGGTCTTACTGCTAAAATCTCCTCAAGATTAATTGGTAATCGGTTTTCAATACAGAATCGAACAGACTCAATTTTTCCATGAGCAACTGCACTTTTGAAAGTCCATTCATCTATAGGACATCCATTATCATATGCATATTTAAGACATTCAATGTTCTCTTTAGCAGATGCTTTTGCAGGAGTCCATTCATCCCATTCTTTGGCTACTTCATAGACAATTTTTAGGACTTCTACATCACCTCCATCAGCAGCATTTTGAACAGTTATTTTATCAATTGGATAACCTTTTTCAATTAAGTATTTTATACATGACAAAGTACCAGGAGTTCTTTTTTGTACTGTGAAAGTAGCAATTGATGGAGAAATAGGACAATTGTTCTCATGAAGAAATGAAAGAATCTCTAATTTTCCATGTTTAGCCGCCATGGTTGAAACCTTCTCTGTACATGGACAGTTATTCTTTACAGCATATTCAATTATATTTAAATGTCCTTTATCCACAGCGACGAAACAAATCTTTTCATCCCACGGACAACCCATTTCTCTTGCAGCTTCAAGGTATTTTAGTTTTCCAGATTCAGCAGCCAAATAACATATATGAGGCTTTAAAAAACAACCCATTTTTGTTCCATATGTAAGGTTTAGGAGGAAACAGTCCCAAAAATCATTTCGAATGGATTCGTAAATTCCATGAGCATTAAAAGGGCAATTGTTTTCTGCCATATATTCTAATACTCCTAAATGTCCCCTTCTACTGACTTCTGACCAAAGGAAGTCATCCCAGGGCATTCCATTTTCTCTAGCATGTTTTAAACAATCAACAAAACCATTAACAGCGGCAATCATACAAACTTTAGCAAATGGTATTATTCCATTTTTCCATGAAGTTATAAAACAGTCAAAATGACTAGATGTAAATCCAGACTCCTCAGAATCACCTATCACACATTCGTCATTTTTCCATGGGCAATGAGTACAACATTGTCTGTTTAAAAAAGCACTAAGACTTTGAGCATTCTCTTCTTTTGTGTTCTCGAAGTCTTCATATCCGTTTTTGGCTGTATTGTTGGCTGTATTGTTATCTATCTTTTTTTGGATTTGTTCAAGTTTTGTTGGACAGCCACAAGATATCAAATAATCTAGACACTCCTTTTTTCTTGCGTGCAAAGCTGAAAAATAAATATTCGCATTCATTGGAATACCTGCGCTTTCTATTGCATATTGCAAAATATTTAAATGACCACACCCGGCTGCATATCGTAATGTCATGTGATTTGGAAGACAATTGTTTTCTAAACAATATTTAAAACAATCTAAACAACCATTTTTGGCGGTATTATTGATAATTGTTTGGTTAAATGGAATCTCCCTTTCATGAATAAATTTCATACATTTCACAGAACCACTAAGTGCAGCCGCTTCAAATGTTTTTTCATCTATAACTGCACCGTTTAAAACCAAAAAGACTAAACACTCAAAATGTCCTCCAGCAGCAGCCAAACGAGCAGTATGTTCATTTGTTTGACAACCGTTTTCCATTAAAAATTTTATACAATCTAGATGTCCGTTTTTGGCGGCTCCTCCTAAAACATATTCATTCCCTTTGAAGCCTAATTCATAAACAAATTTTAAGCATTCTAAATAACCATTCCCTGCTATATCGACCAAAATGTTTTCATTAAATTTTACTCCTTCTAAACCAATGCAAAACTTGAAGACATCCAAATGACCATTTCGAATAGCCTCATTAGCAACATTTTCGTTTATTGGACAACCATTGTCAATTGCATATTTTAAACATTCCATATGTCCTCCTTGACTTGCTTTAAAAGTAGTAAAAGAACTCCATCCACAACCGTTTTCATAAGCATATTTTAAACAGTCTAAATGTCCTTCTGAAGCAGCATCAGCACAGGTGAATTCGTTCCATAAATACTCTTTTGAATGAGCGAGTTTTAAACCTTTTAAGAATCCTGCCTTTGCCAACTCATGACATAAACTCTCTTCTTTCAAGCGATAATTTAAAATCATGAACTCCCAACATTCAAAACTTTTATTTTCTCTCATGATTTGATTAAAATTATTTAATCCAATATAATCAAT
>JACCEB011719236.1_pt1 | contig 10878 bp, 15 predicted proteins | sample 7454761 | NCBI WGS metagenome assembly JACCEB01 (sample SAMN15323454, study PRJNA562643) | freshwater metagenome | isolation source: river surface water | place: USA:Blue River Watershed | collected 2017-08-18 | reverse complement strand
GCTAAGTCTATTGATGAGAAATTTCCTCGTCCCACAGAAGCAGATGTAAAAGCCTTGTTGGAAAAGATAAATAACCAGCAAGAAGAAGATGGCGAAGCCGAATCATCTGAACAAGAAGCAGTCAAAGAACTAGGTTAAAAATCAAAGCCCGCTAAACGAAATGCTTAGCGGGCTTTTCTGTCTCAAGGGCAAAATGAAAGTATTATTTACAGCTGACGTCCATATTAAATTGGGTCAGAAGAACGTACCTATTGATTGGGCTAAAAATAGGTTTAATATGCTGTGGTCACAGCTACGCACAATGCAAAAAGACTGCGATCTTTTTGTTATTGGTGGCGATGTTTTCGACAAACTTCCTAATATGGAAGAATTGGAAACATACTTTGACTTAGTAACTCACTGCGATATTCCAACAATTATTTATGCTGGAAATCACGAAGCAGTTAAAAAAGATACAACATTTCTTAGTAACTTAAAGCAAGTTACTAACAGATTGAATTCCAATGTGGAAATTATCGATGACTATTGCAAAATAGAAAACATGGATTTTATTCCATACAACAAGCTAAAAGACTTTGAAAAGAATCCTTTTCAGATTCGCGGCAATATTTGTTTTACACACGTTCGTGGCGAGATCCCTCCACACGTAAAGCCTGAAGTAGATTTAGAAATATTTGCAAGCTATGACCGAGTCTTAGCTGGTGACTTACACAGTTATGAAAACTCTCAGAAAAATATTATATATCCTGGAAGTCCCGTTACTACTAGCTTTCATCGTCATAATGTGGATACTGGTGTGGTTATACTGGATACCATCAGTCTAGAGCATGAATGGCGTAAACTAGAGCTGCCACAGTTACTACGCAAAACAGTAGGTGTGCATGACCCTAAACCACCAACAGACTACCACCACACAATTTACCAACTTGAAGGCGAAATGCTAGAAGTTGGTGAGCTTGATGATTCAGATCTAATTGATCGCAAAGTTATCAAGCGTGATACAGATTCAGCCCTGATCTTAGACTCTGAAATGTCTATGTCAGAAGAAGTGCGAGAGTATCTAACTTATATTTTAGAACTACCACCAGATACTATTGAACGAGTACTAAAGGAATTTCAGAACTATGCAGACAAAATTGAATCAGAGTAAAGCCGAAGTTTGGTCACAAACCAACTGCCCTGCCTGCCAAGAAGCTAAACGTTTGCTAACGGCTTATGCTATTGAGTATGAAGAGTGCATGGTAGGCGGCGGCACTTATACTAAAAAAGACTTAATCGAAAAAGTACCAAACGCACGCAGCGTTCCACAGATTTTTCTGGACGGTGAATATGTTGGCGGATTACCAGAACTAAAGAAAAGACTCGCTGTAAATGATAACTATAAAACAACTACGATGGGCTAATGCCTTTAGCTACGGAAAAGATAATAAAATTGATTTTGTTGCTGCACCACTAACACAACTAGTAGGTCGCAACGGCCACGGTAAAAGTTCCATTGCACTAATTCTTGAAGAAGTATTATTCAACAAGAACTCAAAAGGCATTAAAAAAGCAGATATTCTTAACAGGTATGTCAAAGACAAGTCTTACACAATTGAGCTTGACTTTAATCGCGATGGTACAGATTATACAATTAAATCTAATCGTGGTACAGCACAAACTGTTAAGCTGTTTAAAGAAAGCGTAGATATAAGCGCACATACAGCAACTGCTACTTACAAAATGATTGAAGACATTCTAGGCTTTGATCACAAAAGCTTTGCTCAGATTGTTTATCAATCAAATGCTAGTAGCCTTGAGTTTTTAACAGCTCCTGACACAGCGCGTAAAAAGTTTTTGATTGAAATTCTTAACTTAGGCAAGTACACTCGTGCTGCTGACACTTTCAAAGAAGTTAGCAGTCAACTAACCAAAGATATTGCCGGCGTACAGTCTCAAGTAAATACTGTTACCAGTTGGTTAAATAAGTACGAGAAGACTGACTTAACATTAAAAGATTACATAGAAGAACCTGTAGTTAAAGATCATGTAGTTGCAGAAGCTTCTAAATTAGAAGCTAGTATTAGTACTATTGAGTCTACTAATAAAAAGATTTTTCAAAATAATACTTATAAACAACTGCAAAGTAAAATTAAGCTTTTGCCTATTCCTGAAAAGCCAGAAGCTGATATTGAAGGCATCAAGGCTAAAGACCGAGAACTAAGTAACCAGGTAGTCGAGTTACAGAAAACTGTAAAAGATACCAAGGCTTTTGTTCAAAAGATGACTAAACTAGAGGGTGTTTGCCCTACTTGTTTACAACCAATTGACACACATAAAATATCAGAGTTAGTAAACGAGCAGCACGATATTCGTGAAACCAGCGAAGCTAAACTTAATAGATTGTTTATTGAGTTAGAACAATTAAATGCAGAATCTACTAAATACAGCGAAGGCTTAACGGCTTGGCAAAATGCTCAAAAATCTCAAGAAGACTGGGAAAAGTATCATGCACTTATTGATGCAGAATTACCAGAGTATTTATTAGACAAGCAGTCTTTACAACAACAATTTACAGACTTGCAAAGTTCAATTAACGATACAAAACGTCGTATAGTTGAAGCAGAGCAACACAACAAAGAAGTAAGTGCACACAACGCTAAAGTAGAATTAGTATCCAAGCAACTGGTAGAGATGAACCAAGAGTTGGAAACTTATAGTGGTAAGTTGCACGAACTCAGCGAACGAATGAGTATTTTAAATGTTTTAACTAAAACATTTAGTACAACAGGTTTAGTAGCGTACAAAATCGAATGTTTAGTCAAAGACTTAGAAGAAATCACAAATAAATATTTGGTAGATCTAAGTGACGGTAGATTTCAGATTAGTTTCAAAATTAGTGCTAGCGACAAACTTAACGTTGTTATCACTGATAACGGAAAAGATATTGAAATTTTGGCACTAAGCGGCGGTGAAAAAGCACGAGTTAATGTAGCTACACTTTTAGCTATTAGAAAACTAATGCAAACTCTTTCTAGTTCAAGAATTAATTTATTGATACTAGACGAAACTGTAGAAACACTTGATACTGATGGTAAAGAAAAGTTGGTTGAAGTGCTTTTACGAGAAGAACATTTAAATACTTTCTTGGTAAGTCATGGCTTTAGTCATCCACTACTAGAAAAAGTAAATGTTATTAAACGTAACAACATATCCCAAATAGAGGTATAATATGGTTAAAATTGAAGAACTAAAAAATGGTGCTGAAGCTACCTATACCAAAGACTACACAGGCGAACCAGGCTTAATTGGCTTGCACAATTTGATTTCTTTACGCGAGTTAGAAACAATGGTAGTTACCAAAGGTACAGTAGTTTACACTATTGATGAGCGTGAATTTGGCGAAAAGTCTGCTGAACCAGCAGCTAAACCAGCAGCTAAAACTGCTGCAGCTGCCCCTAAAGTTGCTGAGCCCGTAAAACCTGCTGAAGATAGCAAGCCTACTGAGGCTTAATATGACAACAGCATACGAAGTAAAAATCATTGCTATTGCAACCAGTACAATTAATGGTTTAGAAGGCGTAATAAAAAGAGTTGACTTTGTTCTTCGCGGAACTAAAGCTGACCACATTTATGAACTGCCTGAAAGTGTTAGTTTATCTAACCCTGACCCTCAGTCGTTTAAAGTACTGGCAAACGTTACAGAAGCAGACGTAATCGCTTGGGTAAATAGCAACCATGCAAGCATAGACGGCCTTAAATTGCACGTAGAATTCATGCTAGATAAACAGATTAGTCAAGGCGAACTTATACCAACACCACTGCCTTGGGCAACTGAGTAATGGTAGTAGACGCTAGAGCCAAAGGTGCTAGAACAGAAACCACAGTTCGTGATCTGTTGAAAAAGCACACTGGTTTAGCTTGGGAAAGAGTGCCTGGATCAGGTGCTCTTGACCCTAAACATCAGCTCAAGGGCGATTTATACGTACCTGGGCGAACTAACCTTTGGTGTGTAGAAGTTAAAGGCTATGCGGAAGACCACCTTACTTCACACTTATTAACAAGCAAGACTCCGCAACTAGTAGAATTCTGGCAACAGACTCTACGTCAAGGGCAGCAAGTAGGCAAGAAACCACTATTGATTTTTAAGTTTGATCGCAGCAAAGTTTTTGTTGCTTTTGATGAAATGCCTAATTCACAAAACTATCGCTGTATTTATTACAACCACGAAAACTATGAGTTCTATGCAGCATTGCTAGAAGACTGGCTCAAGTGGGAGCAACCAGTATTTGTAACTTGACAAAACAGCTTAGCAGTAGTATAATAACAGATTAACACGCAAACTATATGTCAAAAACATTCTCAAAAATTACCGAAGCAAATAATACTCTGCTAGTTGTTGATTCACTTAATCTTGCATTTCGCTATAAACATAGCGGTGCTACAGATTTTGCTGAAGATTACTTGCGCACAGTTCAAAGTCTTAAAAAATCTTATAAAGCATCTCATGTAATTATTGCAGGCGATATGGGCTCTAGCTCGTATCGCAAAGCTATTTACCCTGAGTATAAACAAAATCGTAAAGATAAATTTGCAGAACAAACAGACGCTGAAAAAGCGGCATTTGAATTGTTCTTTGAGGACTTTACAAAAACACTAGAACATATTGCTGAAAATACCGACTTTCCAGTTTTACGCTTTCAAGGCGTTGAGGCAGACGATATTGCAGCATATATTGTATCAAAAAAATCAAAACTCCCAGTTGACGATATTTGGCTGATTAGCTCAGATAAAGATTGGGATTTGTTAGTTCAACCTAATGTATCAAGATTCTCGTATGTTACACGCAAAGAAGTTACAGTTGATAACTGGAATGACCACTATGACTTTAATCCCGAAGATTACATCAGTATTAAATGCCTTACTGGTGACAGTGGTGATAATGTTTTTGGCGTGCCTGGCATTGGGCCTAAGAGAGCAGTTAGTCTCGTTAATGAATATGGCAGTACCTATGACATTATTGCAAGCATCCCTCTCTCAGGTAAATACAAGTATATTCAAGCCCTAAATGAATGTAAAGATCAGCTAGAATTGAACTATAAATTAATGGATTTAGTTACCTTTTGCGAAGAAGCAATCGGTACTGAAAATTGCAAACAAATTGACGAAACCTTAGAGTTATATTTAAAATGAATTCAGGAACACTAGCATTGAATGGCGCTTACGTAACAAGCACCTCAATAAATAACTTATCTTTTCAAATAGACTGCCAAGTAAAACCAGGCGCACAACTGCCACACAGAGCACATCATTCAGATGCTGGAGCAGACTTGTTTAGCTATGAAGATTGCGAAATCTACCCAGGCGAGCAAAAACTTGTTGATACTGGTATAGCGGTCAAAATTCCACAAGGCTTTGCAGGCTTTGTGTATAATAGAAGCTCTCAAGGAAAAAAGGGAATCACTATCCCTCACAGCGTAGGCGTGATTGATAGTGGTTATCGTGACACAATTAAAGTTTTGTTAAAAAATATCGGTGATGACCCTTATAAAATTGCAGCTGGTGATAGAATTGCCCAGCTTGTTATACAGAAGGTTGAACTAGTACAGTTTAAAGATATTTGGAACGACTCTACCCGAGGCACAGGAGGCTTCGGTTCAACAGGAACATAAAGGAAATCATGGCAGTAAGCACAAGAGCACAAGTAATCACACGTCGTACATACAACAGACCCACCTCAGACGACGGAAAACAATTTGAAACGTGGCAAGAAACAGTAGCTCGAGTTATCGATCACCAAGAATGGTTGTGGCAACGCGCTGCAGGTCGTGAACTAACAGATGTAGAGTACGGTGAGCTCTATGATTTGGAACAGCTTATGCTGGATCGCAAAGTGGCTATGAGTGGTCGCACACTTTGGCTTGGCGGTACAGATGTAGCTAAAACTCGTGAAGCCTCACAATTTAATTGCAGCTTTACTCACGTAGAAACTGTATATGATGTAGTAGATTGCTTATGGCTTTTACTGCAAGGTTGCGGAGTAGGATTTAAACCAATTGTTGGTACATTAAACGGATTCTCCAAACCAATTAAAAACATTCGTGTAGTGCGCTCTGTTCGCACAGATAAAGGCGGTTTAGAACACAATGTTGAAACATTCGACGAAGAAACTAAAACTTGGACAATTCAAGTAGGTGATTCAGCAGAAGCCTGGGCTAAGTCCATTGGTAAGCTACTTGCTGGTAAGTATGCTGCTGATACTCTTGTACTCGACTTTAGTCAGTTACGTCCTGCTGGTGAAAGGTTAAAAGGTTATGGCTGGATTTCAAGTGGAGATAGTGCTATATCAACTGCATATGTGGCTATTGCAAACATCCTCAATGGCCGTGCTGATAGTTTACTTACTCGGATGGATATTCTCGACATTGTTAATCATCTCGGTACCATTCTTAGTAGTCGCAGGAGCGCGGAAATTGCTTTGTTCGACTACGGACAACCAGAATGGGAAGAATTTGCCGTAGCCAAAAAAGACTGGTGGCTGTATGGTAACTCACACCGTCAGCAGTCTAATAATTCATTAGTATTTAAAGAAAAGCCATTAAAAGCTGACTTGCAAAAGATTTTTGATCTGATGCTAGAAGCAGGCGGCTCAGAGCCAGGATTTATCAATGAAGTTGAAGCTTTACGCCGTGCTCCATGGTTCAAAGGTGCAAACCCTTGCGTGGAAATCTTACTCGGTAATAAATCATTCTGTAATCTTACAGAAACAGATATTGCCAAATTCAAAGGCGACACAGCAGGTTTGCACAATGCCATCAGGCTTGCAGCCCGAGCCAACTATCGTCAAACTTGTGTAAACTTGCAAGATGGTATTCTACAAGAATCTTGGCACTTAAACAACTACTTTATGCGTTTATGCGGAGTAGGTTTAACAGGTATTGCTAAACGTCCTGATATGACTGGTTACGACTACGAATATTTAAAACGTACTGCAACTGGTGCTGCTATTGGCATGGCCCAAGAGTTAGGCTTGCCTAGCCCTAAAAACATTACTTGTGTTAAGCCTTCAGGTACATTGTCCAAAATCATGGATACCACAGAAGGAATTCACAAACCACTAGGAAAGCATATTTTTAACAATGTACAGTTTTCAAAATTTGATCCTATTGTTGAGGTACTGCGCGCTGCTAATTATAACGTTGTTAATCACCCCACTGATGATAGTGGTGTACTTATTACATTCCCTGTTGAGTGGGCTGATGTTCCTTTCCATAAAGTTAGTGGAAAAGAAGTCAACCTCGACACAGCAATCGAACAGCTCGAAAAGTACAAACTGATACAAACATCGTGGACACAGCAAAACACTTCAGTAACAATTAGTTACGATCCTTCAGAAGTTCCTGAGATTATTGATTGGCTGTTGGATAACTGGGATTGTTATGTAGGCGTGTCGTTTATTTATCGTACCGATCCTACTAAAACAGCTAAAGATCTCGGATATTTGTATTTGCCACAAGAAGTTGTGGATGAGCAAACATTCCGTAACTATGTTCAACAACTAACTCCAGTTAGCTTAGAAAACGCCAACAGTTTCGATGAAATTTTAGGCGAAGATTGTTCAACTGGTGCGTGCCCCGTTAGGTAATATATGGAACCACAAAAAGACTTTGTACTAACATTAAAATTAACTGTAGAGGAAGCCAATACTTTATTGCAAGCATTACAAGAACTGCCTGCTAAAGTTTCTAATCCACTAAGTAACAAGTTAGTAAAACAAGCTCAAGAACAGTTGCCAAAAGAGCAAATTGTAGAAGAGTAATAAAAAAGCCCCTAAGTAGCAATACTTAGGGGCTTTTTCTTTATATCCAAAAATTGTAGTTTTTGTTTGCAGTAGGCATACCAGTAGATTGATAATGTATATCACAGAATAACATAAAAGGATCTATACCAAGATTGTGGTTTAATAATTTTGTTTTTACTAATATAATTCCATCTGTTTCTATATCAGACTTATTTATTAACCCAGGGCCGCTTAAAATAGTTTCCGCTATATGGTGAGTATAAGGAGTAGAGGAGGCACCTTGAGTAACTGTAGTAGTAACTGTGGTAGGAAATGCAGCCTGAGAATATCCTTTAGCTGTTGTAGCTTCGAACTGCCAAGTAACGGTACTGCCAGCTGTAGGTGGTGTAATTACTGCCCAATGTGTATGAATATATATGTCTGTGTTTGGTGCATAATCATGCGGTATATGATATTGATGAAAGCTTTCATCCCCTATCGCAAACCTATATTTTTTAATACCACCAATAAACAAACTAAATGTAGGTTTATGTGTTTGTGAACCTTGATCAACAGTAATTCCGCTTAGCATATCGTGCCAACCAAATCTTGGATTGTCTATGTTAAGTTTTATACCGTCACCCTTACTACTAGAAATTGCTGGATTATATGAGTTATACTCTACTTCTACAATCCTTTCTTTGCCATTTAGTAGTTTTTCTATTGAAATGCCGTCCAGTCTATCTAATTCTGGTATAGGCTCGGCGGACTTTATTTCTTGAAAAGGTTGTAGCGTATAGTTTGTTGTCTGTATAACGTAGGGTACTTTGCTTATATATCTATATAATGTAGAATTCATTTAATCTCCTGATAAATAGGTAGTTAACAATAAAAAACCCTTAGTATCACTACTAAGGGTTTTGTTTATGTAGGCGTATCTTCGTCGCTGTCTTCGTCGTCAACAGTGTTATCGCCGTCCATGCTATCAAGATCACTAAATATGTTAATAAGAATATCACGATATGGTTGTTCAACCATATATAGATCTATTAAATATACATCTAAGTGGTCATTTCGTAATAGCTCAGCATGGTACATAAATTGACCAAATGCTTCTAGTTCTTCTGAAATGTTTTGATTTGCATAGTTTTCAATTACTTGTGCAGCTACCATTCGTGTTATTTCAGGTACAATGCCTTTTACAGTTAATTTTACTAAGTGTAAAGCTTTGCCTTCGCGTTCACGCATAATTTGATTGCGTTTAGCAGTACTCCAAGAATATCCGCCATCACCGCCCCACAAATCCCAAGCAACTCGACCTTTGCTTGGAAAACCTTCTTCTCCGCTGTTAAATCCAGTGGCTTTTTTGTCTACTTCATGTCGGCTAAAAAACGAGTACATTCGTAGCACGGTGGAAGCTGTTAGAGGATCGCGATCTTTTAATTGATTAGCACGTGCTAAACCAACAAGTGTGCCTCCAGCCCGACCTTCTTCTTTCCACTTTAGTGCACGACGAGCAGCGCTTGCCATACCTGATGTTGGTTTATATGTTTTTGCCATAATTAATCTCTATAAGCTAAAATAATTTGTTTACACATCTTGGATCTGACAATGTCATCATCCATGAATCGGACTACTTCAATATCTGGGATGCGATCTAAGCGATTGATAGCGTCACTAAGTCCACTATCAGGAATATCTGCTTGATCTACGTCGCCTGAAATAATCATTTTACAGTTTTTACCAATTCGTGATAGCAGCATTTTCATTTCTTCTCGTGTAGCATTTTGTGCTTCATCTAAAAGAACGATGCAATTATCAAAAGTTGCACCTCGCATAAAGCCCAGTGGTTTAGGCTCAATGGTTTTTGCTTTTAATGCGTACTCATAAAAGCCTTTTCCAAGACTACGAGTAAACACGTTATCAAATGGTTCTAGATAAGGAGCATACTTCTCCTCTAGTGTACCTGGTAAAAATCCTAGCCCACGTCCTGTTTCTACGTTGGGTCTAGTCAGAATAATTTTCTGAATACGTCTATGAAAGAGTTCTCCCGCTGCATATGTTGCTGCTACATACGTCTTACCTGTTCCAGCGCTCCCTACTCCAAATATGATTTGATTAGATTGAATTGCTCTTAAGTATTCCGCTTGTATAAAGTTTAGTGGTTTTACATCTGTAAATCCAAACTCTATCGGGTTGCGCTCCAATTGTACTACATTGTCGCGTCTTGCTCTTTTACCACTTGCCATAAACTTCCTTGTAAGGTTGATAAAATCGGTCTAGTAAATTATATTATACCAGACCTACACAAATCTGTCAAATATAAATTTACTTTTTCTTAACGTCTTCAACCTTTGTGGCTTCTAATTTTTTGTGTATTTTAATTGTTTTGCACTCTTGCTGAGGTTTGCCAGCTTTATCTAAAAGAGGCTTACCAGCTTTGTCTGTTTTGTCTTTACAAACCTTTTGGGTTTCTGCTTCGGCAAACGCTGTGCAAAGTGCTAAACTAGCAACAAGTGCTACAATAAATTTTTTCATTTGGTTTCCTTGGTTGATGCAAACTTTTCGCTTGCTGTAAATCCTAGACCTGCAATTACAATATACATCATAGAATCAAATAGTTTTTGATCTATTTGATACCCAAACATCATTGCTATAAAAGCTGAACCGCACAAGAAAAAAGCAAGAAAAGTAATTACTCGCTTACTGCTAATGGCAGGATCTTCTGATAACATAACTTTTAATGGACTCATTTAAAGCTCTGGGTGAGGGGCTTGAACTGGTGCAGGCTTGCCATTAATATAAGTAATATTAGTAACAGGAGCAGCACTAGTTCCGTTAAATCCAGCTGTAGTTTGAATAGGTGCTGTAAATGCGGGCTCTATTTTCATTGGATTAGCTTTAGCATAAGTATTCGAATTTTCTTGTGCTTGCTTAATCATATCCCGCTTCATTTCCATTTCTTCTTTACTACCGCCAGCTAACATAATTCCTGACAGTGTACCTGTTAAGAAAGTAGCAATTGGAATAATCATCTCAAAAAACTTTTGATCAATAGGGCTAATAGCGTTTAGCGGCTGAGTAATGAAAATAATTGAGTATAATACTACAAATACAAT
>JACCEB010560625.1_pt1 | contig 10880 bp, 8 predicted proteins | sample 7454761 | NCBI WGS metagenome assembly JACCEB01 (sample SAMN15323454, study PRJNA562643) | freshwater metagenome | isolation source: river surface water | place: USA:Blue River Watershed | collected 2017-08-18 | reverse complement strand
ATTGTTATTGATGAATTTCATGAACTTTTAACACTTGATAAATATAAATATATTCAAAAATTAATTAAACTATTTAAATCTCAATATAAATGGGTAATGACAGGTACACCTTTTGATAAGAGTGATGATTGTTTACAAGCTATGGTTGAATTTACTACTGATTATAAAGTACAAAATACAAATCGTATTCTTGAATTAGAAGGAGTTCGTAAATATATATTAAATGATTTCTTTCGTAAGAATACAAAATTATCAGTTGAAAGTGAAAATAAACTATTACCAATTGTAGAAGAAATTATTAAATTAAAATTTACACCAACTGAACGTGCTATGTTTAATGCATACATTGCAAACTCCAATATTGATCGTCGTTCAGTTCTTGTACGTCAATTATGCTGCGATCCTCGTATCGTTAATGAACTTAAAGATGAATTATCTGGATGTAAAACTCCAGAAGATATTCAACGTACTATGGTAGCACATTATAAAAAGGGTATGGATACTGCTGCAAAGAAAGTACGATTTATTAAATATAAAATTAAAAAATATGAACGTCGTATTAAAGTAACTGAATTTCGTCGTTATCGCAAATTTCTAAAACAAAAGGGATATCGTGTAACAGTTGAATATCCTGAATTTGTAGTAGATCCCGAATTTATTAATAAAAATTTAAAAGAAATTTATGGTGAAGAATTTGATAATGATGACGACAATGATATCGATGATATTGATGTAAGTGATGATGAAGATGAAGATAAAACAAAACCTCTTATTATTGTAAATGAGAGTAATCTACAAAATGTGTTAAAACAAGTTTCAAAGCTTGTTAATGAAAATCCATCTATTACATTAAATAATATGAAAGATAATCTAGTAACATTGAATTTTAAACTAAAAGAAGCTGAAAAATTATATGACGGTAAACGTGTTACTTCAGAATTTTTTACAAATATGATGAATAAAATTAATAAGATTATGGAAAAGAAAAAGAAGCAACAGGAAGAAGACTATGATTCGGATGAAGAAGATGAAGACGATGAAGAGATGTGTAGTATTTGTCTTAATGAAATTACAGGTGATGATGTTGGTGTAACAAAATGTGGCCATATGTATTGCTTTCAATGTATTAAAGAAATGATTCAATCTAATCCAAAATGCCCACAATGTATGAAACCTGTAAATTCAAATGAAATTAATATGATATCTTTTGAAGATCTATCTAAAAAAGAAGATAATAAAGATGTCAAAGATAAAATTACACTTATTACAAAGATTGGTACAAAACTTGCCAATTTAATCTTTTACATTAAGAATTGTAAAGAAAAATGTATTGTATTCTCGCAATGGGATGATCTTCTTAAAAAGGTTGGAGATGTACTTGATACTTATGGTATTAAGAATGTATTCTGTCGTGGTAACATCTGGACACGTGATAAAGCAATTCGTGATTTCACATATAAGAATGATATTCAAGTAATTATGTTATCATCTGAAAGTGCAGCAGCAGGTACAAATCTTACAGCAGCTACAAAAGTAATCCTTTTAGATCCTGTAAGTGGTTCATATGAATATCGTAAGAATATGGAAGGACAAGCTATTGGTCGTGCTCATCGTACTGGCCAAACAAAACAAGTATCAGTTGTAAGATTTATTATTAAAGATACAGTTGAAGAAGAAATCTATAATGAAAATATCAAAGAGGATGCAAAATTTAAATCAGAAGTAAAGATGACAATGCTTACAGATGATAACATCAATCTTGATACAAGTGAAATTGAAAAGATTACAGTTGAAGCAGAATTAAATGAAAAGAAGAAAGAACTTAAACCAAGAAAAAAAGTAGCAACAAAAGCGGTAAAAGATAAAAAAAAGGTTGTAGCTCAAGATTCGGATTTATCTGATTTTTCAGATAATGAGTAATAAACACGTATGTGTAAATCAAATGTGCATAATTGATATGTATAAATACCAATATCATCATTATCTAATAATTTCCCACCCATTATTAAACGAACTTTATTAATATCATCAATTTGTTTACCATATTTTTCAAAGAGTTTATCAATGAAAATTTGTTTAATTTGTTTAATGGTAATATCATCACTAATACCAAGATAAACTGTAAATATTAAATTAGTATTAAAACTACTGTCATACAAAGTAATTGACATTTTTATTATTACTATATTTATTATAGTTGAATATATATATATTTAAAAATTTCAATTTTTTATCTTGTTATGTTGTATAGTTGCTTGAACGATTTATTTGTGTTATTCTTCTTGGATCAAAATCAGGTTTATCACCTAATAAATCACAAAAATATGGTTTATTATTTTCTTTATTATTACCTGTCATAAAATTACAAGTATCAAAATGATTATAATGAAGATGATGGGCATATGTCTTTGATTCATCTTTATAATCAATAAATGGTGATAAAACAGGAGGAGTACCTATATTAAGTAAACAATATCCGACGTTAACTTTTAATATATTTTTTATTTGATTTTTCTCTACATCTGTTATTCCAGAAGGTTGTTGTTTAAAAAATTCTGTAAATGTATTTGTAAATGCTGTATCAAAATTGTCATAATAGATCTTTATAGTCATTGTATTAAGACTTTGTACTTGATTATCAAACATATCAGGTTCAAATTGATTATTTATTTCTAATGTGTCTCTATTATTTTTAAAGAATCCTAATTTCTCATTGCCGTATTGAAAATTACGAACTCCTGATAATACAGATGGATTTTGTGAACTTGATAATGAATTATAAATAGTTCTTCTATTTTTAATTCTAATCATTTCATTTAAATTTGTAGTATTAGTTTTATCTATTTTATAATTTTCTAATATATTTTTAATATTTGATACACCAGTATTTAATCCAGTACCACTAAAAAAGTTTACAGTAGCTCCACTGTCTCCCATATTAAATATAGTTTTATTAATTTTTTTATCCTCTTCAATAACATTTTCTTTATATTTTAATGTAATTGGAAATATAGGAGCATATAAACCTTTAATTGGATTGTTTGATTTTTCTTCAAGTGTTTCTGGAGGTTTATTACCATATGTTCTATCCCAAATTGATTTAATATCATTTATAAGTTCTAAAAGACTTTCCTCGTCATATGCAAAATTATCTATATGTGTAAATAAATAACCAAGTATAAATAAATGGAATGTTATAAATTTTTGTATATTATCTTTTCCTATAAAATAACGCCATAATTTAGTTACATCGGATGAAATTTGAATACCGCAGTAATAAAATGGTTTTGTAGATGTTATTTTCATAAAATCTTTTAATTTATCTGTTTTTATAACTTTATTATATATTTTTGAATTATTTTTATTTACACCAAAAACTCTAAAAGCATGTTGTACAAAAGCTGAACCATGATGTCTATGTATATGTTTTTTCTTACCAGTTAAATACATTTTATCATTAAAATATTGGACTTGATCATTATTTATATATATCTGATTAATTAATGATCCATAATCAATTCTATTTCTAATATTTTTAACTTTATTAAATTTATTTTTATAATCTGAAAATGTTCCTAAATTCATATTTTCTGTCTCTCCCATTCCGTGATCAATTGTTAATGGAACACCACTTATATTAAAAAATGTTTGTTTATCATAATACATATCATTCATTTCATTTATTATACCACCTAAATCATCTGTAGTTTCATATAATAAAACAATAGCAGAAACTAAAGAATTTTCTGCATTTATTTTAGATGTTTGTTCTGATAAATTAACTTTTGTTTCTTCAACCATAAGTGAATTTATTTTATAAATTTCCATATCATTAGTAATATTACTATTTCCATTAGTACATTGTGTATTATTCATATATTCTAATAAATCATAATGAAATTGATTTAGATATTGTCCAAGATATATTGTATAATTAGATTTAAATTTTTTCATAGCATCTTCATCATTTTGATTTATTGGAGGAGATGGAGGTGTATTGTAAGGTAATCGTTGTGGTTTTTTTAATTTTAAGGTATAATCGCTAACTTTAATAATATTTTCTATTGTAAAATAATTGATAATATCGCGATATATCTCAGACATTCTATCTGCACTATTTGGATTATAAGATAAAGTAAATATTAATTCACGTCGATCAGTGTTAATCAATTTATAATTGTTTAAATCTGTTGGATCAGAATTAATATTTGGAGCTAATCTATATAATGTTACTATTATTTGTATACCTATACTTTCTAATTTATTATATTGTATATTTTGTATTATATAAATATTTTCTATTTTTGTTTGTGAATTTGATGGATTGTTTTCTTTTATTTGAATAATTGTATGTTTATCTAATATAACTGGAATAAATAAATTATTATCTAATTTCACTTTATTCTTATCATCAAATGTCATATTATCTCTATTTTTTATAATCCAATAATCATCTTTATTACCAAATTGTTTATTAATTGCTTCAGATTCAAAAACAATATCATAATCTAATGAATTTATTATAGGTATATCATTTAAAATAATTTTACCATCTTCAGTATGTTTAATAATATTATTATCTCTAGAATAAACTGGTTTAATAGTTGAGTCTGTTAGTGTTTGTGGAGCAGTATTTATAATCATTGTCATATATATATATGAATTTACATCACAATAACCATTATATGGATGTATTAATATAAGTAATGGTTTAAATTCTTCTAGTGTAATATTTTGTATTTTTATTAAATAATTTTTAATAAATAATGCTTTTAATAAATTTATATTACAAATATTACCATTTATTTGTATTTTATCAATTTTAGATTGTAGAGAAATTCGTTGTTCTGGTGTTAATCTACTTTCTAATGAAATATAAAAGTTAATATTATCATTATTAATTCTAATTATATTATCAAGTAAAACAGTTTCTAAATCACTAACGTGAAATGATAATAAATTCATCATATATAATTTATCATTTGGATCAAAATTATTTCTTGCTTCAAGATTATCATTAAATTCTTGATCAAGTGGAATATTTTTAGGAGCACGTATTTTACTATTTGGTCTAGACATAGCAGTTTGTATTTCTGGAGCAGGTTGGTCTTCGTTGCTTGCAGGAGAAAAGCAATATGGTGTAACTGTACTTGGTGGACTTCCTATATAACATGATATTTTTTCTATATTTTGAAAAGTTTCTAAATCTATATCTCTTATAAAATCCATTGAATCGTAATCTCTAAAACTATTTTGAAAAAAGAATACTTGTGGTCTGGTTGGATTTTGTATTTCAGTTAAAAATATATTATTACAATCAATAAATTGTGAGCCAGTTTTACTATTATTTTTTTTAGAATATCTTGTAAGTAATGCTAATGTAGTAATTAGTCCAATTGGACCAGCTCCCATTACAAGAGCATTTTTTAAATTGGATAAGTTATTACCACCTTGTAAAGATGTATTTTTTAAATTTAAATATTTATTTTTATATTTTAAATATTTTTCATAATACATATCTCTCATCAATAATAATATATCAATATAAAAATATTTTATAATGTTATTTAGCAATAACAGCGTTAGTACAGTAAAGTGCTTAAAGAACCCCTAAAATTAAGAACTTTTCGTTAGTGCGTGTGTCTAAAACTCTATGGCAATCTTAATACAATAGAGATTTAAATTATAAAAAGAAAAAAAGTTGTAAAGTAAATAAGATGTTTATTTATTATATATTTTTTATAATCAATTATTTTTTTATATAAATTATATAATATAATGAAAACAAAACATATAATTTTTGGTTTAATAATAGTTTTAATTGTGTTATTTTTCTTGAATAAAAAAGAACATGCTGGATCAACACCACCAACATCTCCTCAATTATCAAATGAAGCAATACAAAATATTGCAAAAATATATTCAGATTCAAGTAATACTGCAACATTTAATAATATTACTACTACTGGTACTATACGGGGTAATCTTACTGGAAATGTTACTGGTAATGTAACAGGTAATATAACTGGTAATGTAACTGGTAATGTAACAGGTAATGTAACTGGTAAGATTACAAGTCCAAATGGTAAATATAAATTATCTATATCTGATACTGGTATGTTACAATTAGTAGATGAAAATAATACTAATATTAATATTCGTGGTAAATATACAGGTAGATTTTATTCCCCAACAGGAGATTATTATGTTAAAGTTCATAATGCAACTGAATCAGGTATTTTTGCAGGATACAAAACTGATGGAGATACACTTCAATCTGGTGTTGCAAATTCTGGTAATTTAGTAGCAGTAAATGATCCATTGGGTATTTCTTAATAATTATAAAATATTTAATCTATTAATAGTGAGTTAATTATTTTATAAATTTTTCTATATTTTATAATAATGATTATATTAACTTTACAAGAAGCATTAAATTCACTTGGAGAAATTAGATTAAGAGAAGATTTAGAATATATGTCAGAAGTAACATATAAACTTTGGTATGAAAAATATTATAGACATAATTTAGATAAATTTCCTAAATGGAATAATTTATTTAATTTATTTATGTCTATTGCAAAAGATACAAATGAAAGTACATATTATAATTGTTATGTAGCATTAAGAGATGAACATATAATAGGATTTATAAGTTTAAATTATAATGATTTTGACATTTTTTTAAATGAAGAAGATAATAAAAAAACATTATGGTTAACAGATTTATATGTTTGGAAAGATTGGAGAGGAAAAAGAATATCATCTACATTAATTGAACATGTAAAAAAAATAGCACAGAATAAAAACATAAATTTATATTTAGCTTGCGAAGATAGTTTAGTAGAATATTATAAAAAATATGGCTTTAATAAAGTTAATAAAGAAAATAAAATATATAATATTAAAAATAATAAATATAATAATTGGAATTTTATGTCAATTTATTAATCAAGTCTATCATTATTATCATTATTATCAATAATATATTTTAATTTTAGTGACATTTCTTTATACATTTTAGGAGGATTTTTATAATCATCAATTCTAAAAATATCAGGTATTTTATTATTTTTAAAAACTGGTTCATTTAACATCTCTCGCATTTTATCTAAATTTTTACTTAAATTAACAACATAATTTGCACATTCATCTAATGTATCAAAATCATTTACACATATAAAAGCTTTTTCATTAAATATATCTTTAGCAATTTCTGGATCTCCCCAATAAATTGGAATAGAACCACTTCTAAAAGCATTAAGTATTTTTTCAGTTATATATCCTTTTACTATTTTATTTTCCATTGCTATTACAAATTTATAATTAGAATATTCTTTTATAACAACATCTGAACTATGCATCCCGTCAACTTTTTTAATTTTAATTTTTTTTGAAGTACCAACAGATTTACCTAAAGCATATACTTGATTTTCATCAGCTTTTTCAGCAATAAAATCAACCAATAATTCTCTTATTATTATATTATTTGAATTACAATATGCTAATAATTTTCTTTGTTTAAATTGATTAAAATCTGTATATTCTCTATGGGGTTTTTTATAATTAAAATATAATGATGCAAATGGAACACTAAATACATTTGGATTATTTGTATCATCATATGATAAGCCTGATGATATTATTGTCAAACTATTATCATTATATTTTTCATTATCATTAGTATTATAAGATTCACCGGACCAATATACATATTGTTTATCATATGTATTCCATTCTTTTTCTAAATGACTAAAATTTGATTTAACAATAAATGAACTTTTATTTGAATTTTCCCAAATTATTTTTCTATTTGGATAAGATAATTTAATTAGATATTCTATTAATCTTTTACTATCACTGCCTTTACATTCACTGCCTACATAAATTATTCGTTTTTTTAAATATTTAATAATATATGAATAAATAATAATTAATATACTAAAAAATATAATAATATGTAAGTATTTTTTATTATCAATATTAATCATATTATATATAATATATATGATTTTTTATATTATTAATTGATATTAATTGATATTAATTCATATTTACATATATAAGTAAATAAATATATTTACATACTAAAGTATGTCAGATATATCGAGTACAGATACGGAAGATTCGAAATCAAGGGGAAATACATATAATTCAGATGATGAAAATACCTACATTGAAAAAAACTTTGATCCAGAAGTTTTTTTTGCGGATAATCAAAGACAATTTAGATATTTTAAAATTATAAATAAATTTTTTAGAAAATGCGATCATGAATTAGTTGAAAAGATGGTTAGAATTATAAACAAAGATAAAAATAATGATAATAGTTGTATTTCACTTAGAGTATTAGAATGGGTCGTTACAAAATGTTCAAAGAAGAATGTAGATATACAAATTGATGATAAAGAATATTTTAGCATTAATATAATGTATAAAGCTCAATTAAAATCTTACAAAAAGAAAAACTTTGATCCATTTAGAAGAGATAGAAAATTTTGTTATAATTATGATAAAAAAGATTCTACTAAAACAGTAGTAACAACACTTGGTCAATTAAATTTTTTTAAATGGGCTATTCAAAATAAAATTATTGAATGCGTAGAAAAACATTATCCAGTAATTATTGAATCAATGAATAAGTCTAATAAAGAAGATAAAATTAGAAAGAAGAAAAAGAAGACATCAAGTTCAGTTAAATCTGATGATGAAAGTAAATCTAAACTATCTAATAAATCAAAAACAATAAAAAAAGCAGAAACACCAAGTTTTATAGTTGAATTTGACTAACCTATTTAAATTAAAAGTTTAGTCTTTTCTCATTTCGTTTCTTTCATTTATAACAGCATCTAAAACTTTATTTGGAATATTATTTTTTATCATAAAAGAATTTAATGCATTAGTATCTTTTGGAAAACACATACCGCCATAAGATATATTACCATCTTGTCCTGGGACATTTGTATGCATTGGATTAATCCAATTATTTTTTAACATTAATTCTTTTGTTTCATTATAATTTATATTAAGTTTTTTACATGTTTCAAATAATTCAGTAAAGAATTGTATTTTAACAGCATAAAAAGAATTACAAAATAATTTTACAGATTCAGATGTTGTAGAGTCACAAACTGATATTTCAGATGAAATAAAATATGTTTTATAGAAGTTAACAATATAATCTACTTTATCATCAGAAAAATTATAAGAAACCCCCAAAATAATATGTTTTTGATTTTTAAAATCTTCTAAGGCTGTTTTTGCTGATAAAAATTCTGGATTATGTATCAATATTAAATTTGGATAATTTTCTGTAAATTTTTTAATAGATCCAGGTTCTATAGTTGATTTTATTAAAACAATACCATTATAATTATTGTCAGATAAAAATTCTAAAGTTTTAGTTATTTCTTCTTTAGAAAATTCATTTAATTTATTATCATATGGTGTTGGGAGACATATAAATAAAATATCACTTAATAACAAATCATTTATTGACCCAATTTTTTTATATAAGTCATAAATAAATAACTCGATATTATTAAATTCTATAAAGGTTTTATGAATTGCATTTCCTACAAACCCCAATCCACATATACCTATCTTATAATTGTTCATATTATAAAAATATAAAAAAAAATATAAAAATTTATAAATAAATTAATTAATTAATTAATTAATTAATTAACAAATATTATTATTCAGAAACAGAAGTATTATCATCATCATTTTCTACTCCAATTTCATCACTTTCGATATTAAAATTATGAAGATTATTTAATAATCTATCATCATCTGTTCTTGTATTATATTTACCATCTTCTGATTCTGATGATAAATAGTTTTTATCGTCTTCATTATCTTCATCATCATCGCTATGTTCACTTTGTTCATCATCAGATTCGGAACTTTCAGATTCAGAATCAACAAAAGAGTATGGAATATGATCAACACGTTTTGGTTTAATTTTTTTAATTTTCATTTGTCTAACAATATTTTCTAAATAAATATGTCCATCAGATTTATCAAATACTATTGATACAAGTTCTAAAACTACTTCAGCTCTAGCATTATTTTTAAGTAATTGAGTTGCATTATCAAATGAAACTTTATTACGTTTATTTTCATATATTTCAGTTAAATAAGTTTCATTATTAAAGTTAACATTAAAACTTAAGATATCATAATTATTGTCTTTGTTTGTATAAGTGGAAGTAAATTGTCTATAATTAAATTTAGTTTTTAGTTTTTTAGTTATTTTTCTTTCTTGAATAACACTTACAACATGTGAATCTATATTATCAAACATTTTTTTAAGTTCATCTTTACCTCTTAAGTCAAGAATTAAATTAGAATTTGAAAATGATAATACATGTAATTCTTCAATATGCAACATTATTGGTTTCATTTTATCTATACTTATATCCATTTTAATTATATGATCGTTAATATCATATGGATCATGTATATTCATTTTCATAATATCAAAGTTTTCAATTCGTGTAATCATATATATATTTTTATAACATTTTTAATATTATAAAAAAACACATCAATATAATATATTTAAATTAATTAACAATAGTAATTAATAATTAATAAATAAAAATCATTTACTTTTTACTTGATTTAGCTTTTGGTTTTGGTTTCTCTTCACTTGATTCATCTTCTGAATCTTCTGATTCTGAACTCTCTTCAGATTCTTCCTCAGAATCTACCTTTTTAGATTTAGCATCTTTTTTAGCTGGAGCTTTTTCTTGTTTAGTTTCTTTAGAAGATTTCTTTGGTGCTTCTTCTTCTTCTGAAGGTTCTTCATCAGAATCTACCTTTTTAGATTTAGCATCTTTTTTAGCTGGAGCTTTTTCTTGTTTAGTTTCTTT
>JACCEB010018597.1_pt1 | contig 10881 bp, 8 predicted proteins | sample 7454761 | NCBI WGS metagenome assembly JACCEB01 (sample SAMN15323454, study PRJNA562643) | freshwater metagenome | isolation source: river surface water | place: USA:Blue River Watershed | collected 2017-08-18 | reverse complement strand
GGTTTGGCAGCTTTGATGGACCCCTCCGGGCCCAGTCCTGGCGCGATCGCTTGCGCAGTAAGGTCAATGCCTCTGAGCGCGAAGCGTCCCGGGCGGCCCTGGTGGGGGTGGCTTTGTACTGTCACCCCCTGTTTCGGGGTAGTCAACGCGACTCGCTGAGGCGTCAAATCCGCGCGGCTGAAAGCTTTGTTGCCGAACGAAGCGAGTCCTGGGCGCTAGTTCGCTCGCCTGAAGAGGCTGAAAAGGCCTATTCCCAGGGCAAACAGTCCCTTCTTCTCACTTTAGAAGGCGCCCAAGGCGTTCTCGAAACCGAAGCCGATTTCGAGGAATTCATCGACCGGGCGGGGATTCGGATCGTCACCCCCTTTCATTTCCTGGACGATGCTTTTGGCGGGGCGGCTCTTCTACCGGGCTGGGGCGGGCTTTTAAATCCTTGGGCCTGGCTGAAGTCGGGCTTAGGCCCCCGGGGTGCCGAAGGCGTGCGGGTGAATCCCCGGGGCCTGACCGAGCGGGGACGGCAGTTGGTTCAGGGCCTTCTCCGTCGGGGCGTTTGGATCGACTTTTCTCATGCGTCCGACCGGGCACAAGCCGATCTTCGGCCGCTGCTGGATCAGGCCGGGCAGCCCCACCTTTTCACTCACACCATGCTTCGGGAATTCTATCCGGGTGAGCGAGGAGTGAGCCGCGAGCAGCTTCAGGCTTTAGCGAAGAGCCAAGGCATCGTGGGCGTTCTGCCCAGTCAGGATATGATCGAGAAAACCTCGATTTTTCCGCATTTTTTGAGCCACCCTTGCCGCGCGGGCTGTGTCGGTGGATTGCCTGCTTTACTCACTCAGATGCAGACGATCGGGGAATGCATTGGCCACGGGCGAGTGACTTTGGGTTCTGACATCAATGCCCCGCTGAATTTTCTCCCTCCGATTCCCGATTTGCCGGATACCGATTCGCGTGGCTATTTCCGGTACGGGCAGCTCGGAACGTTATGGGAAACGCTCGATTCGGAAGGGGCAACCTTAGGCCGGGCGTCTTTCGGATTGTCGTTCGAAGAATTTATTCGCACCTGGAAAAGGGTCCTAACGGATTGCTGACTTGGAAAATAGGTGAGCTGTGTTAGCGTCCTTTTCCGAGATGCAAATTCAACATCGACGGAAAGTCGCTCTTCACATCGAGGCAGGCGGTTTCATCATCAAAACCGTGGAGAACCAAGAAGAGCTGCAGCGCGTGCTGAAGCTTCGCTACGAGGTTTTCTTCAAGGAATTCCGTTCGGCGCCTCAGCCGGAAGAAGGCGTTGATGTCGATGAGTTCGACTCGATCTGCGATCACTTGATTATCTTGGATCCGAAAGAAGACCGCTTGGTCGGCACCTACCGTCTGATCTGCAGCGACTTCTCGGATAAGTTTTATTCTCAGAATGAATTCACGATTGGTGAGTTCTTGAAGCAGCCCGGCGTGAAGCTTGAATTAGGCCGCGCGTGCATCGATAAAAGCTACCGCTCAGGCATGGTTATGGCGCTTTTGTGGCGCGGACTGGCCGCTTACATGCGCGAGACCAAAGCTGACTACCTGTTTGGCTGCACCAGCGTGAAGACGATGGACCCCAAAGTCGTTCAGGCCATTCAGAGTCACCTGCAGGGTTTGGGCGCTTTGACCGACGATTTTGGAATCGGTACGACGCCCGACTACACCATGTCCATGCCGAAGGACGTGAACGTTTCTGAGCCCGTAGTAGCGGACGAATACATTCCATCGCTTCTCCTGGCTTATCTGAAGGCAGGAGCCAAAGTGGTTCGCCAACCGGCTCTGGACAAGGAGTTTGAGTGCGTCGACTTCTTCACCGTGCTGTGCACGGATCAGATGAACAAGGCCCACGAACGTCGCTACCAGTTGTAAAAGCGCTCGCCGTCGTCGCGACGCTGAGTGTTTTTTTGGTGCATGCGCTGGGCGTGCAGGCGCTTTTGCTTGGGCAAAAGCGGAAGCGTAGGTTCGCGGCCAGGAATCTGGCCTTCTATTCGCGAATCATGCTTTGGCTTTTCGGGATTCGCGTCCGGCTTCAGGGTTCACCCTCAGTCGCTGATGTTCAGGAGGGGCAAGCGACGGGCCTCCTCGTTTGCAACCACTTGTCTTATGTCGACGTGATGGTGCTCGCTGCTCATTATCCCGCGCTTTTTGTCACTTCGGTGGAAGTGCAGCAAACGCCGGGCTTGGGGCAAATCTGCAAAGCAGGCGGAAGCTATTTTGTGGAGCGAAGAAATCGCACGAAGCTCGCGCAAGAACTCAGCGATCTTCAGAACATTCTTCATTCAGGACAAAGTCACTTGGCGGTTTTTCCGGAAGCGACGAGTTCCAATGGTGATGGAGTCTTGCCCTTTAAGAATGCGCTCTTTGATTCTGCCGTGCGTTCGCAGTCGCGCGTTTTACCGATGTGCCTTCAGTATGTTTCAGCCGACGGTAAAAGGCTGGACCGGCGCGTGCGCGATTCAATCTTTTACTACGGAGAAATGACGTTCCTTTCGCATTTCGTCAGATTGTTGAAGCTGCGCACGATCGACGTAGTTTTGACGGTTCACGAGCCGATCCCAGTGGATTCAAGGACTTCACGTAAGGAATTGTCCGAGCGCGCCTGGCAAAAAATTTCCACTACCTATGGCGCGCCGTTTGACACGCGCGAGGAGCTCGCACCCCTGTTATCCTGATCTCTCACCAACGAGACGGGGTTTCAGATGACGTTGTTTCCCGAACTAAGAGAGCAGGAACGACTGGCCAATCTTTTGGCCAAGCGTGTGCGCGTCGAAGAGCTCGCCGTAGCGAGACACGGAGCCCATGCCTTTCCTGTGATGGGTTTCACCTTGGGGTCGAAGGACCCGAAGGCGCCCACGCTGGCTTTTTCGGGCGGCGTTCATGGTTTGGAGCGAATCGGAAGCCAAGTGGCTTTGGCGTTTTTAGGAAACGTAGCGGGTCGTCTGGAATGGGACGAAGCCCTTCACTGGCAACTCGAGCGCATGCGCTTGGTCTTCATGCCTTTGGTGAACCCGATCGGCATGCACTTAGGTTGGCGCGCAAACGGAAATGGCGTGGACTTGATGCGAAACTCGCCCGTGCGTGCTTATCCGCGAGCGACTCCTTGGGTGGGCGGACAGACGGTGAGCCCGCGTCTTCCTTGGTACATGGGCAATCCCGATCGCATGGAAGTGGAAGCGCAAGCTTTGGTCGATTTCATGCGCCGAGAAAGCTTTGATTCAGAGCTTTCAATCCTAGTCGATTGCCACTCGGGTTTCGGGATGAAAGATCAGCTTTGGTTTCCGTTCGCAAAAACCCACGAACCGTTTCCGCACATTGGCGAAATGATGGCTCTGAAGAAGCTTCTTCGCCAAGTGCATCCGAATCATGTTTACGAGATTGAGCCTCAGGCTAAGAACTACGTCACGCATGGCGATCTGTGGGATCACCTGTTTGAGGAGCATGCGAAGCTTCAAAAGCCTGGAAAAATGATGCTTCTGACTTTGGAGATGGGAAGCTGGATGTGGGTGAGAAAAAACCCGTTTCAACTTCTTTCGTTCCTAGGCGCTTTTAACCCGGTGAAGCCTCACCGTTTGAAGCGCGCCTTAAGGCGCCACCTTCCGCTCTTTGATTTCCTGACCCGAGCCACGCATTCGCACTCGGTTTGGAGTCAGCTCAGCGAAGAGCAGCGCATGAAGAATAAAGAAGAGGCGCTGAAACTCTGGTACCAAGCGCCCCTTCCGAAGTAGTCCGAAAGCCCTTTTCGAGGTGAACTCGAGAGGCCCGCAGTAATGTTAGATCGTACCGAACACCGGGCCTACCGACTGAATCAGCTTCTCGCGGCTCTTCAGGTACTCGCTTTTGGCGTTCTTCTTCGCAATCGACACAAACACCGGGCCTGGTGCTAGGGCGGGCTTCTGCAGGTGAATCGTGTTCATGAGTTGAAGCGAGAAAAGCCGCGAAGGCGTGCCGTCGCCGCCTGCGCGACCCGGACGAACTTCCACTTGGTTCTCTACTTTTTTCAGGGCCCCAGCCATGCCGCTTAAGTGAACTTCTTTCGAGACACTGAGAAGAAGGAAGCGCGTCTTTCCGTCAGTGGCCACATGAACGTCGCTTCGAATGGTGCCGGAATCGCCCATGGGAGCAGTAATGTCTAAGTAGGTGCTCGGAAGGCCTGCGAAATTCTCGCTCCAGGGGCCTGCATTCACTTTTCCGGAGTCTTGAATCTCTTTCAGTTGCTGGTTTTCCAGATCATTGAGGCCGCGGCTCGAGAGCGCCGAGATGGTGCAATCAGACGTCAAAGTGGCAGTGAATATGCCGTTTTGAAGAGTCGGCTCGCCGGCAAAAACAGGCTCCTGACAGCTGACTGCAGCAGGCTGTGCCTGGGCCTTGGCCGTCATGCAAACGAACAAGATAGAAAAAATCCCGAAAGCTTTCGCGCTCATGTGTCCCCCTTCGAATGTCCCCGATTTCCAGATACACCGAAAACCCGTTTCAGGGTAAGAGTCTCCCCGTGGTTCAGTCGTTTTCCGGTATTCAGCGCGGTGTGCCTGCGCTGGTTTTGGCTCCGATGGAAGGCGTGACCGACGCCCCCATGCGGGAGCTTCAGTCGCGCTCAGGTGCCTTTGCATTTTGTGTGTCTGAGTTCCTGCGGATCAGTCAGGACGTTCAGCCGGCACGCGTTTTCAGGGATCACGTTCCGGAGCTGAACACGCCTGGGTGCCTCACGCCGTCAGGGCTTCCTGTGGTTGTGCAGCTTTTGGGTGGCGACCCTGAGAAGCTGGCTCTGGCAGCGCAAAGAGCGGCAGAGCTCGGAGCCCCCGGGGTGGACCTAAATTTTGGTTGCCCTGCACCCACGGTGAATCGTCATGATGGTGGGGCGACGCTCCTCAAGTACCCGCACCGCATTCGCGCGATCGTGGAAGCTGTGAGGCGTGCGGTGCCGCCGTCCATCCCAGTGTCAGCGAAAATGCGCTTAGGCTGGGACACGCACGAGCCTGTGCTCGAGAACGCCGTTCGCGCGGCCGAGGGCGGGGCGTCTTGGGTCACGATTCATGGTCGTACTAAGATGCAGGGCTATGCGCCGCCGGCGCACTGGGAACCTATTGGCGAAGTGCGGAAGCTCCTAGGCGGACTGCCCGTCATCGCAAACGGCGATCTTTGGACCGTGGAAGATCTGAAGCGTTGCCGCGATGTGACGGGATGCGAGCACTTTATGCTGGGTCGCTCGGCACTCGCCGATCCCGCAATGCCGGCTCTTGCTGCACGCGAGCTCGGGATCACGCCACGGCCCCTCAGCGCGAGCGCATTCGATAGCGATGCGCTGCAGCAGTGCCGCAGCGACAAAGCGGCTTGGATGCCACTCCTTCGTGAGTTTGCCGATCTTCATTTGCAGATCGAGCCCCGTGAAGGCTATGCGGTGCGGCGCATTAAGCAGTGGATTCGCATGGGACATCTTCAGTTTGGATTCCCGTGGTTTGAGCAATTGAAGACAGCCGAAACTTTGAATCAGCTGTTTGATTCGCTCGCTTGATGCTCGGTTTTTGATTCGCCGCGATATGAGTGATGCTGATTCTTTCAGCTTACGAACGATAATTTTTTCTTTTTATCAAGCGCCCGTAGTTTCGATTTCAGGAGAAGTGATTCTTATGAAAAAGATTTCTGGGGTAGTTGGAATTTTGATGAGTGGTGTGGTGATGCTCCTGTCGCCAGGAGCTCAAGCCTCCGAATTTGGAAGCGCATCAGCAGGAGTTCGCGCGGCTCGCTTCACCCAGATGGATGTCGATGCTCGCCTCCAACAGGAGCTGGAAATTGAAGGCGCAGCAGTTTTAGTCGATGGTGTTTCTAACACCGTTCACCTCACCTTGGAGCGCGGCTTTGTGTGCCGTGCCGAAGTGTGTGCTCAAGTGATGCCCGAGCCCGTCGTACTGAGCTTGCCGATTTTGTCGCGTAAGAAAGACGACTGCGGTCGCATCATCACTCGCGCAGGACAAGGCGGCGTGAGCCGTTCGCTTGGGCAGCCTGAAATTCTTTTGATCGAGAGTGAAGGTTCGAATTGCGGCGCCCAGAACGCAGCCGCTCCGACCGAGCTTTGGCTCGAAACCCATTTCTCGGGAGGCGAGGCGGCAAAGAGTCGCTCGCGCTTTGAAGGCCCGGCGCTGGAGGGAATTCCGGCCGCGCTCCCGATTTTTCAACCCTGACTGAGTAGGTTCTTTCCGACACTGTCTTCCTTTTTGACAACCCCCCAACCCATGGACAGAGCCCGGTCGAAAGGCCGGGCTTTGTTCTTTTAAAAGTGTCTCTTTTCGCACCCCGCAAGTGCCCAGGTTGCGGCCCGGCGCTTGCTCTTCTTAGGGGTATGCGTACTTCCAAGGAAATCACCCTGAAAGCCGCTTGGTTGCTCATTCCGAGCTTATTTTTGGCAAACCTCGCACAAGCCGCTCCCAGGGCTCATCGTAAGCCCGCCTCGGCTCGCGCCCGGGCTTCCCTGGTTCGCGAAACCCATTCCAAGGAACTTCTGGGGAAGAAGCTCCCAAAAGCCGTTCTCCAAGCTCACGAGAAAAAGATCGATCCCAACGCTTATATTCACGAATCGGTGAAGCGCTGGCTTCCGGTATCGGCGAAGAAAGACGCTGAGAAGATCAGCAAGACTTTGATTGAAGAAGCTTACAAATACGGCTTTGATCCGCTGTTTTTGGTTGCGGTCGTGAAGACGGAAAGCGCTTTTCGGATTAACGCTCGCGGGACTTCAGGCGAAGTGGGTTTGATGCAGTTGATGCCGACGACCGGTGAATGGATGTCCCAGCGCATTGGCATTCAGTGGAAAGGCGAAAAGACGCTGCTCAATCCGGTGCTGAATATCCGCTTGGGTGCGGCCTATTTGTCGTACTTGCGCACCGAGTTTGATTCTTACGGCCAGCTCTATATTGCGGCCTACAATATGGGCGCAGGCAACGTGAACCGCGCGCTGATCCGAAACATTTGGCCCAAGGATTACGCAAGTCGCGTCATTCACCACTACAAGCGGGTTTACGCCGAGCTCGGAAAGCACAGCTCGTAAGCTCAAACTGAGGCTATTTTCAGCATGGATTTTCTGGGCCCGTGTCAGCCCTGACCCAGGCCAAAGGGGAAAAGTGCGCCTGCGCTTTGTGCAGTGCGTTGTTTTGCCGATACACTCAATAGATAGGAGTGATTTCTCGGCTCATGACATTCCCTAAAACGCGGAATTGGCAGTTCATTGCCCGATATAGCGCTCTGGCCTTAGTGGCTATGAGTGCTTCTGCTTGTTCGCTCGAAGAGCGAAAAACCGCGCGCGTGGTGATCGACCTGAGTGAGCTTCGCTCGGACAGGCCCGCGGCTTCGCGCTTCGCCACAACGTCTGTGAATGCGACGGCGAATCCGACTCCGGCTCAGCCCACGTGGGGGAGCGGCGTTCGCGCGCTGACGAGCTACAGCGATCTCGACTGCGTGATGTTAAACGTGATGGGCGAGGGGATTCCGTCTCCGTTTGCTGGGAAGCCGTCGATTCCTCCCGAGAAGTGGGACCTCACGAATGTCTGTTCCTACATTTACCCGGGAAGTTTCTCGATTCCCGCAAGTTTGGATCAAGCATCCATTGAGCTTTCCATTTCGGTTCAGAAGGGCCCGAGTCGGCTGATTCAGGTTCTTGGCTTCAATAAAGCAGCGACTTTGCGCTGTGAGGACATCACGCTCCCGATGATTGTCGAGAATGACGGCGTCAGCGTCTCGAATCTTTTCGAGCTGGGAAAAACCAAGGTCGACTTGATGAGCGACGCAACCGTCGAAATCCAAGGGAACATCGCCTCCGCGAAGTCCGTTGAAGGGTGCGGGAAGACCGAAATGGTCATCCCCTTTGGATCGCAAGGGATTTGGATTCCGACCGCTTGTAAGGCGCCCTACGCCGATGTGTATCTGCGAAAGAAGCTTGCGGATGGAACTTTGGGGTTGCCTCGTTTAGCAAACGCTACGGCGCGTGTTACCTGTATTTCGGGGCAAGGCCCGAGTCTCGCAGTGAATCCGCTGAGCACCGGTGCTCTGGCTGGCACAGGTAATGAGTCGGCCGTAGTCGAAGCTGATGCTCTGGCACTCGATGTTCGTTGGTTTGCCGACACCACCACGAGTATTGAAGCTGCTTCGGCAACTCTCCTCTCGGCACGTTACGACGTGACGGCCCCAACAGGCACTGCAACACTGGGGCTCAGTAATTCAACATTTATTGCCAATTTGACCAATCTGTCAGAGGCGGGCCGCGCTTCGATTCGGAGCGGCTCGTGTAGCATGGCGAGTCCTCTGGTCGCTCCTGAAGCCGATGTATCCTTCGGGAACTCGCAGGTGGCGCTACCATCCACTCAAACGCTCGCTGCAGGAATCGTTTATTACCTGATGGTTCGCGACTTCGCTGGAAACGCCTACTGTCCGGCCAGCCTGACTTACACGGGTGGTGGTGGAAATCCTGGCTTTGGAAGTTTCTCTTTCCCCGCTTTTATCAATTCGGCCAATATCCAGACGACGGGCCCGCTTCTTTGGCTCATGACGGGAGCCTGTGATTCTTCGCAAGTGGATCAAGTGGAACTTTTCAATGAGTCGGGAACCTCTTTGAATCGGGTTTCTTGCACTTCGGGATCCTTCTCACTCCCAGTAAGCGGGGCGGCTCTGGATGGCGCGCCTGGTGCGGTATCGTTCTCGCTGAAGGGTTGGAAAGTCAGTACTCAAGTGGGCGCTTCGGTGAGCGTTCCCGTCACGAGAGATTTTTCTGCACCTACAGTGTCGTTGACTCTATCCAGTTCGACGGGAACGACGGGCAGTACTTCGAGTCCTCTCTTCTCCGTGGCTTATTCCGCGTTGACCGAGGGAGCTTACTTCGAGCTGCGCCGAGATTCCTGCACAGGTAATTTGAGTGCCGAGTCGCCATTGATTACAGGGGCTGCTGGAAATCAGCAGATGACGGGTTCAGTGCCTTCTCCCGGGACTTACTCCTTTTATGTCCGAGCCAGGGACGCTGCCGGAAATGTCACTGGATGCGCGGGTCCTGTGGACTACACCTTTGCGGCCACCGCAAATTCGAGTGGATCGGGCTACCTTTTCATTGGCGGGCGCGCTGCGGGCATGCCGACGCATCAAGTGGACCGCTTCTCGGCGACCAGCACGGGCGGCGGTTTCCTGCCTGCTCCGCCGTTGGATTCGGCCACCTATCGCGCAAGTGGCGATACTGCTTCGTTTGGAGTCACCGAGGTAGGTGGGGCAGCCTTCAAGGGTAGCTATTCCCAGACCGGTTATGCGTTAGCGATCGGGGGGAAGAATTGGATTAGCGCGGGCGCCGTAGGCGGTGACATTGATGTCGGGGCCTATTTGATCCAGGGCGCGAGTGCTTGGCAGACTTTTCAGATGCCGACTATCAACGGGGGCCAATTCGATCGCCGACGGGGTGCCGCTGTCGTTTCGAGTGGCGATGCAGTTTGGGTGATCGGAGGTTCAGCGCAGGCGACGAACCCCATCTTAAAAATTGCTGAAAGCTCAGCAAACCAATTGACGGTATCCGGGGCTGGCACATCAACGATTAAGGCCCATGGTCTGCAAGGCGTCTTCATCAAAGACGCGGTCAATCCTCGAGTCTTGGCAGTGGGAGGATGTTTGTCTGGTTACGAAGTGGCCGGAGGGGACTGCGGTGCCCCACTTACGGATATTTTTGTAATCGATCCAACTGCAACGACTCCCCTCCTCGGGGTAGTTCCTTCAACCTCAGGAGACACCAATCGGCGCGGAGCCTCGTTCACTGCGATGCCTAATGGAACCGCAGTTTACTTCGGTGGTGTGGATGGCGGGAATTCGGTGAGAACGGACTTTGTAGTGATTAGCCCTTCGACCACAGCAGGAAGCGGCGGGATCACGAAAACCTTGATTCCTCTTGCAACGGGCTGTCAGGCTGCGGCTCAGCGCTACCGCCATATGGCCGTGCCTTTGGGTGGAACGCAGTTAGCAATTTTAGGCGGTCAACTCTCCGGAAATAGCTATTTGGTCGACGGGTTTGTCGTCGATACCGCGAACGGTAATTGCGTCTCTTTAGGCACGCTTTCGACGACGGGTCCTAACTCAATGAGTGTTTCCGCTCTGGGGCCTGGAATGATGGGCGGAGCGGCCTGGGTGGTCGGTCCGGTGGCTGCACCTGAGCTCTTTGTTCAAAGCGGAAATGGCTCGGACGCGATGTGGAATATCAAGTTCGCCATTACCAATGGGTTGGTCACGGGACTAGCAACGAACGGCGTGAGTTTCGATAACCGCATGCAGACTTCAACCACGCCTCAGTCGGGGTATGTCGCGGGTCCAGGTGCTCGAGATAGTTACCTTCCGCTGCAGTATTGATCTCATTGCGGGATTTGAAAGATTTCTCAGGCTACTTCGTTCGACGCGCTCGGAGTCGCCCAGCTCGAAGCGTAGAGCAGAAGCAAAATCCAAAGCGCGTCGGCCCAAGCGAGGTGCACGAGCTGCATCCAAGTGGGTGCAAGAAGCACTAAGTTCAAAAAGCCAAAAGCGATTTGCCCGAGTGCAAGACCGCTCACCCACTGCGCCAAAAGGTGCGTTCGGCGAGAAAGTGGGAACACGGATGCGCCCGATTTTCTGGATGCGGGAATTGCCGCTCCGACCGCGTTTTCAGCTCCGGGCCGGGTGCCGAGCCAAATCGCTAAGGCCGTGAAGCACGCAAGCACAGGGTGAAAAATCCGCAGGCGAATCAGAAAGTGACTGTTCTCTGCGAAGTCTTGAGCAATTCCTTCTCTCAAGGTTTCGACTGGAAAAAGCGTATCGCCTAAAGCGGTCAGCGCGCCCGCCGTGCTGGCAACGAGCATCGCAAAGAGCGCTGCCACGGTC
>JACCEB010594190.1_pt1 | contig 10885 bp, 10 predicted proteins | sample 7454761 | NCBI WGS metagenome assembly JACCEB01 (sample SAMN15323454, study PRJNA562643) | freshwater metagenome | isolation source: river surface water | place: USA:Blue River Watershed | collected 2017-08-18 | reverse complement strand
GTGGATAGAAAAAGGGGGTCATCCTTTATACTTAAAGAGTTAAAATTATCTGTTAAAAAAGTAAAGTCAAAATCCATTGATAAATATTTATATAAGTAATACTTTATATATAAATATTTATATATATCATAAAAAATAAATCATTTTTATATGTGAATTCCACAATCATTTAGCGATACCGTTGTACTTCATTTCGTTTCTGGAAAATCAATGGCCCATTCCGACTTATACATCATGCTTTGTTTTTTTTATTATAAAGAATATTTGATTAAATTTCACTTATTTGTTTTTTTAACTTTTCTTGAACTATTTCTGGTAGTTCTATCCATATTTTTTTATTATTATGATTTATATAAAAAGTATTTTTTTGTTCATCATAAAAATATCGATAATTAACACCGTATTTTATCAAAAGAAGTAGTATTTCAATATACTTATGAAAACTATTTTTATATCTTTTATTTTTATCATCGTTTGCATATGGTATAAAACATAAAAGGTTTTGTAAACACAAAAAAATTGGATTATTTACTACATCATTTGGATCAAACACAAAAGTTTTTGTATTAAAAATTTCTTTTAGAATATTTGAATATCCTTTCTCTGATACATATTTAATTACTTCTTTTGTTTTTAGATTAAAATCAATAGAATCGATTAAATCATTTTCATAAAATAGAAAAATAAGATCAATATACAATGTATTTAATTCTTCAAATCCATCAGAAAAAATAGTATGAGACCAATCATTTACAATATTTATGATTGCATCATCGTATTTTATATGGTACTCTTTTATTTTTTCTAAAAGAGAAAGATCTTGGTATAATTCTATAATACCAAATAGAAAAGAATCTCTTAATGATTTTATTTTTTTATCTTCTAAAATAATATAAAATCCATATTCAATTCTATCACTGTGAGTTCCTATAAATAATATATCACCAAAATGAATATTTGAACAGAGTTTTATATATTCTTCTGTTTTCTGTAAAATTGAATCATTTTCTTCTTTGGAAAGATATCCTCCCTTATTTGGGAATAATTTTTCTGAAATATCAAAATAAGATGCTTTCTGAACTGCCATTTTTTTTTTATTTTTTATTAAAATTAATAATTAGAATCATAAAATAATATATTAATAATTAGAATCATAAAATAATATAAATCATTTTTTTATTATTTTATGGATTTTTTACACGAAGTATGAAGCTTTGGAGTAATGAGAAGTTAAATTGTGGAGAATAAAAGTAACAATTTATAAAAAAAGAATCTATCGAAAACGTATTATCATTCCTATAAATCTTAATTATTTCAATAATATATTCATCCTTATTTTACACCTTTGCACATTTAAAATGCCGAGGTAGTAAAAATTTGGTTATAATCCATCGTGAAATAGATATGAAGTTTTATAAGGTGTAAAAAAGAATTATTTTGCATTAGCGTAACCGATGTACATCGTAATAATTCAAACCTTTAAAGAACAAATCAATATAGACTTCTTACTATTCATTGTTATTATACTATAATAATATCTTTTTAAATAGTTTATTTATTAAAAAATCGGTGTTTGAAATGTTAAAAGGTGTAATACATTACAACTTATATATTTGTAAATTAATTCATCGTGCTCTTTATCTGGTATGGTTCATCCTTTATACTTAAAATTATCTGTTAAAAAAGTAAAGTCAAATTCCATTGATAAATATTTATCAATATATCATAAAAAATAATTCATTTTTATATGGGAATTCCACAATCATTTGGCGATACCGTTGTATTCCATTTCGTTTCTGGAAAATCAATGGCCCCAAATTCTGGCTTCTTAATAGTTCCTTTTGGAAATCCGAACCATCCTCCACAAAACTTTGTTCTTAAATTAGTGTGCAATTCTCCCTCTTCATCAAATATATCAAAATCAATATTTGGTCGATAATTGACTATCTTACCCAACTTCAATAAATTATCAGTTGTTTTGTCCCCATCGTACTCTTTATCACTGCAGTATTTTGTTTGGTAATTTCCAGCCTTCCTGGTACAGTATAATCCATTACAACAGGTATTGATACCATTTGGTTGAACGCTGCATTTACTGTTCATATTTCCGCAAACTTTTGGTGATAAAAATGTCTCTTGTGTATTTTTAATATAAAATAGTAGAATAATTACAAGTAATATTATTACATAAAAAATATATATATAATTCATTAAAAATATTAAATATTTTATTTTTTTTAATTTTTTATATTTGATTTAAAAAATAAAAAATTAATTATAATAAAGAGAAATGCTTAGAAGTAATACTGACATTTTAGAATTATATTCATTTGTAATTCAACTATATAGCTATTCGATGTATTTTAAATATATAATGAAATATAACATTTTTGTTATTCTCACAATAAAAAGTATTACCATATTATCGTCCTATTTTTTATTCCATCATAATTTGCTCGGATTTTTTAGACACAAATATTTAATCAATAATACATTTGATGTAGCAGTTCCACATGCAATTAATTGTTTATTCAATGTTTATATGAACAATCGAGAATTTGCTAGCGATAACAATTTTAATAGTTTAATTTTGATACCGGCAAATGCATCTGTTTTATATTTTATCCACAATGCTTTTCCAACAGAATCCGATAAATCGAGGAAACTTCGATATTATTTGACATTCATCTTCTTTTTTGTGGCATTATTTTGGTATTGAAATATGTCCTTAACGGTTTTTTCTGTTCCAAATACATTGAAACTAATTGGAGATAAAACATAAAAGAGCTCCTCCATCTTTTTCTTTAAATTACCGCCATACTGTTTCTTCTTCTCCTTATCTTTTGTTTTAAAATGATTCATTTTATAATAAAATACTCTTTCTAATAGTATCAATAAACCAGTTGCAAAGAATGCTTCTGGACCTAGTGGCATTATTAATTTTGTTAAATCAAACCCGCCAGTTTGGGCATCAAAAGAAACATTTTTCTTATTTTTTTCAAATAAACTAAATACCTTTTCTAAGATTGATGAGACTTCATGGCCTCCCTTCTGATAATTTAAAAGTCTATCCATACCTTTATTTTCACCACCTGTCATTTTGTTATGTGATAAATTAGATGGAGTATGAACAGATTTTTTCTCATAATTCATTGCTGCATAATGGTGTAGTACTAATATAGATGATAAAATGGCTAAATTATTTTTACCTAGCTTAGCGAGTGTCTTTTTAAAATTCTTTAAATGCCCACCCGTTAATTTTTTTTGACTATTTGGCTTTTTCACTGAAAAATAGTATAATGAAACGGGCAATATTAGAGACATTAACGCTTCATCATTTAATTTTTTAAATGATTTTGATATCTCTTGAATCGCACGAATCTGTTTGAATTTCTCTTCACTCCCTCCCCTTTGATTTGTGATTAAATTGAAAATGTTTTTTTCAGAGGGCTTTTTATTACATTTACAATCATCCCCTGCACCATTTTGTAATAATTCCCCTTCAAAAACAGGTCTATAATTATTTGAATATCTTGAATATGATAACATCCCACCAATCGGCTGATTCGGTATTCCGGCATATCCATCACCACCCTTCATTATATAAATATACGATATTTTTTATATAAAAAATATCAATATTTTTTATATAATAATAATTATAAAATAATTTTTTAGATTTTTACTTTTTTACTTTTTCTGATTTTCCTAAATAGAATCCAATATAATCTGGATTTGATTAATGGAATTTAATGTATCCATTGAATTAACCCTCTTATATGGTACCCATTTTTTAAAACTTTTATGATAATTACATTCAACGTAAACAGCAGTGCCATTATCAACTTTTGTATAAATATCGGCAGTATTTTCGGTTGGAAATAAACTTTGCAAAAAATTGCTTGTATCTATATCCGGAACCGATGCATAAGAGTACTTCTCAATATTATTATTATTGCTTTTGCAATATAATTCATAAACATCTGGCATACCAGTCGAATTAATCAAAAATCTACAAACGGTCTTTTCCAATTTAGGAAGCGATTGTTGTTGAGTAGGTTTGTCATCTTTTGCAATCACCTCCACTTTTCCAAACATTAATTCGTCTTCATCATCATATGACTCCAATTTAATACTCTTTATTGAATTCGTATTTACGTCATCAAGCACAGTTCCATTCTTAAGAATTTTACTGTCAGAACGACATTCTGGAAAGATAAATAAATAATTATCACTGAAATTATTAATATTTTTAAAATATAAACCTGAACATTTGTAATTCAACAAATTCATATATGTATTCGTTAAATCTTTTAAATATTCATAAGTAAAATAGGGCTTATTTGATATGAAAAATCCCTGGTCGGAATCATATTCATACTCGTTTTCTAAAAAATCTTCAATTATTGTTTTGCGCTCTTCAAAAGAGCTTGTTATGTAATTTGTCCCTTTGTAATAGGCCATGTCATTTATTAAAAATATCCATTGGTCATTTGAATTTTTTACCAATTCACCGTCAAAAAGAGAACCTTTAAAAATATCTTCTGAAAATTTAAGTTGAACAAGTGTTATACAATCGTTCTTTTTATTGATAAATAAACAATATTTTTTTGAATTATAGTCGGTAATATACATTATATATTTTTTACCAAAAGTACTTAATGTAACCTGAAAATCCGTTTCTTTTAAATTATTTACATTTTTTTTGTTCAAAAATGTATAATATTTGGATGTAAGATTAAATGGTCCAAGATTTTGTATGGAAGATTTAATATCATTCCTTACATTTGTAGAAATAATCTGCAACGCTTTTTTATTTCCAAAATATGTGCTCTTCATGATATAATATATATTATGTATTATCTCTTCAAATCAAAATATTTTTAAAAAAATAAAAAATCAACTTTTTTTTATCTTTTTATTTTTATTTTTTTATATCTGATATTAATATAATGAAAACTATATCTGAAAAGAGGGCTATGAAAAAAAAAGTGGGTACATTTTACCATCCAACAAAGGAGACTTTTAGAACAGGGTCATGTCCAGTTGGCCAGATTGATAGAAAAGGGTATAAAACGAAAAGTGGAAAAAAGGTCAAGAAAACGTGCGTTAAAAATACCGGAATGCCCGGAAAAGTTGCGAAAGGTTATAAGCCGATTGTTATTGGCGAAAAGGGATTATTGGAAAAATATGGATATTCTACGAAAAAACTAGCTGCTGAAAGGCATTCTGCGTTAAAAAAAGCTGTAAAGGCGGAGGGATATTCAACAGTTGTTCATCGATTGTCGGCCCTTCGTACATTGACAAAATCAAATCCAAAGCTTACGAAAAAATATGACAGAGATATGAAGAAAATTCAAGCTGATCGCAAGGCTAAGAAGGCCAAGAAAACAAAAAAGGCCAAGAAAACAAAAAAGGCCAAGAAAACAAAGAAATAAAAAATTGATTTTATATTTTATTATAATTATAATAAAATCATTCAATAATTACGTGCAAAAAATGAACGAATATATTAGTTATTTATTACCTAATCAAGTGATTCCTATCGTACAATCATTTGATTATATATCTCTTATATTAACATTTAATATCATTTTTTTAATTACTATTTATTTAAAAATAGGAGTTCTTAACGATGATTTATATGAAATTGAAATATTATTTCATAAAAAATGTAAAAATCTTAAAATTCAACTTGATTCTGACCATAATTTTTTATTAAAATTAAATGAAGATATCGGAAAGATTGAAGATAAATTTGAGGCATATCATAATTTAATTAAATCAAAAGTTAGCTCTATAACGGCTGATATAGAATCAATGAAAGAAAAAAATGATAACATACGTTCTGCTATTTACGAAGATATTGACACTATAAATAATGTTGAAAGAAATAGAATTGAAAATAAACTTGAAGAACAGTATCATTTGATTAAATCAATCATTGAAGATAATAAAAAGATGAGTGATGCTATTTATGATAATATTGAATATATTAATAATGCAGAAAGAGAAATAGCATCAATGAAAGAACAAATTAAGGCAGATAAGGCTGAATTATTAGATAAAATTGATTCTGTTGAAAACAGAGTCGAAGAGGTTTATTCTGATTTGGATGCTGTTAAATCGAGACAATAGGAGTGATTCTCTTTTATATTATAAAAAAAAGAAAAAATGACACATAAAAAAATTGGATGTTTATAAATAATATTATAAATACTTTCAATGTCTGAAGAAAATACTTCTAATCCAATTGATGGGTCGGGATACCTAAACTTATTTGTTTCTGCAATTGAAAAATCTGAGTCTAAAAAACATAATGCTGAATTTAATCATGATGATAAAGTCGATAATAAGCGTCTTAAAACTGAAATAATTAACATTGAGACTGGAAATATATATAAAGGAGAACATATAAATTATATTCCGAATGGTTCAGGAGAATTAACAAATAAAAATGGTATGAAAACTATAGGTGAATTTACAGATGGAAAATCAAACGGTTTTGCAAAAAAATATTATCCAAACGGTTCCCTTCTATATGAAGGAGAATGGAAAGATGGGAGACCAAACGGTTTTGGAAAAACATATCGTCAGAACGGTTCGCTTCTATATGAAGGTTATTTTAAAGATGCGAAGCCAGATGGTTTGGGAAAAGAATATCAAAAAAATGGTAAAATTCGTTATGAAGGTTATTTTAAAGATGCGATGCCATATGATTTTGGAAAAGAATATCATCAAAATGGTAAAATTCGTTATGAAGGTTATTTTAAAGATGGGAAATCAAATGGTCGTGGAAAAATATATCATCAAAATGGTACCCTTTGGTATGAAGGTTATTTTAAAGAAGGACGCCCGAGTAATGAGACCTAATAATATTATTTATCTTGTTAAAGACATTTTCTATTTTATAATTATTGATTCCTATAACGGAAATAATTTTTATAAAATAAAAATTGACACATAAAATTTACGATATTTCAGCATTTAATAAAAGAGTATTACAAATCATCTTCATATAAAATGACTGTAAAATCTGCACGTAAACCTATACGTAAAACTGTAGGTGGATTGTGTCTTCCAAAAGCTAATATCGATCTACATCTTCTTTTGGAAGCAGCCGAAATTATTGAACCAAAGAAAGCAACAATTTATTATATTGATGGTGCTAAATATGTAGGTGAACATATAAATCTTATTCCAAATGGTAATGGAGAATGTATTTTTCCGGATGGTAGAAAATATATAGGCGAATTTAGTTGTGGAAAATTTCACGGCAAAGTAGAAAAATACTCAGCTGATGATATACTTGTATTTTCAGGATTATATGATAAAGGAAAACGCCATGGCGATGGAATAATTTATTTTACGAAAAATCGTCGATTTGAATGTTCTTATGTAAATGATGTTCTAGATGGTAATGCAAAATTTTTTTCAAATGATGTTCTTAAAATTGAATGCAATTTTAAAAACAGTAAAGTGAATAACGTAATAGAATATCATTCTAATAAATTTGTAAAATATAACATTGTCGATGAAAAAATTCAAGGTGATATAGAAATTTATTTTCCAGATGGTACGAAAGTTATAGGTACAGAAGAAAATTGCAAACCTATTGAATTAATATTAGAATTAAATAAATTATGATAATACACCTATTTCTATTTTATAATTTTTTGAAGAGAATAATAAAAAGGCACCCAATATTTTCCATTTGGTGAAATACAGCGAAATATATTTCTATTTTATAATTTATTAAAATGAGCTAAATATTTTCGGAGAAATTCAGCGAAATAGTTTCGACACCACAAAATTTTGCAAAAAAACCTATCAGGAAAAGGGTTGAAAAAAACATATTAGGAAAAGGCAAAAATCTTCACGCCAAAAATGTGCAAAAAAATGACATGCTGAGAAAAAAAAACCATATCAGGAAAAGGGTCGCAAAAAAAACGTATCAGGAAAAGGCGAAAATCTTCACTTTTTTTGAAAATTATTCTCAGCACGTCTTTGAAAAATCGGGGGACGTGCTGAGAATAATTTTTTTTTTTGAAAAAAAATATATCAAGAAAAAAAAAATTTTATTTTTACAGATATTGTATATAATATTTTGTCGATTAAAAATGTGTTTTTTTTATATTTTTTCCACAATAAATCGCGCCTATCCAATTTAAGTAATTTTTCTCCATTTTCACCTAAGAAATTCTTAAAAAAAAATGGGCCCAATTACTTAATTTGGATAATTTGTCATTTTTTAAGAGTTTTTTAAAATCGAGGTTTTATAAAAAATAAATTACCTTTATGTTAATTAAAATATTTCACATATATTAAAAAAATATGTAAATTAAAAATATTTTTAAGAGATTTTTAAAAACGGTATTTTATACAATATTTGATGATGTATATGATTATAATTTATATTTAGTATTATGAATAAATATTGTATATTTTTCTATTATCCAATTTAAGTAATTGATATAAGAAATTATGCAATAAAAAAAAACAGTGGTTTTAGTATTGAAAAACATTTTGGCCAAAAAAATTTTTTTGTTTACGAAAAAAATATTTTAATTACAAAAAACACTGTTTTTTTCACACCTTTTTTCTGCACTCTGCATAATTTATTTTTATATATTTTTATATATATCTTATTGATAATCATACAATGTAAAAAGGAACATTTGGAAAAATAAAAATATTTACTAAAAATTTGGCCATAAGTTCTGCATAAAAAAACGGTTTTGCAGAAAAAAATTGACTTTTTGATTTTTTTAGATTTTTTTGAGTTTTTTAACAACTATTCTTTTAAAAAAGCCGACTCACCGTTCTCTCTTCACGGCTCTTTGCTGCGAGTTTTCGATTTTTTTGCATAATTTTTTAACCCTGTTTTCGTCATTTTGCAGAATTGCATAATTTAATGATTTTTTTTAAACACTGCTAAAAATACAAATATATTAACTAAAAATATTTTATTTTATCAAAAAATAACAAGAACAAAAATTCTGCAAAGGGGAAAAATTGCACAAAATTGAGGAAATGTGGCTCTTTGTGCGAAGAATATGACTCCTCGTGCGAGTTTTTCCAGTTTTTGCAGAATTTTTACATTTTATGACAACTACATTAAACTATTGAAAATATGAGTTGTATCTAAAAAAGTCGATTGTAAATTAGCCGGGAGCAAAACGCTGCGAGCCCCCGTTTTTTTGCATAAATTTCATAATTTGTGCGTTTTATAACTATACATTATTTAATGATTAAATGTAATATCTCTGAAATATAAGAATATCAATAAAATATCTGTTTAATGTTGGTTATCTAAAAAATATGCAAGCTCGCAAATTGGCTCCCACAATATTTTTGGCGCTTTATTTAAAAATCATTGTTAAATATTGTGTCTAATAAATTATTTTTATAATAAGTCATGAAAATTACTTGCCAAAAGTTTTTCTGCATGGAATGCTAAATTGCATAATTTTAGCAAAAAAATAGTCTCGCAAAAGACAGCTCTCGCATAAGAGTCTTCTTCGCCGGAAAAAGAGACTGCCAAAAGAAGTTTTTATTCAATATATATAATATTATCAAATAAATATACGATAAAAATACGTTAAATAAACGATAAAATATACAGTATAATTTAAATCGTTTGTGTCGCAAAATGGCTCCCAATATTTTTGTAAAGGAATTTCTTGGAAGAAACGAATATAAAATATTATTCATAAATATGAATAATATGTCTTATTATAAATGCCTTCGATGTAATTATAAAACATGTAGATATAATGATATGAAAAAACATTTGAGTAGAAAAATAAAATGTATTCAAGATATTGAGTTGCATAAATATAGTGATGATTTTGTGAATGAACAATCTTTATTACTAAAATATAAAGAGAACGGAGATATTGAAAAGAAACCAGTTATTAAAAATAATAAAATAAAATGCAATAATTGTAATATAAGTTTTACAAAAAAATCAAATTTAGTACGTCATCTAAAAAAGTGTGTGATTGAAGAGGTTCCGATATCAACTGAACAACAACAACCACATAGTAATCATATTGAAAACCACATTGAATCACAATATAATATTGCAAATCAACATAATATTTCGACAACGAATAATGTTATTATTGTTAATTCAAATAATCTTTGTTCATTCAATGAAAAGTGGACAATAGAACATATTGACGAGTACCTCAGAAATAATATTTTCTTATCAGGAACAAAATACACTGATTTATTGGACGAAATACTTAAAAATAAGAATAATTTGAATGTTATTATTGATAAGGATAGTAATTATGGCCTTGTTTATAAGAATGAAGATGAACTCTATGTGAATATGAAAGTGAAAGAGATTATTGAAAAATCAATGGAAAAATTATATGAACAGTTAAATGATTTATATTTGTCTATTGGAAGCGAAAATAAAATGAAAGTCAATACAAATATTATTGAGAATGAAAAGAAAATAATAGATGATAAATATAATAACTTTTGTAATAATAATAATAATACAAAAAGTTTTGTCGAAAATTTATTGGCCAGTATATATGAAAAGAGAAAAGATGAAGCAATTGTTATTGCAGATGATATATTGCAAACTAAAAAAATCGGTTATTAGAAAAAATTACTTAAAAAGGAAAATATAATATATTTTATATTATATATCTAAATATGTCTTATTATGAATGTAAAAAATGTTTTTTCCAAACAAAACAAAAAATTGGAATGATACGTCATTTGAACAAGAAAAATAAATGTGTTAAAAATATTTTTTCCTATAAATATTCGGATGATGAACTTTATCATAATTCTCTAATTATGATTAGACCAAATAATGATAACAAAAATATAAATATAAATGAGAATGACTGCGATACTTATT
>JACCEB010926526.1_pt1 | contig 10887 bp, 12 predicted proteins | sample 7454761 | NCBI WGS metagenome assembly JACCEB01 (sample SAMN15323454, study PRJNA562643) | freshwater metagenome | isolation source: river surface water | place: USA:Blue River Watershed | collected 2017-08-18 | reverse complement strand
CTACATTAGGCAAAGAGGACCAACTTGCTATTTCAGCAATGGTCCTCTTACAACCTATACAAATTCCATCGTTATCTAATTTACAAAGACTAATGCACGGACTCTGTATGCTTACTTCTGTAATCATCAATTGCTGCCTTTATGGCGTCTTCCGCGAGGATGGAGCAGTGGATCTTGACTGGGGGGAGCGCAAGTTCTTCTGCGATTTGAGTGTTTCTAATTGTTGCTGCCTCGTCCAATGTCTTACCCTTGACCCACTCTGTGACAAGACTTGACGAAGCAATTGCCGACCCGCACCCATACGTTTTAAATCTAGCATCTTCAATGATTCCTTTTTCATTAACCTTAATTTGTAGTTTCATCACATCACCGCAGGCAGGGGCACCGACCATTCCAGTACCTACATTGTCATCGGATTTATCAAAACTACCAACATTACGAGGATTTTCGTAATGATCTACTACTTGACTTGAGTATGCCATTTGTTCTCCTTAAAAGAAGTGACTACATACTTATTTATAGTTAAGCCTCATCATCCATAACTATCCAACCCAACTTGAGTAGATCGTTACGAATTTCATCAGTAACATGACCTTCGCCCACAAAACTGTCTAGTTTTGCTTGTAATACAGGATCAATATACTCTTCTTCATCCCCTGAAATTGGATTACCTTTAATGCCTGAGCAGTACCAGTCAATATAGTCACCTTCTTGTCGCATGTCAGCAATGATGCCGCCGGCATAGCGCCAACTGCAACTCCAACGTTCTTCGGTAAGAATAGGCCAAACGTCATTCTTCACAAAGTCTCTATTACACATAGATGCATAAAGATTTTGTGCATAAGTTTCACTGTTGCGAGTTTTTTCTAAAATCCAATCGGTAGTCAATAAATCATATTCAAGATTGTTTACCCTAGCCTCATTAGTGTCGAATTTGTGATCGTGCTGGTCTCTGTAAGAATCATACATTTTTAAGTATGCTTGCGAAACTTCTTTTCCTTCTTCTTCACAACGCTTGATGTAGGATTCTTTTTGAAAGGTGTGTCTTTCAGGGCTTTTCGATATCATCATTTTCAATGTTAATGTCAAATGGGTCAAGTTTAACTGCAAACATTAAGATTAGATATACTAAACCAGCCACTAGAATAAGTGATGATATAAACAATAATATTGCTAGTAGTGCGTTTAGTGCAATCATGCTTAATTCCTCTTTGATTTATTGTACTTTTCGTATATGTAACCGCTTATATAATGTAGGGCAACAAATGGAGTAACGATCAATAGGCCAACTGCCATAATACCCAATAGGACAAATACACCAATAAATTCTAATAGTTCTTTGAAAAAGTGTCTAATCATGATTTATTTAGTTCTTCCCCATTCAACAAATTACACTTTAACAGTGTTTGAGTTATTTGTCAATTAGAAAATTTACCCGTTTTATTTTTCTTGGAACGTGTTTGGGTCTAGTTCAATCCAAGTATAATCACCTAACCATTTTACAGGACAAATATACTCATATTCTTGAGGAGGGGCTGTTGACCAATCATTAGGTCCTAATGAGGCTAGTCGTGTGAAATTCTTTCTATGGTCATAAACTAACCAATAGACATTGTTATGATATAGTTGAAAATCATATTTGGCGCTATGCACCATGTCAGTTACGTCTAAACGTTTTTTGATATCTTGTGCTTGTTTCTGCAATACATCTACTAGTTGCATGATCCTATCATATTCTTGTTGCGCATGCAATCGTGCAACATTCAACATGATATCTTTTTGTTTAGTGACGGGCACTAAATCAAACTTAGGACCCCCTACCTCAGTTGGATAGGGGGTCACATTTTTGTTAATAAAATTAACTAATGAGTTGCCAATGGTCGCATCAAAACTATCACGACCTTTAGCACTGTTATTCGGCGGTGTGTTCTGTTCCACAATCACAGTCTGAGAACAAGTTGACTTGCTCCCATGGTAAATAACTCTTGCCGAAATGTCCATAGTTAGTAGTTGAACTATAGATAGGGCTGAACAAATCAAAACGATCAATAATTCCTTTAGGAGTTAAATCGACATTCTTTAATACCCAGTCAGTTAATTCACGACTATCACGGTTGCTCTCTACGTATACGCTCATTGGTTGTTCAAGACCAATAGCATAACTCAATTGTACAGTAGCCCAATCACACTTGTCACTTGCTACTAAGTTCTTAGCAAGATAACGTGCCATATATGCCGCACTGCGATCTACCTTAGTTGGATCCTTGCCACTGAATGCGCCGCCACCATGGGGAGCAGAACCGCCATAAGTGTCAACAATAATCTTACGACCAGTTAATCCAGTGTCACCGTCTGGACCACCGATTACGAATCTACCAGTTGGGTTGATATGAAACTCAGTATTCTCGTCAACTAATTCTTTGGGTAGAACAGTCTTAATGATTTCTTTAACCGCGTTACGTAATGCATTAATATCAGTATCAGGTGAATGCTGTGTTGAGCATACAACCTTTGCGATACGCTTAACAGTAGCATCATCATTGTATTCCATAGTCACTTGGCTCTTAGCATCAGGACCTAACCAAGTTTGTCCAGTACGTCTAACTTGTGCTAATGTTTCTACAATACGATGTGACCAATAAATTGCACTTGGCATATAGTCACTTGTTTCTTTGCAAGCATAACCAAACATAAGACCTTGATCACCTGCACCAAACGTATCAGTACCCAATGCGATATCAGCACTTTGACCATGCATTAAGTTAGAAACTTTTAGATTTTGCCAATGAAAGCCTTCTTGTTCATAACCAATGTTCTTTACGATCTTGCGCACCAGATATTCAACATCAAGAATATCTAATTCGCCCTTGTACTCTCCGGCAACGATAACTTGATTTGTTGTAACTAATGTTTCACATGCACAACGCAATGACGGATCACGTTGTGCCATGAACATGTCTAGAATACCATCACTAATAGCGTCAGCAACCTTATCTGGATGCCCTTCGCTAACACTCTCACTTGTAAATAGATATGACAATTATTTGTTCCTTATTTGAAAAAGATTAGGGCCATTAATGTTGCTTGCATGATGAAGCCTAACCCAATCGTAATAAGATTTAAAATATCACGTTGAATAATTGCTTTCATGAAGAACATGCCTAATGCCGCCCACACAATCAATACCATATCGATTGGGGGAGGGTTATCGGTGATGCCAAACATTAACCCAAGTAATGTTGGAATCGTTGCGGCGTGGCATAGTAAAATGCCGATCCAACCAATTGTTTCGGTTGAAATTTTAGTAATAAATTCTTTAAAATCCACAGATACTCCTTGAAAATATTTCGTAACTCTACTCTGTACTAGATCAAATGTCATCACGGGGGTCCTTATAAAAAATATGAGTTCCGATTTTTGCTACCTTTTTATATCGCCAATTTGGGGATACATAATCAGCATGATAATATAAAGCATCCTTAATACTATCTAGTCTAAATCCCTCAAGCAAAACTTTTTTTGCTACTTCATAACTCTCAGTATATGAGGCTTTGTTGATAGGTCGTGCCCTATGTATTGCATCACAATACCAACTAAACTGACAAACAACCTTTTCAGTAAACTTAGTCTTTTGATAAACTACGTCACAAACTGAGTCGGGGAAGGCAGGATGGTCTACACGATTAAGTGTGACTTGTGCTACTGCTACTTTCCCCTCAAAAGGTTCATTGCCTGCTTCACGATAAATGTTAAGAGCCATACATTCTAACTCTCGTTCCACAACTTTACTTGATGGATGAGATTTAAACAATGACAACTCATGATTGTATGATGATATTTTTCGTTCTGCAATAGTCGCTACAAATATAGTGACTAATACTAGTCCAAAAACATACCACATACTTCTTAAAGATTTCTCCATTTTACTTTCTCCTCTCCGTCGAACTTTTCGACTATAGGTGAGCAATCATCCTAACACAGTTATAAAAACTATGCAAGACATTTGGATAATTAATTTATCCAGCAATCACAATTGCATTCAATGACTTTTTCGATTGCATCGTCTATACCCGGCGATGACGGGAATAGGGTACTGCCTGTGTAATCTGGATTCAAATTTGGAGGTAAGTTATTTGGATTCAGATCAGAAGGAGGACCGATGATAATGATATCAGGGTTCTCTCTTACGCGGAATGGACCCACCGGTACTAATGGGCCCACAACTGGATTAGGATCTCCGTTATAGATCGGTGTTAAATCACCTGGCTTAGTACCATCGCCGGGTAAGTATCCTGTATTATTTCCAATTTCAATAGGTGTAATTGAATTTGGAACTACTGGGTTAGTGCCAGGTGTGAATGCAGAATCGATCGGGAAAGTCGAATCGACTGGAATTCCACCTGCATTTGGTGGAGGATAGCCACCAATACTTCCTGGAGCGGGAACATAAATCCCGCCTGGGTTAGGAAATGATATCTCCCCTGGACGTTCTGGATCAATATTGCCAGGCCATGATGGAGGAGTATACTCATTTCCATTTGGACTTGGTATACCCTCAATCGCTCCGGGCAATGTACCATTAGTCAATAGTGTTTTAAGTTCAGCGGGCATTAATTCACTAGGCATATTGTTATCTAGTTGGATGCCTACTGTTTGTAATCTTGTTTGATTACGCTCTTGTCTCATCATTGCTACTGCGCTTTGACCACCGACTGAATTCATATTACTGATTGCTTCAATAGTCTGTGCAGCCATGTGGGGGCGTGTATCTTGTGCTAATTGTGGTACACTGTCAACAAACGTATATAATGACAATGGATACGTATTTAAGAAATAATCTTTTGGCACGGGAACAGGAACAAGACCAGTATATCTTGTTCTTTGTTCACGCTTTAAATTACTGCCTAATAAATTCCAAACAATGTTGCACTGTGTTGCTGTTGAAACATTATTGTTCTGAATAGAAGTAATTTCAGTATTAGCATCACTAATTAAACTAGATACTGTAGTATTCATGGGTAATTGCCAGCCAGTTGTACCATATGGTTGATTACCGCTTCCACCAACATAAGGATACGAAATATAATCAGTGGGCGGTGCCTGAATTCTAATATTGATATCTGTATTTGCAACTGGCGCGCCTGCACCAGGCATAGTAGGTGGGCCTAATTGACCATCTGCGGCAGGAACGATACTTCCATAATTAGTAAATGACCCTTGTGACAAGGTAAGGGTTTTAACTCTACCATATGTTCCGCCACTATTTGATGCCGCATCAGCATCATTTGTTCCTATTGTAGTGGTTGCCGTTGCCCCATCAGAAGAAAATGATCCATATGTAAACGATACTAACGGTGCAGATGCGGCATTTCTACCATATCCACCACCTGGATCAGTTAATGTTACTGTACTGATTCTATATTTTCTTTGATAAGTTGAAGGTGTCCAATATCCTGGATATTGTGGGTCTAACGGATCAGTGACGGGTGTAAAATATCCCACTGACACTGTTTCATAATCATATTCTAATGTCAATGATGATGTTGCTTGTTCCCATGTTACTGCTAAGAATAATTGATTATAAATGTTGAATAGTTTTTGTGTTGCTAATTGACTAATCTGCCCTTGTAACACTTGCCAAGGATAAGGTAGACCGCTCATACACCCAAACATATCACTTAGTGTATAACTACCAAACGGTCCGCTACCTAATGCACAAACTGTTTTGCTAAATGTAGTTGACTCTTGGTTAGTAGGCTTGTTAGTGCCTGTTGTTAATGGTAAGTCAGTTGTAAGTTCCATACCCTTAACAACCTGAGCAAATACTTCAAAGTCACAATATTCAACATTTCTAATTTGTCTCATTGAATATTGAAATGCACCGGCTGCAATTGCTTGATCAGATGGTAAAATGTTTCTAAGATATGCGCCAAATCCAGTTGGTATATCGTTATAATTATTAGGACTTACTGTGTTCTCATAGATAGGAGGTGTTCCTGCAGGAATTTGAATTCCTACATACTCACGAACTGCCGGTGTATCTAGTGCAGTATTCACACCATTGTTAGCGTAAATTAAATAATATGTTTTACTATTAGTTGGTAAGCCCAACGTATCATTATAAACAGGAACAGTTAATGTAGGATAACTATTAGGAAATAACTTTTTAACGTTCAATAAATCTGCTAATGATTCAAGGTTTGCTGTATTGCATCTCAATGGGGCTAATACATTTACTAAGTTTACACCTCTAATTAATAAAAAGGCTCCGTAAATCTGTTGCTCCTGCTGTGCAGTAATTGAAACATTGGCGCCATTTGTAATTGAACTAATATCACTATTCGACAATCCGGCAGCAATCAATGCAAGGCTTAAATCAGGAGTAATAGCACTGTTAAGCCCTAATGTCTTTAATAGATTGCTAGGTAAACCAAAAGTTGCAATGTTACTTAAGTTAATTGCTTTACCTAAGTTAATTAAATCTTCACCAAACAATCTAGTAGACTGTGATACACCTGCAATATCTGCGGTGATCAAATCACTCATGTTGCTATATACACCTTGCAAGAATGTTTCACTATCTTTGATAGCCATAATTGCTTGATTAGAATAATTAATCCATGCATTTGCAGTTAAGAATGATGAACAGAATTCTTTATATTCAGGGTTACTTAATGTAACGCTTGAACCGTTGTAATTAAATTCATTCCATGCTTGCAATGCATGACAACGAATCCAACCCCATTGTGTGACAGACTTATTTGTATTTGATGTTGTATATGGAATCCAACTAGCACCCTGAACTTGTCCAATTGAGCCGCTAAAGGGCCAACTTGAACTTGCAGGAGCAGATACCCCTGATGCGACTGACGCTGTTGTTGTCCAAATGCCGGCAGGATCTTCTGCAACATAAGTAGGAGGCTTTGAGTTACCTAGTGCAGGAATGGTTCCTGCACCGATACTAATAAGATTATTATATGTAGTATCAGTTAGTGTTGTATTACTGTTTCCTGGGCCACGCAAATACCCATCATTAATAGCCCAAGTCAACAAACGTAATACAGTGCTTTGTACTAGACTACCGAATGTGTAATCAGAATTAGTCTTACTTGCGCCCATATATGACGCAGCCACAGGATTAATATTAAGACCAGTATTGTTTAATACCGATCCTAATACATTTACGCCTAAGGGACTTTGCTTACCTGTGTCTGCCATAATTATCTCATTACGGCACGTTTACGTTTGGACTGCCCTGAATGATTGAGTGACCACAATCATTTCCTGAGCCAGTACGTAGAACGGCGACTCCTTCAGCAAATACAGACGGACTACCTTCTGTAGTCTTTGCCGCACTGTGTTTACCTTTACCAGGATGAGATGTAATGTCGCTTACGTGAAGTCCTACTGCAATGCCATTGGCAAATACAGTACCGGCTCCCCTTACGATTTTACCACCTACCTGATTTTCATCGCCTTTTCTACTTAGTTGTGCCATTTTATCCTAATACTAATTTCTTTTCTGGTAACTTAATACCAGTTGTTGCTTCAACATACTTGTTCTTGACTGATTCGTCCGTCACTGCATAAATTGAAATGCTATTAGTATTTAGTCTATATTGACCTTTGGGATCTGCGGTAAACATACTAGGAACTAGTCCCATACCCTGCGGTCCTGGTGCAATTGATACAGGTTCTGCAACGATAAGTTCAGTGCCCTCAATGCCCTTTACCTTAGCAATGAGTTCTTCACCGCTGTTTAACTTTAATGTATATACTTCTTCTAATTTAATATTCACGCTGCCAGTCTCTCTTTAAGTTCTGTGTAACCACCTACATACTCTTCATTTAAGAAGATTTGCGGAACGGTTCGGGCTGTAGGTACGGCTTCTAGTAGTTCTTCTTTAGTCCAACCATCACCGATTTTGCGCTCCTCAAATTCAATACCCTTCATTTTTAGTAATTGCTTTGCTTGATCGCAATAACTGCAATGATACTTACTCCATACGATTGCTTTCATTTTATTTTCTCCTTAAATGTTTGGTAATTCTTCATAATCAATGGTATCGCTCATCACGCCGATAACATAGTTAGTTGATTCGTTTTCTTGTAATGCTGTTTGTTTCTTACTAGTATCAACGTGCTTATTGAACCAAGGAATAGGAGTAGTCTTTGGTGCAGGATTCCAATATTTGATACCGATATCTTTCAATGCACTAACTGCGGTGTAGTCAACAAAGTCTTTAAGAATGTTTGCATTCAATCCAATCACTGGTCCCTTTTGAAACAAGTAATCTGCCCATTCTTTTTCTTCACGAATAACGTCTGTATAAATTCGAATAACTTCTTCTCTGCATTGTTCTGCTACCTTAGCAAAACGCGGATCTTCTTTGACAACTTGATTAATCAAATATGCAGTCCAACCCTTATGTAATAGTTCGTCTTGTAGAATGAGACTGATAATGTTGCCATTGCCAATAAAAATCTTGTTCTCTACCATTGCTAGGCTTGTAGCAAAACTTACCATAAATCTAAATGCTTCTAATGCATAACTTGCATGTAGTGCAAGATAGATAGCCTTAATGTATTCTTCTTCTTTAATTGTCTCGCCTAATTCTTTACGACAATTAATTACATGTAACTTGTCATAGTATGCACCAACACTACTTGCCATATCAACGATTTCATTTGTATCATGGATAGTATTGAAAACATCTTTTGGAACATTGTAAATATTACGAATAATGTGACTGTAACTACGACTATGAATGTTAGTCTCAAAGAATGTCCAATTGTAAACTAATGCCTCTAGTTCTGGTAAACTTACGACAGGAGTAAAGATTTGACTTGGACCGCGACCTTGTAAACTGTCTAGTGCAGTCTGACGCAATAGATTGCTAGTAAAGATGTGCTTTACTGCATCACTTGCTTCTTTAAAATCTTGTGAGTCTTTGGTAAGACTTACCTCTTCGGGTACCCAAAAGAAACCACGTGCAGTCTTTTCAAAGTCTACAATCTTATTATACTTAACTTCTTCAAAACGCTGAATGGTAACAGGACCTGCGGGGTCGAGAAACATCTTACGATTAAGATAGTCTGTCTTTGTGTTTAAGTTATATTGTTGTTTGCTCATTTAATAATTTCCTGACGCAAGTACGATCTTGCAAATATGTTCTAATCTCTCAATGTGTTCGTAGGCACGCCACGGGCTTGTGTCGATTGCTACGACCCCATGACCTTTGATGCCTACAATATCATAACTTATATTTCCATCTTCGTCAAGTCCTAATTTCTTAAAACATTGGTCTGCTAATTCTTGACTAATGGGTGGAACATCGTCTACGTTAGGGGCCACTTTAGTGTAGCGACCTAACTCTGGAAAATGTTTTACTAACTCACTTAAGTTGATACCGGCATGCATTGCGGCAACACAATAAGTAGGGTGTACGTGTACAACTACACGAACATCATTACTATGTTGACCCATTGCTCTTTGTAATCCAAAGTGTAATGGAATCTCTCCGCTAGGCTTTAGTTTAGCACTGATATCTGAATAGAATTCTTCTTGCCATAACAAGCCATGAATGCCAATCTTTTTAAACTGGTCAGGTTGTAATGTTTGTTTACGTACACCGCTTGGCGTAATGTAAAAGTGATTGCGGTCATGATGACGAATGCTTACATTACCGTCACGACTAGTAATCCAATTGCGTTGGTAGGCGTCTTTTAAAATATCACAAATAGTTTCTAACATTATAGTTTACAACTTTCGCAATCTTCTATATCATCAAAATCGATTACTTCAAGTGCCGGAGCCTCTTCATCTTGATGTTTACTACCCGCTTTATTAATTAGTGAATAGTAGAATGTTTTAATTCCCCACATTTGGCTTTGCATTAAGTTTTTAGCAATCAATGTTGTAGGAACTTTACGCTCTGCAAAGTGTGCAGGATTGTAGAAAGTATTTGTTGAAATACTTTGATCTACATATGCTTGCAATACTGCCGCTGTTTTTAAATAGTTAACACAGTCTTGTTGTTCCCACATCAATTGATATTTGTTTTTCAACTTTTGATATTCGGGTACGACTTGTGTGAAACTTCCTGCTTTAGATTCCTTAGTTGAGATAAGCGACATAGGCATCTCAATGCCATTAGTAGAGTTGATAACCACACTACTAGATTCAACAGGAGCAATGGCCATAAGTGTTGCATTTCGTACTCCATAAGTTTTCATCTCCTCACGTAGTGGTTCCCAGTCGAGTTCAGGCTTGAAGTTTGCTAATTCATTAGCACCCGTTGCCCTACGCTCCCAAGGGAATATACCCTTACCATACCAAGTCTTGTCACTATCTAAGCACTTGCCGCGTTCTTTAGCAAGTTCAACAGTGGCTTCTGTTAGATAATATGCTTGATGCTCCATCCAACTCTTAACGTCTTGTAGTGCTTCTTTTTCTCCATACTTGTAGCCACGCTTTGCATGCCAGTATGCTAGATTAGTTACACCAATGCCAAGTGGTTGAATCTCATCATTACTTAATTTACTCTGAATGCTTAAAAAGTCTTGATAGTCAAGAATATTACAGAGGCTGCGCTGAAGAATACGGCAAGCCCTACGCATATCCTCAGGGTTGCGGAATGCTCCCCAGTTGATCGATCCAAGAGTACATAAAGCGATGCGACCAGCATCATCATCGAGGCGCTTAAAAGGTTTAGTAGGTAAAAGAATTTCACAGCATAGATTACTCTGATAGATTGTGTGATACTCTGTATCAAATGGACCTTGATTCATCACATTGTCGATGAATACCAAATAGATACGTCCGGTATCAGTACGCTCTTTGAGTATGCCTCCCTTAAAGACTTCTTCTGCACTCATTACCTTCTT
>JACCEB010705192.1_pt1 | contig 10887 bp, 14 predicted proteins | sample 7454761 | NCBI WGS metagenome assembly JACCEB01 (sample SAMN15323454, study PRJNA562643) | freshwater metagenome | isolation source: river surface water | place: USA:Blue River Watershed | collected 2017-08-18 | reverse complement strand
TGTTTGTGTTTGTGTTTGTGTTTGTGTTTGTGTTTGTGTTTGTGTTTGTGTTTGTGTTTGTGCTTGTACTCGATTACTTTTTGGTAAGCGATGCATTCAACTTGCGAAGTTCGTCGGCTTTCTTGTCCATGTCCGACAAAAGAGTTTCGGCTTGTTTCATGTAGGGTTCAATTTCTTGGAATCCCTGAATGATGTTTTGTTGCGTCGACAATAAATCTTTCGCATCTTTCTTCAATGCGTCCACCAATTCTCCTTTTTTCTCACTGCCGTTCTCTTTTTTCTCCGTCGTTGCAGCAGAAGCATCCGCATCCGCACCAGCACCAGCACCAGCACCAGCACCAGCAGAATCCGAAGAATCCCCCGTTGCTGTCTTCGTTGTTGAGGAAGATGATTCCATGGATTCTTTCGGTTTTTTCTCGTCAGAAGAAGAAGAAGAAGAAGACCCATCTTCCATACCTTCCAACATGGTACCAAGGAAAGCATTCTTCAAAATGGCCGAAAGGGCCATAGTGAGTGTCAAAATAATAATCAAATTCTTATTGAAAAAGGAAATCACGACGCCAATCAACACAAAATAGGAAACAAAAATCATTTCGTTTTGCATGACGGCATTATACAATAAAACTACGGCCATAAGAAACAGGGCATACAATAACCATTTATTATACAAAATGGATCCGCGTCCCGGATGAACCAATTGACGGACTAAATTCATGAAACCAACCATTTTTTTTTTCTTCTTTGGATTTTGATTTTGATTTTTGATTTTGATTTGGATTGTCTTTTTGTCTTTTTCTTTGTCTTTGATTTTTTTTTTAAAAGGAAATAAATTTACATTGTAAAAGAGAAAAAATAGTTGCCGTTTTGATCTTTTTTTTTTTTACAAACACAAATACAAATACAAACACAAATACACAAACACAGAAGCACACAAACACAGAAATGTCATCGAATCCAACCATATGGAATGCCATTTTCACACAACACCCCCGAGTCCCATTTCGCGTCATCGATGATAAATTGAGAGAATGTGGTCCTACTTTGTTGCAACAAATCTTGCCCGTGTTGCCCATGCTTCGACAAGAATTATACGCAAAAATTGAGAAAAATCAAACCTGGTTACAAAAAAGCAACCACCACCACCACCACGACGACCACATAAAAGAAAATAAAACCTTGTTGTCCTCCTCGACAGAATCAAATTGGGATTGGCTCGTCGAATTGCGACAATGTATTCATTATCGCACAGGTATTGAATGTTATCGTATTCAAAATCCGCGACTGAAACATATTGAAGGCGAGGAGAACGAGGAGGAGGAGGAGGAGAAGGAGAAGGAGGAAAAGAATATACAAGACAAAAAAAGAGAGAGAGAACCCGCCTCTGTTTTTTTATATTGGATACCTAAATGTAATCGTTTGTATTATTCATTTCAATGTGTATGAAAGAAAAAAATTTGCCTATTTAAAAAAATTAAAAAAAAAAAAACAACAACAACTTGTTTTTTTTTTTCAAAACGTCACAGGAGAACCAATCGATAAAGTAATATATTGTTCATCTTTGGAAATGCAAACAAACGGTGGACTGTTATTTTTCTCGACATCCCCAAAAATAAACATGAAATTGTCCGTGATTTCTTGAAATTCTCGTTCGCGATCCCGTAAAATTCCCAAATATTTGCGCGGAATACCTTCCACCATATCCCCAAAGACATCCGACAAAAATCGACGATCCGATTTCAACAAAGCATACAATGTACAAAATATACATTCGACCGTTTTCGTGTCGGCCGTGGGCAAAACGCCCTCTCCCGCTTTCCACAAACGTTTGGACACCGACAAACATACATTCACTTGACGAATGATCTTCTCGGATACATTCGAGGATTTTAACAAACGTGCCCAACACATGTTCTGTTTCGCCAATCCAATTTCCGAACGAATCATCAACATGAGAAATGTCGACGCTTGTATCGCCATCCCAATATTGAATATATTTTTCTGTGGATTGGGTCCACCCTTCTTTCCGTTTTCTTTGGCCGATGCAATGGCAGCAGCAATCGCAGAGGGAATGTTTCGCTCTTTCGATAAATCGCGTTCTTTCTCTTCTTCCGCGTCTTTGTTTTCGGTTTTGTCTTTTTCCATCGCCTGCATCTGTTTCTGTGTATGTTGGGCGGCTTCACATACGGCTTGCAACATGGGACTGCGTTCACCTTCTTCACATTCCAAGGCCAAATCCACCATGGTCGATGATATGATTTGCATTGGAGAAGACGAAGACGACAAAGAAGACGAAGACGACAACGAAGACGAAGACGAAGACGAAGACAACGGTGACAATCTACTGTTGTGGTTGTTCATCATTCGTTTCTTCTGTCTTAGACCCATATAATTCTTTCTCATTTTTTTTTGGTTTTTGGTTTTGGTTTCTCAATGAATAATAAAATTATGCTGCATGACATATTTTTAGTTTTGTTTGCCGCTTTGTCACTTGAGGAGGGATCCCTCTCTTTAAAAAAAAAAGAAAACCAAAAGAGAGAAAAAAAAATGGAATCTATAATTTATCCAAAAATTGTCTGAAAACTCAATCTCTCTCTCTACTTCGCAATACATTCAGTTATTTAGTAAATTCCACGCGTTGTTATTTGTACACGTACACACGTACACAAAAAGAAACATAAATACAAAATCCCTCGATTTTATTACCATCCACTAGAAAAAAAAAATTATTTTTGTTTTACTTTACAAAATTATTTTTATTTAACCAATCAATGGAAATGACATCTATTACAAATAATGATTGCCTTGTAGGAGAAGGTGAACAAACACAAATAAAAACACCAGTACAAGTAGAACAAACACAAGTAGAACAGACATCAACATCATCAATAAAACCACCAACGTCGTCGTCGTCGTCATCGTCGTCATCATCATCCTCAGCAGCCCATTTCGTGGAACCTATCTTGCGTCCGGATGATGCACGTTTCGTGTTGTTCCCCATCAAACATCATGATCTGTGGGCCATGTACAAGAAACAAATCGATTGTTTTTGGGTGACGGGGGAAATCGACACCAGCAAGGATTTGACCGATTGGAAAGACAAATTAACGAATGACGAACGATATTTCATTTCGATGGTGTTGGCCTTTTTCGCCAATGCCGATAGTATCGTCATGGAGAATTTGGGCACACGGTTCATGGGCGACGTACAAATCGCCGAAGCACGCGCCTTCTATTCCTTCCAATTGGCCATCGAATCCATCCATAGCGAAATGTATAGTATCTTGATAGACAGTTATATTGCTGACAAAGAGGAACGCTTGCGTTTGTTCAATGCCATCCAATATTTTCCTTGCATCACGAAGAAGGCGGCCTGGGCACGCAAATGGATTGGCGACAATCGATCGTCTTTCGCGGCACGTTTGGTGGCCTTTGCCTTGGTCGAAGGACTCTTTTTCAGTAGTTCGTTTGCCGCCATTTATTGGATCAAAAAGAGAGGCTTGATGCCCGGACTTACCTTGTCCAACGAATTTATTAGTCGCGACGAAGCCTTACACACCGAATTCGCCGTCCTCTTGTACTCGAAACTCGAACGCAAATTGGCCAAAAAGAGAATTCATGAAATCGTGAGTGAAGCCGTCGAAATCGAAAAGGAATTCATCACGGAAGCCTTGCCTTGTCGATTGATAGGAATGAATAGCAAATTGATGACGCAATACATTGAATTTGTTGCCGACAGGTTGTGTTTGCAATTGGGATACGACAAGATTTATGGCGCCACCAATCCCCTCGATTTCATGGAATTGATTAGTATCGAAAGCAAAGTCAATTTCTTTGAACGCACCAATTCGGAGTATTCCTTGGCGAACAAAACCGTCGACAAAAATGTCTTTGACTTTTCCGCGGATTTTTAGACCTTACAAACAAAAAATTGTGTTTCACCATTATTTTTTTTTTTTACTTTTTTACTTTTTTTTTTAATTAAAATTTTTAAAATTTACTCAAAAAAAAAAAATAAAACTATGGCGATGAATTCGATAAATAGGGCCATATAAGTTGTTGTTGTTGTTCTTGACGGCGTTTTTGATGGTGATTCATTATGCCCAACATCAATAATGGTGGTCCCGGATGATTGTCCTGAACAATCCACATCCGATGTACTGGCATGGGACACGGATGGTCCCCATCCTCGAAATACACTGGCGTGCTATCCTTGACTTCCATGTCCTTTTCGTAGCTCAGAATTTGCAATACATCATCCACCGTTAGGATTTGCTGCTTTGTTTGAGGTGGGTGTTGTTGCCCCTCCCCTTTCTCCAAAATCGACAATTGAATACGGTCCATACTTACATAGATATGATTCAAGAAAGCCCCGGTGGATGCAGAAACAAAACAAGAATCGTGAGGAATGGTGCTACATATATTTAATAAATCGGCACATGTCATAGTGTGCGTGATGACTTCAATTGTATGATCATTTTGAAAGATGGAAGAATTGGGAGACATTTGATTCTTTTTTTTTTCCTTTCAAGAACTTTTTAAATATATATATTTTTTTTTGTTAAAATAAAAACAAATTTGCATACAAACAAACAAACAACACATATATAATATATATTCAAACACCATGTGTTTATTTCGCTTTTCTTTTTTTTTTTTTCATTTCTTCGATGCCTGACTGCGAGTTTGGATCATATTGGCACGAGTTTGACTACGGGTTTGCATCTTGGGTTGTTGTTTCTTTAAACAATTGGCATTTGTTGAACAAACCGCTGGGGATGACGATTCCCTTTCCAATGATTGGCAACCAGTAGAAGCAAGTCTTTGAGAACGAGTGAGCATTTGTTTTTTTTTGCTTTCCATTTGATTTGATTTGATTAACATATATAATACACACACACACATATATTTAAATATGTTTCTTTTTCGTTTTTTTTTGTTTTTAATCTTTATTCACCTGCTCGTTTTACTCGCAGGTTCACCAGCAATTTTTCTGACGAAAAATTGCTTTAAAGATAAACTTTACAAACCTGAACTGATACACCGGTGTATCAGTCCAGGTGAATAGAGGTTAATTGTTGTTTTTTGTTTTTGGATGTGTTTTTGGATGTTTTATTTGAGCTATAAAAACAAACCAACATGATGTGGCATGATATATTCGGGAGGCATTCCCATACATTCCATGGCCATTTCTTTGATCATCGATCGCCCTATGGATGATAGGCGGGCAACACGAAGAGGATCAACAAACGTAGCCGACATGTATGGCATACGAATTTGACAACCATACTGCGATAAAATCGAATTCCATAAAAAATATCGTTGTTGAAATAATGCCGTCATTTCACGGTCTTCTTCTTCTTGTTCGTCGTTTTCATCGTTTTCGACGTTTTCATGTTCGACGTTTTCGTTTTCAGATACGTGAAAGTCGGTTACACTATCCACCATAACAAACGGATATTCCTCGTTCGGAGTGATGATATTTTCTTTGTCTTCTTCATCGGTATCATAACAAAACACATCGTCTTCGGTATCGTAAAACATACCGTAATCATCGCCATGGTGGATCGTATTATTTGATGATGTGTTATGGGTGATGTGATTGTTTTGGAAACCATTTCTTCTTTTTCGATTGGGAGGAGAAAGATACGTTTTGTAATGGGGAAATAAAATATTGCCGCCTTCGCCACAAAAGACAATCGGCGACATATTCCACGACGCCAATTCACAACATTCTTTTAAAATACGACCCTGTCGGATGCATTCCTTGTCGTCTGTACCCAACCAATGTTGCAATACAGAATCTGTTTCTGTCGTCGTCGTCGTCTTTTGGAAAGGCAACAACACATTGGTATGCACCGTCTGAAAATAATCCACAAAACGCATCACATAGGGCAAATGACACGACCGCGACGTGCCCACAAAAATCGTCTGCAAACGAGGACTGCCCCGTTCTTTCAATACATCCTGTAAAACAGCCGCCAATATTTGGCTGAATAATCCCCCCGACAAAAAACAAACCACCGGTTGTTCGATTTGAAGAGGCAACAAATCTACCACGCTTTCCCGAAACAAATTGTAAAAGCCGCGCAAAGCCAAAGAGGAGTAAGATGCCGCCGACAAGGAGGAAGAGAAAGAGAAGGTAGAGGAGGGATAACATCGTCGATACAAAGAGGAAAGAGTCGACGTTGTCTTTGCCAAAGACTCGACTCGAAGGGGAGAGGCAGTCCGTGACAAAGACTCGGAGTCGCCGCCTTCCGGCTCTCCCGTGACAAAACTTCGTTTGTCCCACACAATCATCCATTTTTGGGCGAGCGCCGACCATTGCCACCACGACGATGAATTCAAATTCATGGCATTCAGGTGGGTGGAGTCTTCCACCACATACGAACGTGTACAAAAACAAGTACTCGTTTGGTTCGTCCACTCAAACAAGGTATCCTGTCCTCCCACCGCCATGTACACATTCGGATGATCATACATACAAAACGAAAACGATCCCGATTTGATGTGGGATCGCAAGGTCGCATCCAACCCATACGTGCGAACGCAATGAATGAGTCGCCGGCAAGTATATTCCCATTCATTGTGGATGTGGTTGTGAATGTCGATGTCGATGGCATTTTTTTCATGGGTTTGAAACACAAGTTTGCCGGTATAGACCATGGCCACCCCATCGTCCCACACCAATCGACAATGCGAAGAATATAAAAATTCATCCGCCGTATTTAGATGAATCGCCATTCGGATACAAGGAAAACGTTTTTGAAGTGTTAATGCCCCCGCAGGTTTGTTCTCTTTCAAAAATGTTTTGTATTCTTCTTGGATGGACGAGGGTGACGACAACGACAACGACGACGACGACGAGTCCAAAGATACAAAAAAAGTTGACATATTTTGTTGTGTTTTTTGTTTTTTAAAATACTCAATACTCAATACTCAATACTCAATACTCAATACTCAATACGCAAAAAAAAACAAATAATTAAATTATAATTTTATAAATCATACTTCAAAGAAAAACATATTATACGCAAAAAAAAAAGAAAACAACAAAAAGCGAGAGATCCTTCCCTTCCTTTTTTTTTTGAAACAAAATCAAACAAATAAAAAAATCCAACAAAAAAACAAACAAACAAAAAAAAATCAAACAAATATAATGACCTCTACAGAAAACCCATTTGTGTCGAGTGTCATGTCCAGCAATCATGGCATGATATTGGAACCAACCATCGCCTCCGCATCATCGTCCACAACGGCGGAGGCGACCATCCAATCACTTCAAAAAGAATTGAAGGACAAGAACACACAAAATAAAAATAAAAATAGTGGATCAAAAGAAAAAGAATCCTTTACAAGTAGAAGCAACGATGACACAGATACACAAAAATTTGTTCCCTATGAAGCATCCACAATGGATGATTACTTGTTTCAAGTCTTTCTTGTCCATTTCGGTTGCCGGTTTGTACATTTTATTTCAATTTGTCAGTCGTAGTCGATAAAAAAAAACAATAAAAACAAAACAAAAAATCTAGCGACGTCTTCTACGAGTGCCTCTCGATTTGGATCTAGATTTGGATCTAGATTTGGATCTGGATTTTCTTGCGATAAAATCAGCATTGTATCCACCTCTCGACACACGATTATGACGACGATTCCTGCGAGAACGGCCTCCGATCATGGAATTTGTTGTACTAGCAGCAGCAGGACAAGGCATGGATATGGATCTGTTTTATTTTAAACGAAAAATAAATAAAATGAAAAAAAATTGGTAAAAAAAAACTGTTTCTTTATGTTGTTTTCATTTCATTTTATTTTATGTTGGTGTTTGTGTTTGTGTTTGTGTTGTTTTAAAACTTGACACGTTTGTAAATTTCCAGCGCTACTAAACCGCCCAGAATCTGTGCCAAAATATAAGGAACTAAATCCACGGTGGGTAATTTGCCCGCAGATGCCATTACCACGGATACAGCCGGGTTGATGTGTCCTCCCGAAATAGGCGCGGCCAATAAAATAACAATGGCTAAGGTGGCACCAATGGCTAAAGGATGTCCTGTTGCCAGAATCACGTAAACGAATAAAATCGCACCAAGAAATTCCACTAAATATTTTTGCATGGTTTTGTGTTTGTTATTTGTTGTTTTGTTAAAAAAAAAAGGAAAAAAAAATAGAGGAACAATATTAATGATGTATGAATAGAATATATATTTTTTTTGTATGTGTATATATATATTATATGTTGTATTTTTTTTTATGTATATGTATATGTGTTTTAAGCCTGTGGCTTGGAATTCATTCCCAAAGGAATATACGGCAATCGTTGAGCCGAACGAATCAATACGGCTTTGGAAAACGCGGACTGGGGCACCGCAGGTGCCCCCACCGAGTCAATCCGATGGCGACATTTGGCTGGAACGCTGGCTCCGCCAGCGCGAACGCGAGTGAGCGCTGTCTTCCGACTATTCTCTTCGCGATTGGATACCGTGCAATACGTCTCCCCCTCCTTCGTGTTAAAGGTGGGTTGCATGGCGCGTTGTCTTCTCCGGTCCACGACACTCGAGGCATCCCGGTTGCCCCCAAAGGAATCTCCCCATTTCTTTTCCCGTTGGACGTCCATGGTATTTGCTTGGTAATACGACCATGTTTTGGCGAATTGTTGGCGATTGTTTTCGAATTCACCATCGGATGCCGCATTGATGTCTTTCATGGGATTGCCATGGACGATGGAGGTTTGACTGTTATTGATATTTTGTCGTATGGCGACAGGAAACATGCGAAATTGTAACATGGTTTTTTTTTTTAAAATAAATAAAAAAAAAAGTTTTTTTTTTTAACAAATGTAATCCGATGAGAAAAACAAAAACAAAAACAAATATTACTTAATTTAAACAAAACAAAACAAAAACAAAACAAAAACAAAATACAAAACGACCTGTGGTTTCTCTATTCGCCTGAATTCTCCCCACCGGGCTTCAGTGCAGGGTAAATAAAGATTAGTTACGAGGAACCCATTGAGAAGAAGCTGGTCGTTTTCTTTCTTTTACCGGAATTTCGATATATTCACACAATTCTCGAATCCAATATGGATTTCCAAAAACAGTGGCGGTCGAATTATTGAGATTACTTTTGCAAATAGCATCATGAAATTCAAGCAACTCCTCACGATTCATAAATGGTAATATATCATCGCTATATTCATAAAATTTATCGTCATCATTCAATTTAATCATTGGACCATCTCTTTCCACTTGAACGAAAACATCTTTGATTTGATTTTTATCATATGAACAACTTTTTTGGAGAATTTCTTTTCCCGATATTTTTTGGGCATTTTTTGAAGAAGTTGATAATGCCTTGTAAATTTCTCCTACCTGCAATTCTTTTGCAAAAACCTCTTTCTTGACATTCTTTTCTTCTGTATATGTTGCCGTATTTGATACAGTTTTGTATGATGAATTTCCGTGTTTATCAATTACATAGATTTGTGTAACTCCATCTTTTGGATAATCTTTTACAACACCGTACACTTTTTGTGGTTCCCTCATAGAAGGACCCGTGTAGTGTTTCCCTTTCACTAAATTTGGCGCAGTAACTGTGATTGGGGCGGGTGGTGATTCCATTCTTGCTCTTTTTGTTGTCGATGGCGAGCTGGATGACGATGGAGATCTTTTTCTGTTTGATGACGACTTTGTTTTTGATCCCCCCGTTCTGTATTTTTGACGACGACTGCGGGCACGACGTGTAGTATATTGTTTTCTTATTGGCATTTTGTTTGTGTTTGTTGTTTGTTTGTTTCTTTATGAAAAAAAAAATGGATGAACGATTTGTTTGTTTGTTTGTTTTTTTCTCCTTTCTTTTATTTCTCTTCTCTCCATTTTTATTCTAAGCCAAGTTGCATCGTTTATCGCGCATACAACATGCCACAATTGCCCGAAATAAACGAAATGACATTGTATCTCTCTTCAAAGACCGTCAAATTATATGTGTAATCATAGAGACGCCAATTGGTGCTATTGATGCCAATGGGATTGCCATCCACGTCGCAGACCACACGATAATTGGCATTGTTGGTGGAAACGAGGGGGACCATAGTCGTCAGCTCCAATTCCACGGATTTAAATTTGGACATATTGATGGCGCCATTGGGTTGGTATTCAAAGGGATTGGTTTTCAACCCGAAATTATAACAATAGATGCCGCGTCGGGCACATCCCGCCGTCCGCGTGTACTTTTCTAAATACTCGAAGATACCCGAGGGCAACACATTCTCGCGATAACTCCCATTCAATACAATGCCCATCGACAGCATAATGTCGCGGATGTTTTCCGCCGTGGATTCGCCCGTGATGTAATACCCCGTGTTCGTGCCCAATTTTTGCCCTATTTGGAGAGGTTGAATTCCCGGTCCCGTCGCATACAACGACAAATCATAGGATTCCTGGGGGGCGGGTTGCAGGTCCGAGGGTATGTTTTCGTAGGGCCAATTCGTGTAATTGGACCATTCGTTGCGCATGTTGACGTCGTTGCGCTGGAAATACCACATCCACGACGACACCATCCCATTCGACGTCAATTGCACCCGTTTGGATCCCACCAAATTCTGAAATTGGTATTCGAAGACGTCTTTCACTAAATACATTTGGTCTTCCATGGCAATTTGACGTCTCTCATCATCATCCAAAAAGCAATACGTCGCCACCAAATGCACGTCGGCATTCCACGTGCTGACTTTGTTGTCGTAATCCGCGGGAGTAATGGTGATGCCCGGGGGCGTCTGCAGGAAACGGTACATCGCGAATTGGGGTTGATTGAAGTCGGGTTGCACATAGGGATACTTGTTGGCCACATCGAAGACATCACGCACCTGGAACAATTCCTGGATGGCGCGCA
>JACCEB010528624.1_pt1 | contig 10887 bp, 8 predicted proteins | sample 7454761 | NCBI WGS metagenome assembly JACCEB01 (sample SAMN15323454, study PRJNA562643) | freshwater metagenome | isolation source: river surface water | place: USA:Blue River Watershed | collected 2017-08-18 | reverse complement strand
TTTTCATAGATCTCGTCTAGAGTTCCTCCCGAGTTTTCAAGTAACCAAAACTGGCTTTCAAATACGTCCCGAAAAAGTCCACTCTTCTGGAATCGCGGATCTGCATAATTCATGGACCGAAAAGCAGCAATGGTTTGTGGAAGTTCGGCGGTCCGGTACTGAGCAACGGCTCCTACGGAACTTATCAATTTTCGGATGGGCAAAAACCAGCGGGCGAAACTTTCGCTTGGAAGTCCTTCGATAAATTTTTCATCTTGCCCCTGAAGCCGCGTGACCTCTGCATCAATAGCCTGATTAGGTGCCTGCTCCTTTGCAAAAAACGGATCTTTTTGATATAGGTTTTGCAGATATGCCCAGGCGCTTAAGGCCTGCTCCCGCTTCCCTTGTTCCTGTGTATATTGTTCAAACCAGCGGTTTTCTTGTCCCTCCAAAATCCGGATGCTACTTGCGTCGTTGAGCATTTGCCCCTCCAAGTGAATCCCGGATTTTTCCAAAATCACTACAAAAGGTTTTTGATCTTCCCCAGAAAGAAAGGCGACTCCATAATCTTGGGGAGAAAAGGTGTACGAGAATTGCCCCTTTTCATCAGCTCTAACGGTCCCTATAGCGTAGGTGTCAAATCCCTTTGTGCCTTCTAAGGTAAGGGTTTGATTTGCTAAGGAGGGAAAGGTACCTGATATAGTTTGGGATATGGCATTTCCTACACCCAAATACAAAAACCACAAGAGAACAAGGATTCTTTTCATACGGCTACCGCTAGTAAATAGTACCTTCAAATTTATCCAAAACCAAGACGATTTAGGTATTCTCCAATGAAAAAACCTCCTTCAAATTTAATTTTTGATACAGCGGACCGAATACCCACGAGCACGCGCGTAGGGATTTTCGAAGGCACGGGTTGAATAATAGGCGAATGCCTCGGCATCGTTGGTACTAGATCCACCACTTACCGTACTGGTCCAAGCAAAGCCATAAGGCACTAAAGTAGACCCAGCTAATGATTCAGCTGAAATCACTCCTAACTGATCTCTCCATCCTGCGTAGGGTAATTTTAGCACCGAATTAAATGCTTCAACTCCTGAATTGATGTTTTCGTTTATAAACTCCTGCTTGGTTGGAATCCGAAAGCCTTGTGGGCACGGATTATTAATTCCACCTAAACCTTGCCACAGTGCATTATTTTGATCACTGCGCCAGTCATCAGATACACTGCTGGTTTGAATTACAAGAAAATCACCATGGCCAGGTTGGTTCAAACTACTTGGCCCATTTCGCGTACCCGAAAGTCTGCATTGGTGCCCATCTGCCCCTCTTCCCCATTGGTATAAATCCCCGTAGGATAAGGCATCCGTACTTGAAGTGGCTACACGCTCTGCTCCCAAGTTACGATCCATCCATTTTTTCCCAGTGACAGGGCTCGTGACTTCCACTACAGCGGTTCGGTTTTGAGGTTTGCAATGTACCGTTCCAGGAGGATAGGGAGAAGTTGTTGCCTTAAGCTGCCCCCCAAAAAGTTGGGCTTGGAGCTGTCCAACGCAATAAATGTTTACGAGCAGTACAATGAATACTATCTTTTTCATCCCAGTTTAGTTTTCAGTAGCCATACTTACATAGACCACCGTCCCTACGGAGATAAAAGAATAGATATGGGCTTTTCCTGTGGTCAAGGACGTGGTGCCCATGTATTTAATGGTGGAAAATCCAGTCACCGTAAAGTTGGGCGCTCCAGAGTTGGTCGTACTGGTAAGCACTAGGGTATAGGCGCCTCCATCCTTGACATTCGAGAGCGTGTAGGAAGGTGAAGCCCCCCCTCCACTTGTGTAGGCTAAGTTGCTCTGTCCAAAATCAATGGTCAAACTCGTTCCTGAATTGAGAGCTGCAGTATTGGTCGCTGCTTTTTGAAATTGCTTGGCACCGTCTATGGTTTGATTAGTCGTCAAATCAACAAAGTTTTTTGTAGTCGAACCCGTTCCCCCATTCGCAATCGCCAGGGTAGTTCCATTCCAAGTACCCGTCGTAATAGTTCCCAAGGTGGTAATATCAGTACCCACCAACTTGTTCGCCGCAATACTTCCTGCTAGCATGGCATTGGTGACCTTACCCGCACCAATGCTGGTAGCTAAACCTGCTCCTAAGGTGGTCACGTCTCCTGTAAGCGCCGCAGGAGTTTGTATCGTGCCTCCGCTTACCGTAACAATACCCGTACCTGCAGGTGCAGGACCTGCCGGGCCTGTCGCTCCTGTTGGACCTTGAGCACCCGCAGCCCCTGTGGGTCCAGTAGGACCTGCTGGGCCTTGAGCACCCGTTGCTCCGGTCGCTCCTTGAGGACCAGCAGCACCTGTGGCTCCTGTAGCACCCGTAGCTCCTGTCGGCCCAACCAAGGAAACTCCTGAAGGCCAAGCCCCACTCACTTTTGGCCCAAATAAGGTATTCGTTGCGGTATTGATGTAAAAATCACCATCCACTCCAGTACCCGAGCCTGGGTTGGTAGTCCCATAGGCTACTGTTTTTCCATTGGATCCTGAAGCACCAGTTGGGCCGGATGGACCTTGCGGGCCAGTGGCTCCTGTAAGACCAGTTGGACCTTGAGGACCGGTAGCTCCTGTGGCTCCATTTGTTCCGTTTGTTCCTGCCGGTCCTTGGGGACCGGTCAACCCAGTTGGTCCTGCAGGGCCTTGGAGACCTGTGGCACCTGCTGCTCCATCTGTACCATTTGAACCTGCTGGACCCTGAGGACCCTGAGGACCAGTGGCACCTACTGGGCCCTGGGGGCCAGTCAGCGAGGCGATAAATGCGGATTCTGTACCCGTATTTCCCAAATTGAGCCAAACCTGATAAGCAGAGATTCCATTGGTTCCGTTGGCTCCATTGGTGCCACTTGGTCCTTGAGCACCTGTAGCACCTGTAGCACCAGTAAGTCCTTGGATGCCTTGAGGACCCGTGGCCCCCGTTAACCCTTGCGGGCCCGTTGCACCAGCTGGGCCTTGCGGGCCTGTAGCACCCGTGGCACCCGTCGGACCTTGTGCACCTGCAGCGCCTGCCGCTCCAGCTGGGCCGGTAAGCGAAGCAATAAAGACCGTCTCCGAACCCGTATTTCCTAGATTTAACCAAGCTTGATAAGCAGAGAGGCCGTTGGCACCATTCGTTCCGCTTGGACCCTGAGGACCGGTCAATCCAATGGGTCCTTGTGCGCCCGTAGCGCCTGTTGGACCTTGAAGACCTTGTGCACCTTGAGTACCCGCTGGGCCTTGAGCACCCGTAGCACCGGTAGCCCCGGTAAGTCCTTGGATTCCTTGAGGACCCGCTGGACCTGTGGGCCCCGTAAGTCCAATGGGACCCACTGGACCCGTAGCACCTGCCACCCCTGCAGGACCCTGGGGACCAGGGGATCCCTGTGAGGCCAATAAGGCCCAATTGGTAGGATCATTGTTTGGTGTGGAACTCGAATTACTTACTGGATTGATACAAAACCAAGAAGCTCCATTAAAACCAACTGCATCGTCTACGGCATAGGTGGCAGTGGCAGACCAAGCTCCCCTCCATCTCAATCCTGCTGGACCTACTGGTCCAGCCACACCCTGTGGTCCTAACGAACCAGTGGGTCCTGCTGGCCCTTGGGGACCAGTAAGCGAGGCCAACCACTGTGATTCTGTACCCACAAAACCCGTACTGACAGCCACTTGATAAGCACTAGGACCATTTTGGCCATTGGCTCCATTGGCACCCGCAAGCCCCTGAGGGCCCTGAGGGCCTGTGGCTCCTGCTACCCCTGCTGGGCCTTGAGGACCAGGCGATCCATCCGTACCTCGAACCCCTTGAGGACCAGTGGCACCTGCTGCACCTGGTGCACCACGTAATGCCGCTATGAAATCAGCTTCAGTTCCTGTATTTCCTAAATTCAACCAGTTTTGATAGGCACTGATGCCATTCGTTCCATTGGTCCCGTTGGTCCCGTTGATTCCCGCAGGACCTTGGATCCCCTGCGGGCCAGGTGCTCCTGGTATTCCTCGCAAAGAGGCTAGCCACTGCGTCTCTGTTCCTACAAAACCCGCAGCAACAGCTACTTGATAGGCACTAGAACCCGTATTCCCCACTGGACCGATAGGGCCTGCTACCCCTGTAGGACCTACAGGCCCCTGAGGACCTGGAACACCAGCTGGACCAGTAGACCCTATTGGGCCTTGAACACCGGTAGGACCAATAGGGCCTTGGATACCAGCCGGACCAACAGGTCCTGCTGGACCTACTCCCCCTTGTGCACCCACAGGTCCTACAGGACCTAGAGGACCTGCTGGTCCGGGCGTACCCGAATTAGCGGCATAAAGTGCAAAAGGAACAGCTGTAAATTGCTGACTACTGATTAACACAAAGGTGGAGCAGCTGCCAGATTTGTCAAAAGAGACCTCTAAAAACTTGGCTTGCGCATTCCACACTATTTGGGAAAATGAATTGGCTGTACCACCAGTACGTCTACCTGTACCAATAATCACATTGACCATCCCGTACGAATCCGTGCGCGTGGTGATTACCTCTTCGTATTCACTGACTCCTGTGATCGATTTGAAAACAAATTTCAAACACAGCTCCTTGTCTCCCAGTGGAGCCGCTCGATTGTCCTCTCCCGGCAATACCTGATTGTCCATGATCACCGCCTGATAGGTAATCCCAGGCACTTGGGCCAATGCAGGTACCGCTAGCACCCACATCCAAAAAATAAAAATTAACTTTTTCATATTACTTCAATTGAACATACAAGCCAAAAACTAACCCATGGGAAAGAAAGCGGACTTGCTCCTCTTCGGGCCCTCCCAATCGGGAATTTTTTGAATAGTTGTAGGTGAGATTTAAAAACGCACGTTGAAACACGGGATAGGAAGCAGAAGCTCCCACACCGGTTTTTGCAAAAAATCCCTGAAAATCCGCTTCCTCTTTTAATGGGTATCGAGAACTATTGATTACCTGGGTGCCTGAAATCATCCGGGATAACCCCAAAGCCCCTCGGATACCCAATTCTACCTCTCCGATATGCGCTAAAAATGAAAGGGTATTCGTAATCCCTCCATAGGTTGTTTCCCAACTGTAATTGTTGTTTTGATCTCCACCGAAGGAATTAAAGGAGTCCATATTGAGAGATACTTCATTTTTAAACCAATGGGGAGAATAGGAGCGCTCTTTAATAGGTGAATCCTCTTTTTTTGATTTTTTAACAAAGGGAAAACCCATTCCCATTTCGATGGAATTTCCCATTCCAGAAGTGAAGTCAAGAAGTTTGGTTCCATCCGATGATCGAAAATCATAGGTAGTGGAATTGATTCCCGTTTTGATGAAGATTTCTTGTCCAAGCGAATGGAACTGCATCCCTATCAGTAGGGTGCTTACTAAAAAAAGAGTTCTCATGGTTTTTTGATTATGCGGCTTTGAACAAACTTATTTCCTGATCTCAAATGGGCTACATACACGCCTGTCGCTAGATAGGGGAGATTTAGTTGAATTTCCTTGTTTTTGGGAAGGTGATTTGCTTCGTATACTCGCTTTCCCTGGACATCGTAAATCAACACTTGGGTAACTTCTTGATGCTCGGTGGTAAATCGAAACGTAATGCTTTCGGAAAAGGAATTCGGAAAGGCTATCGCTTCAAAGGGCCCCTTGATTTCGGTAGGGACAACGCGTATCCCACGCAAAAACCCTTGGCTAATACGTACTGAGGAGATAGCAAATACCCCTGTTACACTACTTTGCCCAATGGATTGTTGGATCATTAAGCCTTGTCCTGGAATCGAATGTGCAGTATTGCCCATGGATACTAGGCTGGCATTGCGTAAGGTTTGTCCATGAATTGGAAGCGCCAAAAAAAGAGCTGCAATACAAAAAATGGAACTGGTGATTTTAACTTTATTAGTCATAACCAGCTAGTGTTGAAATTTGAACCAAGGAACAACAAAAAAACAACAAATTGAGGCGTTCAAGAAGTCCTTTTCTTGTTTTTCACATACAAAATGTATTTATTTATATAATATTTTTTATTTAATGATAATAATCATATAAATTATTTAAAAAATTTAATTATTTTTTTTAAAAATGAAATATAAAATTTATGAAAATCAAAGATTTTTCACTTAGGTAATGAGTTCATCCAAAAGAGGTTTCAAAAGCAAAAAATCAAAAAATAATGCACTCGGGCATTCCTTCAAAAAGTATGTAATTCTAATAGAACAAACCATGGAAAGTAGGCTATCCATTAAATGGATAGCCTACTTTCCATTTTAATGGGAGCTTATTTATTTCAAGTCAATGACCTTCTTGAAATACATTCTAGAGATAAAGATTCCACTATCATCATCTTTACCTCCAAAGCTTTCCACTGCGCTTGTTACATAAACTAAAGAATACCCTTCGGATTCCAATTCCATGATACGCGCTGCAATCATCGCGTCGTTGGAAGCAATATTCTGGAAGTTGATACCAGCAGCACTGAAAAAGTTGAGCAACTTGGCTTCGTCAAACTTATCCACCTTCAATTCTTTCCGACTTACTGACCTTTGGGAGGAAGTTTTGCCATCCACACGGCTAGTTCTAAAATCTTCCGTATTCACATCCGTCATGTTCTCAATCATTCGGGATCTACCCAATCCCATGGGAACAATGGATTCTACAACAGTGACAATTCTCCATTCATTGAAGTTTTGGGTAGTCATTTCCTGGGCTTGGACAGCAAAACAGCTTATTGTAAGCAAGAAAACTAAGGCAAATAGCTTTTTCATAAATTAAATTGAGTTTTAGAGTAAATTATTTTTTAATACGCGTTTTTTTTAAAGATAGTTATAAATCATTCTAAACCACTACCCAAATCCAGCTTTAACTACGAAACGAAACCCCTGTAACTTAAATTCAAAACCTCAAAAATCTTCGATGATTTACCTGTGATTAAAAAACAGATTCCATTTTTTATCATCCAAATACAGCCTTCAGGTATCATTTATAAGCGCAGTTTCTATCTTAAAATTTTATTGAGTTCCCAAAATGGTGCGCTGGAAAGTGAGGGACCATTGCTCCCCGTTCTGTTCTTTGATACCAACTCACTTGAGGGCATCACCAAAATCTGCGTCTTCCAAGGTAGCTGATAGATAAAAACAAAAAAAGGATGCCTAAGCTTCCTTTTTCAAGCTAGTCTGTAGTATCGAAATTGAAAATATGATATTTAGAAGATTAAATCAATTGAATCTTAACGATTAGAGATTATCCAGATTTTAAAAAACAAATTGAGAATTTAGGCGTGCGCTAGATACGGAGAACCAACAAAATTCAAAAAGATCCTAAAAGCTTCAAAAAAAGAATGAAATCCCGCCCGAAGAAAAATCACTATTAGCTACCATTTTTTTTCAATTACTTATTCATCATTTCAAAAAACTCAGTATTGGCCATTTTTTTTCTGCAGTCAAGTAAGAATTTTGCATCATTGCCCGCTCGATATCTCAACTGATTTGTTTCATCTATTACCGCATCAAAAATTACCGCAGCTACTAAGCTGGGTGGAGATACGGTATTATTAGGATTTTGCCATTGCTTCATTAATGCCTTAGTAATGGTTCGGTATTCTGGAATTTCTCCCGCCTGAAAGTCAAAAGAACGGCCCCCAAAATCAGTCTCAATAAATCCGGGCTCAATAATCTTGACTTTCACGCCAATTTCCTTCATTTCGTGGTGTAACGACTCAGAAATTCCTTCAACTGCAAACTTGGTTCCATGATAAAGCGAACCCAAAGCAAAAGTCATTTGTCCACCAATCGAAGAAATATTGACAAATAACACCCTCTTTATTTTGTCTGAAATGTGGAAAAAATACATTGACCCCCAATAAAACCATTTGTTTAACTCATTATTTATTCAAAAGAATTGAAATCATCCAAAACAACCAAAAAACTAATCTTGCATTTTTTGATCGGAATTTCATGTAAATCGATAAGTAGGTAGCTACCAAACTTGAATTATCGTATTAAATTACTCATGTACATCTGAAAGCTTCAAAATTCCATTTATATTCATAATTGAATTTTAATTCATTGGAATGGCATACCTAAATACAAAAGCTCAAAAAGAAACTACCTACGATGCCATCGTTATCGGCTCGGGTATCAGCGGCGGTTGGGCCGCAAAGGAACTTTGTGAAAAAGGACTAAAAACCCTGGTCTTGGAGCGAGGTAGAATAGTGGAACATGTGGTAGACTACCCCACCATGAACTTGGATCCTTGGGACATGGAGTTGAGAGGCGGACTTACCCCTGAGCAAAAGAAGAAACATTACAAAAACGGTCGTTCTGGATGGGTTGGTTTGGAGACGGAACATTTCTGGGCAGACGATGAAGCAAATCCATATACAGAAGTAAAACCTTTCCTTTGGCTTAGAGGGCATCAAATGGGCGGTAAATCATTGCTGTGGGGAAAGCAAACCTACAGATGGAGCGATTTGGATTTTGAAGCCAATGCCAAAGACGGTTATGGTGTGGACTGGCCGATACGTTACAAGGATATAGCGCCTTGGTACACCTATGTAGAAAATTTTGCTGGGATTAGTGGAGAGGCTCCTGGTTTACCACAATTACCGGATAGCCATTTTCTTCCTCCCATGGAATTGAATTGTGTGGAAAAGCACGTGAAAGAGCGAATAGAAAAGGACTTCGCTGGAAGAAATTTGATTATTGGTAGGGTGGCACACCTTACTGAACCACTCAATGGTAGAGGTAAATGCCAAAATAGAAACAGATGCAGCAGGGGATGTCCCTTTGGAGCTTATTTCAGCAGTAATGCAGTGACACTTCCTGCAGCGGATGCTACGGGCAATTTAACCTTCAGACCCTATTCCATTGTACAGTCAATCATCTACGACGAACAGAAAGGCAAGGCTACAGGAGTACGTATAATTGATTCTGAAACGAATGAAGATATCGAATATTCAGCCAAAATTATATTTGTAAATGCTTCGACCTTAGGCACTACGCAAATATTATTGAATTCAACTTCAAACCGATTTGAGAATGGTTTAGGGAATGATAGCGGAGAGCTTGGACATAATCTGATGGACCATACCTATAGAGTAGGTGCCACAGGAAAAGTAGATGGTTTTGAGGATGAATATTACAAAGGGAGAAGACCCAATGGAATTTACATCCCGAGATATGTGAACATCGATGAGAAATCCAAAACGGATAAATTTCTTCGTGGTTTTGGATACCAAGGGGCTGGATTCCGTGGTGGTAATCCCGCCAATATTGAATCATTTGGTGCGGATTACAAGGATAGCATCTTAAAACCAGGGCCCTGGGAATTTTTTATCACTGGTTTTGCGGAATGTCTACCTTACCATGATAATCAGGTGTATTTAAACAAGGAGGTCTTAGACAAATGGGGACAACCTACCTTGTCCATAGATGCAGAGTTTAAAGCAAACGAAAAGGCAATAAACAAGCAAATACAAGAAGATGCTGTGGAAATGTTGGAAAAATCAGGCCTAAAAGAGGTCATGGGTTTTGATAACAACCACCCTCCTGGATATGGAGTACATGAAATGGGTACAGCCAGAATGGGAAGAGATCCAAAGACCTCGGTTTTAAATGGTTTTAACCAGATACACAGTGTCAAAAACGTATTTGTTACGGATGGTGCGTGCATGACGTCTTCCTCTTGTGTCAATCCTTCGTTGACCTATATGGCTATTACGGCGAGAGCCGCTGATTATGCAGTTTCTGAATTAAAAAAGAATAATCTTTAATCGTTATGGATAGAAGAAGCGCCCTCAAAAAAGCAGGTGTCCTGGCAGGTTCGGCAGTTGCCCTACCCTCATTGTTCTCTTTATTGCACTCCTGCAAAAGCGAGAACCGATTGGATTGGCAACCGCTATTTTTTACGGAAACTGAGGCCAAAACAATTTCGGTCCTAGTAGACACAATATTGCCTCGTACAGATACGCCAGGTGCTTTGGACGTAAAGTCGGATATGTTTATTGATAAGGTCATCGCCAAGACCTATGACGAAGAAGCGCAAAAGAAAATGCGGTCAGAAATAGCTGCCTTCAATTCGGACTGCGAAAAGAACTTTGGCGGAACCTTCATTGAGTTGAATGCTTCGGATCGGGAAAAGGTTTTGCAAGCTGCAGAAAAGAGCTCCGGTAAATTCAGCCCAGGAGTTTGGGGCACCGCAGTAGGGAAACAAGAGCCTATTGGATTTTACAGGTCCATCAAGTCCATGGCAATCTGGGCCTATTTCAGTTCGGAGGAAATAGGGAAGAACGTACTGGCCTATGATCCTGTCCCAGGAACCTTTGAGCCATGTATACCAGTCTCCGAGGTGGGCAATCGTTGGAGTTTGTAATTTCTTTCCATCGCCTCGGTCGCTTAAAAAGACCAACACACTAAACGGATTACCATTCCTTTACTTGGAAAATGTGGGTCCTTGAACCAGTTGGTTTGGACTAGCGATCACTTAAAAGTGTCCCCCAAAATGAAAATCCCCCTAATATGTAACTTAGAAGGGGTTTCGAGAAGTGGGAACAGGAGGCAAATGGGTGTCCGAAAGCGCCTGTCCGCCATATTGGAGCGGATATGAGCCCAGAAAACTTCCATTAGATTAAATAAAAAAAGGATGCCGAAGCATCCCTTTCCAATGTAGCGGGAATAGGAGGCAAACCCGTGTCCGCCGCGGCGGATAGGAGCCCGTCTAATTCCTATTTAGTTAAAAACAAAAAAGGATGCCAAAGCATCCCTTTCCAATGTAGCGGGAACAGGACTCGAACCTGTGACCTTCGGGTTATGAGCCCGACGAGCTACCAACTGCTCCATCCCGCGATATAGTGAGGCAAAGGTAAGGACAAACTCTCAAAAATCAAGTACCTTT
>JACCEB011683931.1_pt1 | contig 10890 bp, 10 predicted proteins | sample 7454761 | NCBI WGS metagenome assembly JACCEB01 (sample SAMN15323454, study PRJNA562643) | freshwater metagenome | isolation source: river surface water | place: USA:Blue River Watershed | collected 2017-08-18 | reverse complement strand
GTGCCTTCCTCGCCCGGATGGGGGAGCCACGGTTCTCCGGCGCTCGGCCAATCGACTTCCTCCAAGTGCCCCTGCTCGGTCAGGGCGACGCCGCACTCCACCCAGCGTCGATTCCGCACGACAAATCGGCGGAACGGCTGTGCATCGAGCAATTCATTTGAGAAAACTGCCAGGCGCCCGGAGAGTCCGAGCGACGCCCCGAGGGGCCGGACCTCGGTTGCGCGGAAGGGGTGTGGCGCTTCCTTGAGAATCGCGGCCTCCGGCTCGGCTCCGAGCTCCACGAAGGTTACCTGAGCGGGATCGCAGGGAAGGAGTGAGACGCACGCGCTGGCGATCAGTTCTCCAAAGAGTGGACCGGATGAGGTGCTGGTGAAAAAGTCCGTGCCCGGTTCTCGTCCCACCCTTTTCCGGGTCGCCGTGTAGTACCCACAGCTTGGGTGGTAGAGGGCGAGCTCAACGAAGCGATCAAAACGCATGGCCATCCTTTCCCCAGCGGCGGCGAGGAAGGCCTCGCGGAAGGCGGGCGAAGGAGGGGTGCGCTCGGACATGAAGGAAGCAGGACGGAGGAAGCGACGCTAAGTAGGACAGTCCCCATTTACAATCCGCGACGCATCCGCACGCTAACGGCGATGTTGCGTCGCGCGTTCACCATTGCCGCCGGGGCCCTCTGCGGGTCGGTCGTGGCGTTTACCGTTATCCAGACCGCTGCGGGGTGGGGGCTTTGGCCGAACCGAGAACTGGATCGCTCGTCGAGTTACGTGCGTCAGGTGCTGGAAATCGTCGGGGAAAACTACGTCGATCCTGAAAAGGCCGCCTACGGCGAGCTGACCAAGTCGGCGCTGCACGGGCTCCTCTCCTCGCTGGATCCACATTCCGACTTTCTCGAGGCGAAGCAGTATCGGGAGCTCGAGGAGGACATGAACGCCGAGTTTGGGGGCATCGGCGTGCAGGTGGAAGTCCGCAAGGAAAAGGTGGTGGTGATCGCGCCCATCGCCGGCACGCCGGGAGATCGGGCGGGCATCCAGCGGGGCGATACGATCGTCGCGGTGGATGGGCAGGAGTTGGGGCGCGCGTCGATGAGCGACGTGATCAGTCGCCTGCGGGGACGACCGGGAACGGAGGTTACGGTGCGACTCTTCCGCCCTTCGACGCAGCGCGACGTCGAGTTCCGCCTCGAACGGGAGGTGATTCGGATTGAGAGCGTCCGAGAAGCGCGGGTGTTGCCGGGCGGAATTGGTTACCTGCAGTTGGCGCAGTTTTCCGAGCGGACTGGGGAGGAGTTTCGTGATGCGTTGGGGCGCCTGCGAGCGGAGGGGTTGCGCGGGCTGATCCTGGACCTCCGCAACAACCCGGGTGGCGTGCTGGATGCGGCCGTGGAGGTGGCCGAACCGTTCTTCCCGGCGGGCGAGCTGATTGTCTACACGCAGGGCCGGTCGCCGGAAGACCGTGAGGAGTTTCGCTCCCGCTCGCGGAGACTCCCGTTTGATGAGCCCGTGGTGGTGCTGATCAACGCGGGCACGGCGAGTGCGGCAGAGATCGTGGCCGGGGCGCTGAAAGACACCGGCCGGGCGGTGCTGGTCGGGGAGCGATCCTTTGGCAAGGGCTCCGTCCAATCGATCTTTCCGCTGAAGAACGGGGAGGGGCTGCGGCTGACCACCGCCCGCTACTACACGCCCAGCGGGGTCACGATTCACCAGAAGGGAATCGACCCCCAAGTGGAGAGTGTCATGACGCCCGAGGACGATGCACGACTGCGGCTGCAACGGAGCCGCAGCGATGTGACGGATCCGGCGGAGTTTCGCGAGCGGTTCGGCTTTGCGCCCATCGAGGATCGGCAATTCGCGACCGGCCTCGAGGTGATGCAAGGCCTGTTGGCGTGGGACCGCAGGCATCCGACTGCGGCCGGAACGGGAGGTGGTCGGTGATCCTCGCCTTGGAGAGTTCCTGAGATGAGACGGCCGTCGCGCTCTTTGATCCGGCCCGGGGCCTTTGCGGCGAATGGGTGCGGAGTCAGGTGGCCCTGCACGCTGGCTACGGCGGTGTCGTGCCGGATCTGGCCACGCGAGAACATTTGCGCTGGGTGGGGCCGCTGCTCCGCGAGGCCGGGCGCGCTTCGGACGAGTTTCGTGCGGTGCGTCAGGTGGCGGTGACCTGTGGGCCTGGTTTGGCTGGTTGCCTCGCGATCGGCCTCGCTGCCGCGAAGGCGCTGGCGCTCGCGTTGCGTTGTCCGTTGGTCGGCGTGAATCACCTGCGCGGCCACACTTACTCACCCTTCATTCCGGTGCACGCGGCCGACCCGGCGGCGTTTGCGCAACGCTGGTCGTCCTTGGCGCCGCATCTCGGCCTCATTGTTTCCGGTGGTAATACGCTGTTGTTGCGGATCGAGGCGGACCGACGGATCGCGGAGATCTCCAGCACGCGGGACGACGCGGCGGGCGAGGCGCTCGACAAAGGAGCGAAGCTCTTGGGGCTGGGGTATCCCGGTGGACCGCTGGTCGAGCGCGAGGCGGCGGCCGGGAGTATCGCGGCGTTTGATTTCCCCCGGGGGTTGGGCGCACGGACGGAGCTGGAATTTAGTTTTTCGGGCTTGAAGACCAGCCTACGCTATCGTCTGGAACGCATGACTCCGGAAGAGATCGTGTCGCGGCGGAGCGACTTGTGCGCGAGCTATCAGGAAGCAGTGATCAGCACACTCCTTCGCAAGACCGACGCGGCCCTTGCGGCCGGTGAGTTCCGGAGCCTCGGCCTGTCGGGCGGCGTGGCAAACAACCGTCGTCTCCGGGCGGCCTTCGCCGAGCTGGCGCGACGCCATGGTGTGCCCTTGCTGGCGGCGCTGCCCGAGCACACCGGGGACAACGCCGGCATGATGGCCTTCGCCGCGTGGTGTGATCCACGTGTCGAGCCATCGCCGCTCCCGGCGCTTGGGATTCATCCCGGCCTTTCACTGGATGAGCTGCCCGCGGGGCGCTCGTCCGGTTGACGACGGAGTGCCTACGTGTAGTCGCGGCGGAGGTTGCTCGGCAGTAGGCCGAGTTCCTCGCGGTACTTGGCCACCGTCCGGCGGGCGATCTTGATTCCCTTGTCCTGAAGCTTTGCGACCAACTCCTGATCGCTGAGCGGCTGGCTGCGGTCTTCGAGGGTGATGAGCTCCCCGATCATCTCCTTCACGCTGGTGTTTGAGACGGACTCGCCGCCCTGTGATTGGTAACCCGGTGTGAAGAAGAACTTCATCTCAAACACGCCGTGCGGCGTCTGGATGAACTTGTTCGCGATCGCCCGACTGACGGTGGTCTCGTGCACACCCACCGCATCAGCAATTTGGGTCATAGTGAGCGGCCTCAGCTTCGAAACACCTTCGCGGAAAAACTCGCCTTGGACGCGGATGATCTCGCGCGTGATACGTTCGATTGTCTGCTGCCGCTGCTCGATCGAGTTGATCAGGAATTTCCCCGAACGCATCCGCTCGCGGATGTAGTCTCGCTCGGAGCGCGAGAGCGTGCCCTTGGCGATCATCTCCTTGTAGGCACTGGAGATGCGCAACCGGGGGATGTAGTCGCTGTTGAGTGAGATCTTCCACTCGCCGCGGTCCTCCTCGACTGTCACGTCCGGCGCCACGACCCGATTGGTGTCCTCGGCGAAGCGGCGTCCCGGGGCTGGGTCGAGCGTGCCGACCTCCTCGATCGCCTCCTGCACATCGTCCATGTGGACGCCGAGTTTGCGGGCGATATCGGGAATGCGACGCCGCGTGAGCAGGTTGAAGTGGTCCCGGATGATGCGGGCAGCCAGAGAATCAGCGCGGCCCTTGGCCTGAAGCTGGAGGAGTAGGCATTCCGGCAGGTCGCTCGCGGCGATCCCGGCGGGTTCGAATCCTTTGAGGATGCGGAGCGCGGTCTGGACTTGGTCGAGTGGCAGGAGGGCGTGGAGGGCGATGTCTGAGAGCGACTGCGTGAGGAAACCCCGGTCATCGAGGCTGCCGATCAGGTGCTCCATGGCCGCCAGCGCGGGACCGGAAAGATCCGTCATTTTTGCCTGACGCATCAAATGCTCCTGCAGCGACGTCTCGGATACGAGGGAGTCGAGAAAATGCTGGCGGCGTTCGGCGTCCTCCCCGGTGTACGGCTGGCCGCCGGCTTGGTTGAGGTGCGTTCGCCAATCCTCGTCGAGCTTAGTGAGGATCTCGAACTCCTTCGAGAAATCCATGGGCTCGCGCGTGTTGTCGTCGACGTCGCTGGATGCGATCGGTTCGCGCTCCTCCGGCTCAAGGCCCTCATCGGCAGAAGGCTCGGCGGGTTCGCCATCGAGGCTCGGGCCCTCCATGGGTAACTCCTCGAGCATCGGGTTGGCCTGAAGCTCTTCCTGGATCACAGAGCGCAGGTCGAGGGCGGCGACCTGCAGGATCTTCAGCGACTGCCGGAGCTGGGGGGCGAGGACGAGCGACTGGGTCTGTCGCTGGCGCAAGTCCTGACTGAATCCCGGTCCGGCCATGGGAAATCAGCCGCCGATGCTCGCGGCGGGAAGGATCAGCCCTGAGGCGGGCGACAGGCGACGGCAGGCGCGGGACATTCCCGTTGAGGAGAATCGTCGGGCGGAGGAGTGGCAAGAGGAGAAATCCATCCTAGCACGGAAACTGCTTCAGCGTCGCCTCGGGTTGACAGGTAGCGTGGCGGGCGTAGCGGTTAGGGATGATTTCGTTGACGCCCCGGGCGGCTGCCCAAGTTCGCGTGTTGCAGAGTGAGTTGGGGTCCGCCGACGGGCGGCTGCTGCGCGTGTTCGTCGAGTCCGGCGGGTGTTCAGGATTCCAGTACGGGATGTCGTTTGATGTGCCGAAGCCCGATGACCAGCGGCTGGAGAGTGAAGGGGTCTCGGTGCTGATGGATCCGACCAGCTTGGCGTACCTCAGCGGATCGAGCATCGACTTCGACGACGGGCTGCACGGCAAGGGTTTCGAAATCAAGAACCCTAATGCCCAGAGCACCTGTGGCTGCGGGAAGTCGTTCGCCTGAGGCGGCGGCGCGCGCTGACCGGCGGCTCAAACGGTCGCGTGGTGCAGGGCGACGATGCCGAACGTGAGCCGCTGGGCGCTCACTTGCCGGAAGCCGGCGCGACGCAGTTCACCCGTCAGAGCGTCGCTGGGTGGAAAGCCTTCCACGGAGACACCTAGATAGTCATAGGCACTCCGATCTCCGGTGACCAAGGCGGCGAGGCGCGGCAGGATGTGGCGCAGGTACAGCGCGTAGATCGGCCGGAACCAGCGGTAGGGCTGGGAAAACTCGAGAATGAACAGGTGCCCGTCTGGCCGGAGAACGCGCCGCATTTCTGCGAGGGCGCGCGGCCGATCCGCCATGTTGCGCAGACCGAAGGCGACGGTGAGGGCGTCGAACTGAGCGTCGCCAAGGGGGAGGGCGAGGCCATCGCCCTGGCGGAACGCGACGTTGGCGTACGTGCCGGCGGCGGTCGCCTTCTTGATCTCGGCCTCGTCGAGCATCGGCTGGCAGAAGTCCATCCCGATGATGGCCGTCGAGGTAGGCAGTTTGCGGCTGAGGGCGAAGGCGACATCGCCGCTTCCAGTGGCAAGGTCGAGAACCGCGTGCGGTTCGGTCCGGGAAACGGCTCGGACGAGCCGCCGTCGCCACCAGAGATCCACGCCCCCGCTGAGCAGCCGGTTGGCCAGATCGTAGCGCCGCGCAATGCGCGCGAACATGGAGTGGACTGCGGTCGGATCAGGCATGGGGGCCTTACCGAACGGGATTTGACCGCCAAGGCAACTCCGGAGCGGAGGCGCCGGGCTAGGAGACGGGGAACACCGGCTGCCGGAGGCGTTGTGACGCAATCCGCTCGATGGCGAGGGCGACCCCGTGGTTGTGGGTCACGAAGCGCAGGAATTCACTTCGAGGAACCACCAGAATGCGAGTTGGCTTGCGCGTGATGATGTCGACGGACAGCGATCGGGCGGTGAGAAGCTCCGCTTCGCCGTAGTGCTGGCCGGGGTTGAGAAACCCGTCCGGCGCGCCCTGACGGATCACCTCACACTCGCCGCTCCACACAATCGTGAAGATGGGCTCCATGCCGAAGGAGGCCACGCGAGCGCCAGCCTCCAGCCGACGAATGTCGACGAGTTCGCACAGGCGAATGATGGCCGACAGGTTCCAGCCTCGGCAGAGCGGGGTGGAGCGCAGGAACGAACACACGTGGGTCAGCCGCTCGACGCGTTGCAGGCCCAGGCGCTGCAGGATGTCCTCCTCGAACTGGCGTCGGTCGAGGGTCAGCGTGATCAGCGGCGTGCGGCTCTCGACGGGCAGTGCGGGCAGGTTTGGTTCGAGCAGCGTCTGTGCGCCGATCAGGTCGCCTTCGATGAGCGGTTGCACGGGGTGGCGCCGGCCATCGGAGCCCTTGTGGAACGTGCGTGCGCTGCCGCGCGCGATCAGCGAGATCGGGGACTGGTGATCGCTGGGATCGTAGACGACCTCCCACGCATGGTAGCACGCGATCCCCATCTTGTTGGAAAGGCCCAGACGGTCCGCCGGCGCGAGTGCCCGAAACAGCGCGCTGTCGTTGATGACGCGCTGGATCTCCTTTTCACTGAGGACCGCGCCCATCATTGCCCGCCAGCGACCGAGGCGTCGCACCAGACGGACCACCGCGCGCCTTCCCCGTCGCCACGTGGCAAACAGCGCGAGGCCCAGGAAAGCGAGGATGGACGTCGCTGCGAAGACGCCCGCGCTTCCAAGCAGGATGTGGAGCGGGAAGGAGGGCTGCACCACCACGTCCAGGAGATTCAAGCCGATGAGCGGGTAACCGATCTGGAAGACGAGCAGAAGCCACGCTACGCCGAGGAAGAACTGGAGCAGGTACGGACGGTTGTCGAAACTCAGGATCGCGCGCAGACGGCGGTACGGAAGCCGATTAGCGGAGAAAACGAAGGCGCGCTCGGTGTCCAGTCGGGGCGTCTCGCCGAAGAGCAGGCGGATCGCATCGACGATGCGGCTGTGGGGGGCGAGGCCGATGAGCATCCCGCAGACAGCCAGCAGCGACCAACTGGCCTCGGCCGCGAGGGCGAAGGCGGCAAGCGAGGCCGCAGGGGTCACGTGAGCGATCGCGACGGCGAACTGCTCGGACGGCGGACGGAGGTGGGCATCGCGCAGATCCACCCGCATCCGTGGGAGGATCGTCTTCCAGTAGATGACGGCGTCCCCCGGCCGCGCGCCGGTTGCCTTGAGCACCACGGTCGCCCAAAGAGCGCCGACACTGAGCGCGCAGGAAAGCGCGACCCAGCCGATTACGAGTGCCTCCCAGCCGGGGAGCTGCGTCGGGGGCCGGGCGAGGGCGGCGGTGGCGAAGAGGGTGAGGCCGACCAGACCAAACCCGATCGCGGCCGACGAAAGGAACGGGAAGTCTCGCGCGGACTCCGCGGCGGCGGACCGTGGATCACCGATCGGCGCCGCGGGCGTGAGGATGCCCGCTCGGCAGGCCTTGAGAATCAGTTCGTAGAATTCCGAAAGCGAGACCTGGTTGCCCACCAGGATTGCCTGGGTGAGCATGTGCGGGACCGTCTGGGGCGTGGCGAACGCCTCGAGAACCGCATACTGAACGTCGTCGATCAGGATGTGGTTCGTCGACCCGCTCCGGCGCAGTGCGAAAACTCCCCGGATGGAGACGCCGCGAACGAGGTCTTTCTCCAACGAAAGCTCGGCGAGGGTGAGCAGGTAGTTCTCGTCCATGGGCGAAGGAGTCAGCCGATCGCTGGCGACGGGGGTGGTCCGACCATCTCCTGGACAAGGCGGAGCAGTTCATCCCGCTCGAACGGCTTGCACAGGTAGCGGCATCCGCTCTCGCTCGCCACCCACCGGGTGTCGGCGTCGAGACGCCCGCTCATCAGGACAATTTCAGCGGCCAGGGGGAGGCGCCGCAGCGTCCCCAGAAACGTGAGTCCATCCACCCCGGGCATGATCACGTCGAGCAGGATGAGCCCGATCTTCGGACCCTGAGCGTTCAAGAACTCCAGCCCGCGCTTGGCGGAGGGCGCCTGCCACACCGTGTAACCTCGGAGGGTGAGGGCGTCGCTCACCAAGCCGCAGATCAAGGCCTCATCGTCGATGACAAGGATGCCCGAGGGGCCCGAGGGGTTGCGGCGCGCCGCGTTCGCCTCGGCGCTCGGAGCGGTGGGATTGGCTTTGGGCATAGCGAGAGAGCAGTTCTCGGGATCGGCGCAACCGTGGCAGACCTGAGAAAAATCCCCTAGCGTGAGCAATTTGTAGCAGTAGCGCCCGACAGCGCGAAGCTGCGCTGGACTTGGACCAAAGGCTCTGTTTCGGTCGTTTTTTTGGGCCCCGTGCCCTCGTTTCTACCCTTCCTGTCGCCTCCATGGCCTACATTACCCCGGAACAGCTTCAGCCTCAATATGATGTAATTGTTGTCGGTTCCGGCGCAGCCGGCGGACAAACCGCGTACACGCTGGCCATGGAGGGCGTGAAGGTCCTCATGCTGGAGGCGGGACGGTACTACGACCCGTTGAGTGAGACGCCGATGTTCCAAGATCACTCGCGGGCTCCGTTGCGCGGCGTCAGCACGCCGGACAAGCCTTTCGGGTTCTACGATGCCACGGTGGATGGCGGTTGGAAGATCGAGGGCGAGCCCTACACGATGGCCTCCTCGGATCCGCTGCGTCGCTTCGAGTGGTGGCGCGCCCGCATGTTGGGCGGACGCACGAACCACTGGGGCCGCATTTCCCTGCGCAACGGACCGTACGATTTCAAGCCCTACAGCCGCGATGGCCTCGGGTTTGACTGGCCGCTGAATTACGAGGACTTGGCCGAGTACTACGACCGCGTGGAGATGTTGATCGGCGTCTATGGCTCCAATGAGGGTCTGGAGAACACGCCGAACTCCTCGCCAGGGGTGCTCCTCCCGCCGCCGAAGGCCCGCGCCGGCGAGCTCTATACCCAGAAGCACGCCAAGAAGCTCGGGTTGCCGGTGATTCCGATTCACCGTGCCGTGCTGAGCGTGCGGCAGGATTCGAAGACGATTCCCGCCCGGTTGCATCCTCGCAATGCGCGCGCCCAGCGCATCCTCGCCAAGGCCATGGACGAGCGCGCCGCGTGTTTCTGGGCCACCAACTGCGTCCGCGGGTGCTCCACCAAGGCGAACTACCAGTCCACGACCGTCCACCTTCCGCCGGCGATGGCCACCGGCAACCTCGACATCCTGTCGGACGCGATGGTGCGTGAGGTGCTGATGGATGATGCGGGCAAGGCCACCGGGGTGGCCTTCATCGACCGCCGCAAGGGTCGTGAGCTGAAGGCCAAGGCCCGGGTCGTGGTGTTGTCGGCGAGCGCCTGCGAGTCGGTGCGCGTCCTGCTCAACTCGCGCTCGGTGCGCTACCCGAATGGCGTGGCCAACTCGAGTGGCAAGGTGGGTAAGTACATCATGGATACGGTTGGCGGTCGCCTCGGCGGTCAGGTTCCGGCACTGGAGGGGCTGCCCCTGCACAACGAGGACGGAGCCGGCGGTGGGCACGTCTACATTCCGTGGTGGCTCTACCAGGAGCAGCATGCCGGGAAGCTCGATTTCGCACGGGGGTACCACATCGAGTTCCAGACCGGCCGCCATCTTCCGGCGGCCCCGATGTTCAGTGGCTTGGAGTGGCTCACCGGCGGCACCTACGGAAAGCGCTTCAAGGAGGATGCCCGCCGGTATTACGGTTCGTCGGTCGGTTTTGCCGGACGCGGAGAGATGATTCCCAATGAGGATTCGTTCTGCGACCTGGATCCAACGGTGAAGGACAAGTGGGGCGTGCCGGTCCTGCGCTTCCACTGGAAGTGGTCCGATCACGAGTTGAAGCAGGTGCTGCACATGGAGCGCACGTTTGCGGATTTGATCTCCGCGATGGGCGGCCGGGTGGGGCGCAAACCTTCGACCAATGGCGCGACCGCGATCGAGGCCCCGGGCAGCATCATTCACGAGGTCGGTGGTGCGATCATGGGCACCGATCGCCGCAAGTCCGTGACCAACCAGTGGTGCCAGACTTGGGACGTGCCCAATCTCTTCCTCACCGACGGCGCGCCGTTCTGTTCGAATGCGGACAAGAATCCGACGCTGACCATCATGGCCCTCGCTTGGCGGGCGGCCGATTACATGCTCGAAGAAATGCGAAAGGGGAATCTCTGACATGAATGGCTCTGACTCCGGGCGCCTCGATCGTCGCGCCGCACTGAAGTGGATGATGACGGGCACCGCAGCCCTGATGGTGACCGACCGGGCCGCCCTCGCGCAGGGCGCCGCCGGTCCTGCGGCGCGCGGTTATGGAACCGATCCCGATCTGGTGCGTTCGTACCAGCCGGGGGAACTGTGGCCGCTCTCATTCAATGATCACCAACGGCGCACCGCGACCTCGCTGTGCAACCTGATCATTCCGGCGGAGGGGTCCGTCCCAAGCGCGGGCGATCTCAAGGTGCAGGACTTCATCGACGAGTGGATCAGCTCGCCGTACCCGGCTCAGGCCGCCGATCGTACCCGGATTCTGCGGGGTCTCGAGTGGATCGATGGAGAGAGTCAACGTCGGTTCCAGCGGGACTTCGCGGACTTGTCCGAGGTGCAGCAGACCGCCATCTGCGACGACATTTGTCGCGTCGCTCCGGCTGATTCGCCGCTGCACGAGCCCTCCCATTTCTTCCGCCGCTTCCGCGACCTCACCGCAGGTGGGTTCTTCACCACGCCGGAGGGCGCGCGCGATGTTGGTTACGTGGGCAATGTTCCGCTCGCGTCGTTCGACGGGCCGCCCCTCGAGGTGCTGCAGCGTCTCGGCCTCGCCTAAGGCTTCTCTAGCCGGGGCGTTCGCACGGCTGCGAGCGCCACGGCGGCGGCGAGGAGCGCGAATCCGAGGACGAGTCGTCC
>JACCEB010142656.1_pt1 | contig 10892 bp, 8 predicted proteins | sample 7454761 | NCBI WGS metagenome assembly JACCEB01 (sample SAMN15323454, study PRJNA562643) | freshwater metagenome | isolation source: river surface water | place: USA:Blue River Watershed | collected 2017-08-18 | reverse complement strand
CTTGATGGCAATGCCGGGGTGCACGATGTCCAGGGGCGCGGCCCAGGCGTCCAGGGCGCGGGCGGTGTCATCGGTGCCGGGGCCGTTGAACACGTCCAGGAAGCCCTGCTCGTGCTCAAACACGCTGGCGGCGTTGGCAGTAAAGCCGTGCTGCGCGAGGCGCGCGGCAAACAGGCCGTTGCGCGCGCAGTGGCCCACGTGCAAAGGCTTGGTCATGGTTCCGAAATTGGCCTTGATGCCGCTGGCGAACGATGCGGCGAGTGCCAGGGCAACGGCGGTGCGCTCGCTGTCCAGCCCCATCAGGCGGGCACAGGCCGCGGCTGCGCCGAAGGTTCCCAGAGTGGAGGTTGGATGCCACCCTTTTTGGTAGTGGTGAAAGTTGACCGCCAGGCCTATCTTGGTCTCGACCTCGAAGCCGACGATATAGGCCAGCAAAAAGTCGCGGCCGCTGGTGGGTGCTTGGCCCTGCGCATCGCGCTCGTCGGCCAGTGCCATCAGCGCGGGCAGCACCGGCACCGAGGGGTGGCCGCCCAGGGTGTTGTTGCAGTCGTCGAAGTCCAGCGCATGCGCCGCCGTGCCGTTGATCAGGGCCGCGTCGAGCGGGCCCACGCGGCGCTCACTCCCCAGCACCAATGCCGGGCCACTGACCAAATCCAGGCCGCGGCCGGCCAGACGCGGCGCGTCTTCGCGGCTGCCCGCCAGTGTCACGCCCAGGGTGTCGATCAAACCGACTTTGGCCCAGTGCACCGCCTCGGGGGGCAAGTCGTCCCACTGCAAATGGGCGCTGCGTTCGGCCAGGGCACGTGCGAAGCCGGTCTCTGTGGGCGTGTCTTGTTGCATGCGGATATCAGCCAGAAAATACAGTAGGTATGCCACGGTATACTATCAGCATTCTTTCCAATCTACCGCTGCTCCAACAGCTGCATCGCCATGGCGCAATCGACCTCCCACGCAGGCGCGGACATCCACCACAACCCCTACACCGGCGGCATTGCCCGCTTTGTCTCGGGTTTGCAGTACGAGGCGGTGCCCGAAGCGGTGCGCACGCGTATCAAGCTGCTAATTCTTGATTCACTGGGCTGCGCGCTCTACGGAGCAGACCTGCCCTGGACCCGCATCCTTCAGCAAACGCTCTCGGGTCTGGAGGGGGGCGGCATGGGGCAGGGTGGCTCGAGCATCTGGGGTACGCCGCTGCGCCTTTCTGCGCCGCATGCCGCCCTGATCAACGGCACGCAGGTCCAGGGCTTTGAGCTGGACGACGTGCACCGCCAGGGCGTGATGCATGTGGGCGCGGTGGTGCTGCCAGCGCTGCTGTCGGTGGCCGAGATGCGCCCCGGCATGAACGGGCGCGAGTTCCTCGCCTCCGCGGTAGCGGGCTATGAGATCGGGCCACGCGTGGGCATCTGCATGGGCCAGGAACACATTGCCCAGGGCTGGCACTCGGGCGCAACGCTGGGTGTTTTCTCGGCTGCGGCGGGCGCCGCGCGGGGCCTCAAGCTCGACACCGAGCGCACGGTCCACGCCTTGGGCATTGCCGGCACCCAGTCGAGCGGGCTGATGGCTGCCCAGTACGGCGCCATGGTCAAACGGATGCACGCGGGCCGTGCCTCCCAAAGCGGCCTTTACGGCGCGCTACTGGCAGACCAGGGCTTCACCGGCATCGTCAACGTGCTCGAAAGCGAGTACGGCGGTTTCTGCACCACCCTTTCACGCTCACAGGACCGTTTCAACCTGGCCGAACTCACCGCCGGTCTCGGCGAGGTCTGGCAGACCATGGGCATTGCGCTCAAGTTCTACTCCTGCGTCGGCAGCAACCACACCACGCTCGACGCGATCCGGCTGATGCAGGAAGAGCGGCCCTTCGGTGCCAACGATGTGAAGCGCATCGTGGTGCACGGCTCCCAAGTGACCATGGACCATGTGGGCTGGAAGTACGTGCCCCAGGGCCTGACCTCGGCGCAGCTGAACTTGCCCTACTGCGTCGCCACCTGGCTGCTCGATGGTGACTGCTTCGTCGACCAGTTCACAGAAGACAAGGTGGCCGATCCCGAGCGCATGCGCATTGCCGACAAGGTGGAGGTTGAGCACGACGCCGAGATTACCGCCTTGGGCTCCAAGTCCCGCCACAAGGTGCGAGTGGTGTGCGAATTGAATGACGGCACCCGCATGGAGCGCACGGTGGAGGCGGGGCGCGGCAACGAGAAGAATTTCGCGTCGCAGGCGGATGTGGTCGAGAAGTTCGAGAAGCTGGCGGTCAAGTCCTTGCCGCTCGAGCGGGTGACCCGCATACGTGATTGGGTGCTGGGCATGGAAAACCAGACCGATGCTGCAGATCTTGCCCGCCTGCTCTCGGGCCGTTGATGCCGGAGATGCTGGGCGCGGAGCGTCCGGCGCCAGCCGCTCAGCGCGCTGGCGAGGCCCGCTGCACCGCCAGCCGCGCTTCCAGCGCGCCGCGAATATGGTGCAGGGCGGCTTCGCGCGCGCCGGCCTCGTCGCGCCGGGCGATGGCTTCCACCAGGTTGCGGTGGTCCTGCAGCACCTTTTCGCGGCGCTCCGGTTTGACCAGGGTGGAGACGCGCCGGTGAGCGGAGAGCGTGTCGGAGAGCGACTGCAGAAACTTGACCAGGTAGCGGTTGCGCGCAGCCTCGGCGATCAGCCGATGGAATTCGAGGTTGTGCTCGAACATGCGCGTGGGCGAATCAGCCAGCGCCGCCTCACGTTCGAGCATGTGCTTGAGGGTGCTGATTTCGGCGTCGGTGGCAAAGCGCGCCGCCATGCCGGCGACCATGCTTTCAAGCAGCTCGCGCGCCGCATACAACTCGTGGACCGCCGCCTCATCGAAGTCGGCGACCACCAGACCCCGCTTGGGGTGGGAGGCCAGCAGGCCTTCGCTCTCGAGCCGCCGCAGGCCCTCGCGCGCGGGCGTGCGGCTGATGTCCAGCCAGTCGGCGACCATGTACTCGGACACGCGGTCGCCCGGCTTCATCTTGTTGCTGGTGATCGCGTCGCGGATCGCCTGGTAGGCGGTGTCTCCCAGCGATACGTTCGGTTTGCGTGGCTTGGTCACGGGCGGCATTGTGGCACGCCCTCAGACCGAACCGCCGGGAAAAGGAGAGATCACCCATGACGACCGCAGCGCAAGAACTGGCGCGTTTTGCCACTGGGCTTCGGCTCGAGGACATCCCCGAGCCGGTGAAGGAAAGGGCCCGCGCCTGCATCGCCGACGCGGTGGCTTGTGCGGTCTACGGCGCAGGCTTTGCCTGGAGCCAGCAGGTGGCGGATCTGGGCCGCCGCTACGGCGCGGGCGGCAGCTGCGACATCTTCGGCAGCCCTGGCGCCACTGTTCACGCACCGCAGGCGGCCCTGGCCAATGCTTCTGCGGTCCATGCCTTCGAGCAAGACAGCCTGCGCTTTCCCGGCGCCGGCGTGCACCCGGGCGCGGCCCTGGTGCCAGCCCTGGCCGCCGCCTGCCAGGAGACCGGAGCCGACGGCGCGACCGCGCTGCGCGCCTTTGTCGCGGGCTGCGAGGTGTTGTTTCGCATCGGCGCGGCCACGCACCACACCAGCGAGAAGCTGGGCTTTCATGCGCCGGGTTTGACCGGTGTCTACGGCGCTACCGTCGCTGCCGGCGTGGTCTATGGCCTGTCCGCCCAGGACCTGGCGGGTGCACTCGGCGCCGCCGGCTCCATGTCGGCGGGGTTGCTGGCTTTCAGCAAGGCCGATGGGGGGGCTGCGGTCAAGCGCCTGCACATGGGGCGTGCCTGCGAGGCCGGCATCGTCGCTGCCCGCCTGGGGCAATCGGGTTTTCATGGGCCCAACACCATCCTGGAAGGGCGCTTTGGCTTTCTGGAGGTGTACGCCCGCGAGGGTGATGCGGCCCTGCTCACCCAGGGGCTGGGGGCGCAGTGGGAGACCTTGCGCATTTGCATGAAGCGCTATGCCTGCCACGTCACCGCGCAAGCGCCGGTTCAGGCGCTGCGCGCGCTGATGGCGCAGGAGGGGTTCAGCGCTGCGGACGTGAGGGAAATGGCCCTCGACTGCGCGCCCAAGGTCTGCAGCCATCATGACATCCGCGCGCCCAAAGACGTGATGCAGGCTCAGTACAGCGTGCCCTTTTGCCTGGCCCTGGCCCTGCATCGGGATCCTTCTGACCCCCGCGTGTTCGACGACGCGGCGCTGGCCGACCCGGCAATCAGCCAGACCTGCCAGGCCATCGTGCTGCGCCCGGCCACGGACCTGCCCACCGCCTGGAGCGCCCGCCTGGAAGTCACGCTGCGTGATGGCCGGCGCTTTGCGCGTGAGGCGGGGGCTTTCCGCGGCATGCCGCAAGACCCGATCGGTCCCGAGGACGAGCGCGCGCGCTTTCTCTCGCTGTGCCAGTCGCTGGGCCGCCCGGCCGCCGATGCCCTGCACCAGAGCCTGTCTGCGCTGGAGTCCCAGCCGGCCTTCCCACGGGTGCCTGCTCCCCTTGCGAATTGACGGAATACCACGGCATACTTAAACAAAACGGAGACAAGTACCACCATGACCCTTGTTCGCAGAACCTTCATTCAAGGCGCAGCCTCGGCGATTGCCTTGCCCGCGTGGGCCCAGCGCGATCCGGCGGCGGACTATCCGAACCGGCCGATCAAACTGATTTGCCCCTTTGCGCCAGGCGGCGGGGTGGACCTCACTGCACGCACGCTTGCCCAGCGCCTCAATGAGTCCTGGGGCCAGCCGGTGGTGGTGGACAACAAGGCCGGTGCCAACGGCACCATCGCGGTCGAGGCTGTGGCCAAGTCGCCGCCCGACGGCTACATGCTGACCATGATCTCCTCGAGCCACTCGGTCAACGTGACCCTGCAGGCGCGCCACCCCTATGACCTCGAGAAGGACGTCATCCCCATCACCCAGGCCACGACGCAGCCTTATTGCCTGGTGGTCAACCCCGCGCTGCCAGTGCGCACCCTGCAAGATTTGATCAACCTGGCGCGCCAAAAGCCCGACACGCTGACCTACGGCTCCTCGGGCATCGGTGGCTTCAGCCACCTGGCCGGTGCGCTGTTTGGTTCGGTCACCGGCACCAAGCTGATGCACATTCCCTACAAGGGCGGCGCACCGGCCATGGCTGATGTGATCAGTGGTCAGATCAGCATGCTCTTTTCGACCATCCTGCAGTCGCACACGCACATCAACTCGGGCAAGCTGCGCCCGCTGGCCGTCACCACCACACGCCGCGCCAACGCCCTTCCCGAAATCCCCACGATGCTCGAGTTGGGAGTCAAGCTCGACATGGCCGGCTGGTACGGGGTGATGGCGCCCAGGGGCACGCCCCAGCCCATCGTCGACAAGTTGAATCGCGAGATGTCCCGCATCCTCAAGCTGCCCTCTACACGCGAGCGCTTGGCCGCAGACGGCTCTGAGCCAGTGGGCAACACGCCGGCTGAATTCGGCGCCCACATCGGCTCCGAGATCCGCCGCTGGCGCGCCCTGATCAACGAGCTGGGCATCAAGGGCGAGGGCTGATCCTGGTCTGGAGGGCCCGCCCTCGGGTGTCCGAAGAAGTCGGGCTGGCCGGAGAATGGGCGTAGGGGGGATACATCGGGCCTGGCAGGGCGGAGGCCAGGCCCCGCAGGGGCTGGCCCAAGATGGGTATCCTTCGCTTGGCGGGCTGCCTACTCGGGCTGCCTCCTCGGGTCGACCCACCGGTCGATCTGCCAGCCTAATTCTGGAAGGTTCGCCATATGAGCAAAGACACCCCTGAAACGCCCGCCGCGCCGGCCGCCGCGGCAGGGCCCACTGCGCCTTCCACGCCCGCCGGGCCCGAACTCAAGCGCGTCACCACCGAGTATGTGGATGCAGAGGACCGCCTGCGCATATCTGGCGAGACCGGTGACGGCGGCGTGCTGGTGCTGTGGATGACGCAGCGCATGGTCAACCGCCTGATCGGCGCCTTGGCCCAGTGGCTGGAAAAGCAATCGGGCGATGTGCTGCCGGTGGAGGTAGCCCAGGGCGTTGCGATGAAAACGGCCATGTCTTCGCTGCCGCCTTCACCTCCGGTCAAGCCCAAGCAAAACGAAACGGTCGCGGCCTATTTGGTGCAGACGGTGGACCTCAACTTCTCGCCCGCCCGTTGCGTGCTGAAATTCAAGACTGCCACCTCAGGCCCGGAGTTGGCCCGGCTCGCTTTTGACGCCAAGCACCTGCGCTGGTGGCTGGGCATTCTTCGCAACCTCTACGGTCGTGCGGAGTGGCCGACGCAGAGCTGGCCGGACTGGTTGGCGGAGAACAAGAAGCCTGCGGGGGAGGAGCGGCCGTTGGTGGTGCATTGAACGCTCAGGCACCCAACAAGCGCCGCGTCAGTAGGGCTTGCATGTCACGGCGCCCATCTGCGATCACATAGACCAGGACCGCGTCCCCGGTGACCCGATAGATCAAGCGATATGGCTTGAAGAACACCTGCCTGTACTCTTTGATTCCCAGCGCTACCAGTTCCTTCGGATAGCTGCCTCGTTCTGGAAGGAAAGCCAGCTTTTCAGCCGCGGCTGTCAATTGCTCCAACACGGATTGCGCCTTGGCCGGGGCGTCAAATTCGGCGATGTAGTCATAGATCGCCTCAATGTCCTGCTCCGCCCCATGGGTGAGGAGGACCCGGTACCCGCCAGGCATCAGCCCTTTGCCTTCTTGGCCTTGAGGCGGGAAATCACCTCACCGATAGGTTTGACCCTGCCAGCACCCACCTCCTCGTTACCGAGTGCCAGCACTTTGAGAAGAGCCAAGGTTTCCTGGGTTGCCTCGAAACTCGCCACATCCTGCAGAACAGCCTTGGCCTCGCCGTTTTGCGTGATGATCAGCGGCTCTCGCTTTTCACTGAGTGTGGTCAGCACCTCGGCGGCATGGGCCTTGAGAAAACTGATGGGTTTGACTTGCGTTGAATAGCGCATGGGACTTCCTTGGGGAGGACTGAATATAGTTCTTAAATAGTCCCGTCGCAAGCACTCAAGCCGAGATTCACAAGACCAAAAAAAAGACCTGAACAAGTCAGGTCTTTCAATGTGGTGCCGGAGAGATGAATCGAACACCCGACCTTCTCATTACGAATGAGCTGCTCTACCGACTGAGCTACACCGGCTTACCGGGCGCGATTATATCGCCAGCCTCCCCGGGCCCTTTCGCGCCAGCCCGGACGAAGCCCGCGCGCATGGGCCGGGCGCGCGCTGCGGCGACGCACTGGCCGGCAAACTGGCTGGCAGGGAGTCCTGCCGTTCATGTCCACCCCATCACCCTCTCAGATACCCTCTCAGATCGCCACTTTTGCCGTCGCCCTGTCCGCCGCCAGCGGCCAGGATCTCACTGCGCCTGCGGCCCTCCAGGCCTGGGCGGTGCGCGAGTGGCCGGCCTTTTGGCGCTTCTTCCTCGGTTGGTGTGACCTGCAACCGGGCAGGCCCGGGGTTGAGGGCGACACCCAGCCCACCTTCCTGGGCGAAGGCATCGAGCAGACCTGCTTCTTCCCGAATTTGCGCCTCAATTGGGCCGACCGCTTGCTGGACCTCTCGGTGGCGGGGGCGAGCCAGCCTGCCCTGGTGGCTTGCCATGGTGATGGCAGCCGCGAGACTTGGTCTCGCTGCGCGCTGCGCGATCGGGTAGCCCGCCTGGCCGATGCCTTCACTACCCAGGGCTTGGCCCCCGGCGACCGGGTGGTGGCGGTGCTGCGCAACGACGCCGAGGCGGCGACCGTGGCCTTGGCGGTGGCCGCAGTCGGTGCCACCTTGTCTGTGGCTGCGCCCGAGATGGGCCTCGAGGCCCTGGCCGATCGCTTTGAGCCGCTGGCACCGCGCTGGCTGCTGACCCATGTTGCGCCGCGCCCGCACGACGCCGGCGACCCGCTGGACAACAAGGTTGCGGCCCTGGCCAGGCGCTTGCCGACGCTGCAGGCTGTGGTGGCGGTCGACGGTGCGCCGCCTCCCGGCCCTTGGCAAGAGTGGACGCTCGAGGCCCTGGCCGCCACCGGCCAGCTGGCGCGGTTCGACTGGCCGCTTCACCCTTTCAACCACCCCCTCTTCATCCTCTTTTCTTCTGGCACCACCGGCCGGCCCAAGGCCATCGTGCACGGCGCCGGCGGCACGCTGCTCGAGCACCTGAAAGAGCACCGGCTGCATTGCGACCTGCGGCCCGGCGAGCGCATGTACTTCCACACCAGTTGCAGCTGGATGATGTGGCAATGGCAGTTGGCAGCCCTGGCCAGCGGCGTGACCCTGGTCCTTTACGACGGACCAGTGGACGGTGCAGAGACGCTGTGGTCGCTGGTGGCGCGTGAGCGGGTACAGGTTTTTGGCACCAGCCCGGCCTACCTGCGGCTGGGGCAGTCCTGCGGGCTGGAGCCGGCGCGCGAGTTTGACCTGGGCGCCTTGCGCGCCATTCTTTCCACCGGCGCCGTCTTGCAAGACGCGCAGTTTGACTGGGTGGCGCGCGCGGTGGGGCCGCAGGCGCTGCAGTCGATCAGCGGCGGTACCGATATTTTGGGCTGCTTTGTACTGGGGCATCCGGACCTGCCGGTGCAGCGGGGGCAGGCGCAGTGCCGCAGCCTGGGGCTGGACGTGCAGGTCTGGCGCGACGGCCGGCCGCACATCGCGGGTGAGGGTCGGCCTCTGGCACTCGGTGAGTGCCGGCCATTGTCCGGGGAGGAGGGTGCGGTCAGTGGTGTCAGTGCAGGTAGCGTAACGACTGCAACAAGCGCAAACAGCGCAACAAGCGCAACAAGCGCAGCGAGTGGACGGAGCCAGGTGGGCGAATTGGTCTGCGCCAATCCCTTCCCTTCGCGGCCACTGGGATTTTTTGGCGACGCAGATGGCGCGCGCTTTCACGCCGCCTACTTTGCCGAGCACCCCGGGGTGTGGACGCATGGTGATTTGATCGAGTTGGGCCCCGAAGGCGGTGTGCGCCTGCACGGGCGAAGCGACGGCCTGCTCAATATCCGCGGCATCAAGCTGGCGCCAGCCGAGATCGCGCGCGCGCTGGCCGACGAGCCGGAGGTGGCCGAGGTCATGGGGGTGGAGCAGGCCGGAGAGCCGCCCCGCGTGGTGGCCCTGCTGGTGCTGGCTGGGACGACAGCGGCAACAGCAACAGCGGCGGCACCCGCGCCGGTAATGGCGCCGGTACTGGCGCCGGTACTCGCGCCGGTACTTGCACCCCGGAGCAGGCTTGCCCTGTTGGCGCGGCTGCGGCGCACCATCGCCCAGCGGCTTTCGCCCGCGCATGTGCCGGACCGCCTGCTGTTGGTACCCGCGCTGCCGGTCACCCACAACGGCAAGCCTTCCGAGGCGGCGGCGCGAGCGGCGCTGTGCGGTCAGGCGCCAGCGAACCTGCTGTCCCTGCGCAATCCGGAGTGCCTGGCCCTCATCGCCGCAGCGGCACGGCCTGACCCGGCCCCGGCCCTTGAACCGAGGCCTGACTCGGCGCCTGACGCGGAGCCTCTGGGCGCGGCGAACGAGGCGCACCCGGCCCATGAACTGCTGCCTTGCCTGCAGACCTTGTGGGCCGAGGTGCTAGGCCTGCCGGCCGTCGGACCCGACGACCACTTCATGGATCTGGGTGGCACCTCGCTGCATGCGGCCATGGTGCTCTCTCGCTTGCGCCAGATGGCCGGCTGCAGCCTGCCGCTGGCCAGCCTGCTGCGCGCGCCCACGCCGCGCCAGTTGGCGGCGCTGGCGCGTGGCACCACCTCAGCGGGTGACCAGGCGGGCTACCCCGCGCACCGGGTTCATCCAGTTCACCCCCTCTGGGTGGACCTTCGTGCCGGCGAGGGGCGGCCGCTGGTGTTGGTGCATGGTCTCAGCGGCACGGTGATGGAATGCTGGTCTCTGGTGCAGGCGCTGCGCGGGCCGCGTCCCTTGGCCGGCCTGCAGGCGCGGGGGCTGGACGGCGGCCCGCTACCGCCTGCGCGGGTCGAGGCCATCGCTGCCGACTATGTGGAAGTGCTGCGGCGCGCACAGCCGCAGGGGCCCTATGCCTTGTGTGGCTTCTCCTTCGGCGGGCTGGTGGCCCTGGAGATGGCGCGGCTGCTGCGCGCCCGAGGCGAGCTGGTCGAGTTCCTGGGCCTGATTGATCCTTACTTGCGGCGCGGGCTACCGGCCTGGCAGCAGTGGTGGTTGCGCGGGTGTGCCTCGCTCGCACGTTGGGCCGCGATGGATGGTGCCGCGCGGCTGGCTTGGCTTCAGGCCAGGGCGGCGCGTGGGCCAGTTGTCAACGGCGGCGCGGCTGACGCGCCACCGATGGGGCCACGCCAGCGGGCGGTGCGTGCCCGGCTCGAGTCCTGCCTCGCACGCTATGTGCCGCGCCCGTTTGCCGACAGCCCGGTGCTGTTCGTGCGCGCGCGTGAAATCTTGCCTGGCTACTTTGATCCGGCAACGGTCTGGCGTCGCGTGCTGCGCGGACCGCTGCAGATCGAGGAGGTCCCGGGCTCGCACCTGCAACTGGTGAGCGCCCAGGCGGTGCGCCTCGCGTCATTGATCGACACAGCGTTGGGGGGAACAATCACTGCAGCGCCTGATGCCGCCGTCGATGGGGGCCTGCGAGCGGTCCGCCCGACCGCCCGCTATGCGACCCCGGTCTGATCCCCGCGCTGAAGGAGGAGGCCACCCTGGTGGCCAATCATCCGGCGGTTCATCCAGTCATTGTTTCGGCAGATCCAGTGCCTGCCGAAACCGCGCCGCGGTGGCCGCGTCGATGCCGCCGCAGGCCTGGGCCAGCGGAATGGTCTGGCCGCACATCAAGCGATAGAACGCCATCATCTCGGGACCCAGGGGCGCCAGTGAGGCGAGGTGCTTGTCCACCGACTGCAGGTCGCCCCGGGATACCGGCCCAGGCATGCCGGCGGCAATGCCGGCGGATTCGATCGAGGCCAGGGTGCCGCG
>JACCEB010249939.1_pt1 | contig 10893 bp, 14 predicted proteins | sample 7454761 | NCBI WGS metagenome assembly JACCEB01 (sample SAMN15323454, study PRJNA562643) | freshwater metagenome | isolation source: river surface water | place: USA:Blue River Watershed | collected 2017-08-18 | reverse complement strand
GTTTTTACACCAGCTAAGTAATTTTAGTTAATTCCTAGGGATGGGAAGGAAGAAGCCTACTTTACAGTAGGCTTTTTTTACGGCTGTTAAATAACAGCATGGAATATAGATTATATACTACCGTTGATATAACAAACACAGGACAGTATAAGCCCGAGCCAGGTAAAGAGAACCTACGCTGGAAAGAGCAGAACTTTCAAACTGTAGTACAAACACTTGCACTAAGAGCAAACATTCTACACACTAAACCTGAACTAATCGAAGTACAAGGAAACACAGTGGGCTTTAATTTTGATAAAGTTATCAAAGTTTGGAAGTTTGAGTTTGAAACAGAACGAGATTATCCATTAGGTACAGATGAAGATCCTGTGCTATTTTTAAAGCAAGACTTTAATCTTGTGCCCTATATACACGGGTTAGACGAAGTTCCGACATCTAACAGGCCAGTTTTTATTACTGAAGGTGAAAACAAGAATATTGTTTTCCAACAACGACAATAAATATACTAAAGCCCTTGCGGAGCGCACCATTATGTCATTACAACCAACAGATATCGAAAAAGAGAATTTAGAAAGCCATGTGGAGCTATGTGCTTTACGATACCAAAATCTAGAAACTCGTCTAGGCACTATCGAAACAAAGGTAGAAAACCTAGCTGGTAAAATCCAAGACAGCCAGAGCAGTATGAGTAAAGTTATTATCGGAGCAACTGCAACTATTGTTGCTAGTTTGCTTTCTGTAGTAGTAACTATTTTAATGAAGTTTTAATATGCGTTTAAATGAGCTCTCACCTGTTTATTACCATGACGAGCTCAATCCAGCAATCTGGGAGAACAATCAGCTAAAGACCGAAGTAAGATACAAGCTTCTATCTATAGCACACCACTTTGCTAAATTCCTCAATGTTCCTAGATTAAACTTAAGAGACATTACTATTAGCGGAAGCAATGCCGCATACGGGTACAGCAAAGACAGCGATCTTGATCTACACTTAGTTGTAGACATGCCTTCCGACAAACCAGAGCTTGAAGAGTTATACACAGCAAAGAAAAACCAGTACAACTTTACATATAATATCACAGTTAAAGATATTGATGTTGAACTATATGTACAGGATGTACAACAACCGCATCATTCAGCGGGCATTTATAGTGTGCTAAATGATCGATGGATTAGTAAACCTAAACATCAGCCGCCTAACATTGACGATCAAGAAGTAAAAAGCAAGGCTAGAAACTACAGCAGTTTGATCAACCAAGCTATGAGATCAAATGACTTAAATAAAGCAAAGGAAACAATGTCTAACATTCGTCGTTTGCGACAAGCAGGACTAGCCAAAGGCGGAGAATACTCTGTAGAAAACTTAGCATTTAAGCTGTTAAGGTCTAGAGGGAAGATTGACAAGTTTAGAAAGTTTATAGATAAGTTACAAAGTGCAGAGTTAAGCCTCAAGGAAAAATCATGAAAGTAAGTCAAATTGTTAGTGAACATAAGAAGGGCGTAAGAGCCATGAAGTACGGTAAGAAGACTAAAGGTGCCGTACCTGTATATGGCCCTGATGCAAAGGACGCAAAATTAAAACCTGTTAAGCCAGCAGGCCCAGTCAGCGAGGCAGTACTCAAGGCGTTTGATCCAGGCAAGCAAGCAGTTATTAGCGATCCAGAAAAAGGTACTGACATCACACTTGACTTAACTAAACCTCAAAACATGGCAGCTCTTAAGCCTAACGACAACGGCCAATTAGAGTATGACCCAACACCGGATATGGCTGCTCAAGGCGCACAGCAACAAGCCAATCCTCTTAAACCGGGCGCTGAGATTACAATCAAAGCAGACGAAGGTGGCGACATCGGTGGTGACCCAACTGATCAATTTATTAGAGATGTTACTGATGCTGAGTTTGAGAAAGCCCAAGGCCGCGAAGTTGATGAAGCTCCGGATACTCCGTACTTTGTAGACACAGCTACAACACCCCCAAGTGTTAAAACTTCGGCAACAGCAAGAGTACCAATACAAGTTAATCCTAAACTAGATAACCCAACGCCTGATATTGTTGCTAGAGCACAATCACAGGGCTTCAACCAAGTAACTCTTACAGCTAACGGCAAACAGTTTCCAGCTTTCTTAAGTGGCGCTAAGTGTTTTGTTGGTCCAACTGTAATGCAACAAATATCAGCAAGTGCTCCAGCAGTTAAGGAAAGTGCTGATCTAGAAGCAATGCTTAGAATTGCAGGCTTAAGATGAAAATCAACGAACTAATTGACACCTTTGAAATCTGGACAACCAACGAGGAAAAAGAGTTACTTAAAAAACTCAAACAGCCTGTTAAGTTGTCCAGCATGAACGAGCACGATCAATTCAGAGTTCAGGCCATGATCCGTAAAAGTTTGGTAACTAAAGTAGGACATATTGATCCGTCTGTAGTAGCCAATGAAGAAAACAAAAAAATCTAAAAAACCCGTAGTAGCAGAATTAGCCAACAAGCTCGACAAAGAGCTTAGTGCTAATTTGCCCATAACTGTATTGCCCAACGGCAGTATAGTTTACAAGAACTACATAATCAAACAACTAGCAAACGGTAACTGGGGTGTTTATAATAGGCTAAACAAAGACCTTATTGACCAGTACTTTTTAAAGAGTTGTGCTTTAATGGCTGCAAAAGCACACAGCCTTACAAAGGTTGAAAAGTTCTTCGAAATTAAGCGATTGGACAATCGTTACTGGGCTAGCTACTGTGACACTATGATCTACAAAAACAATATTAAAACAGCCGTAGATTTTGATAGGTATTTGATATTACTTACTAAATTAGAGCATAGCACAACATTAACTGAGCACTTCAAGGAAGAAATTTCGAGAATGTTTAGATGGTCGTTTGTATAAATACATAATAAAATAGCTTAGGAAGCCACCATGCAAATTAGAGAATTTTCACAACCAGTTACTAGTAAGAAGCTTAACGAAAGCCTTGCTATGAAGTTTGGTTACAAAGTTAACCTAGAGAACTTTTCAGATGTTCAGCTAGAAGATGCCCGTAACAAACTTCGCACACGCATTAGTCAGTTTGAAGTTAACGAAAGTTACGACTCAATGGTCGAGAATCACGATTATCAAAAGACTCGTATGTTCCTTGATGTAATTAATCAAGAGATTATGGAGCGAGAAATGACTGCTGGCGAGAAGAAAGAAGAAAAGAAAATTAAGGCCAAGGCAGACAAGTCAGACATGAAGAAATCAATGAAGAAGCAATACGGTGAAAACAAAGGCGAAAATGTTTATTTTGCAACAATCCGTAAGCGTGCCATGTCAGAGTCAGTTCCAGAAGAATGGATTGATTCTGCTATCGAGCGTATCGAACTAGGCGAATCAGATAGAGACGAACTAAAGGCAGAACTAGCAATCCGTTACGACATTAACGAATCTAAGGCTAGCTGGATGCTATTAGAAGGTGAAGAAGACAAGGCAGAAATCATCATGGCTACTAAGGATATGGTTGACCGTATCACTGGTTGGTTAGAAGATGTGGCTGCAATGAAAGCAGAGCAGTTATTAGAATTACAAGACTCTATAAGAGAACAATTAGGAAGTGATGTTGCTACACAATATGTTGACTCAGTTAAGCCAGCATTAGAAGCAATCTATACAGCACTAGAAACAAGCCGTCAAGGTTTATCACAAGGCTTGGCAGTTGTGTCAGGAGAAGAAGGTCCAGGAACAATGGGCACAGAAGCTCCAGTAGGCGGAATGGGTCCAGTAGAACCTGCACCAGAGATGGGCGCAGAAGAACCTGGAGCACTACCTGCACCAGCTGCCCCAGAAGCAGGCCGTGAAAAGCGTGAATCAGTTGAATACAGCAGACGCTTAGGCATTCTTTTAAACTCAAAAAAAAAGTAATTAGCGAAATGGTAGATCCCTTAATCATGAGATTAAGGGCTCTCCAAGCTGCCGCTAACAATCAAAACACCCAAGCACCTTTAACTTGGGATGCCTTACAAAATATGGGTATCCCAGTTCGTTACGACGAATTTGCCGCTCGCTGGGATGATCCTGAAGAAGGTCCATTACTTAAGAAATTAGTAGACAAGTTTGACGGGCATGGACTTACTGTTAAGACTAACGAAAAAGATCGCGCTCCTAAGACAAGTCATAAAGAAAAAGAAATCTCTAGAATGGCTAAACGAGCAACTAAGTTGGGTAGATAATTTATTGACAAATGGTGCAAGTGAATATATACTTGCACCATGACTCTATTAACTGAAAGATACGACTACACTCCTTTAAACAGAGAAAGTGTAGAAGGCAAGCGTTTATACGCTACACCCGACGGACAAAAACTGCCATCCGTTACAACAATCTTAGACAAAACTAAACCGTGGGAAAAGGTACAAGCCTTGCTCAATTGGAAAAAGTCTGTTGGCGAAAAGAAAGCACAAGAGATTGTTACTGAAGCCGCAGGCCGTGGTACCAGGATGCACAAGTATATCGAAGATTACATCACTACAGGCATTCTAAACGATCCAGGTTCTAATCCGTATTCTGTACAAAGCCACAAGATGGCTAAACATATTATCGATAACGGACTTAAGAATGTTAACGAAGTTTGGGGTGTAGAAGTAGGGCTTTACTATCCCGGACTATATGCAGGTAGTACAGATTGTGTAGGCTTACACAGTAATGATCCGGCTATTATGGACCATAAGCAAACTAACAAACCTAAGAAAGAAGAGTGGATCGAAGACTACTACTTACAAATGGTTGCTTATGCCCTAGCACACAACAAAGTACACGGAACTAACATTCAAAAGGGTGTTGTGTTTATGTGCGTAAAACCGCCCGAAATTAAGCCCATGACTTGGGGAGATCCTGCTTATCAAGAGTTTATTTTAACCCCGGACAAGTTTAAGTATTGGGAAGGGCAGTGGTGGAATAGAGTTGAGCAATACTATCGCGAAAACTGATAAATAAAACAAACGGAGATTTATTATGGCCCTAACAGTTACCCGAGTTAACGGTTTAAGAAACACAGTAGGAACAGTTTATGCAGATAACTGTAACCTATACCTAATTACAGTTAAAAATACTGGCGGAACAGCTATCGATCTAAGAGCTGAAGACGACGCAGTTGACGAAGCAGTAGAACAAATTGTTAAAGAACTAAATCCATTAGCATTCTTTGTTACTGACAGCAGTGCAGGAACAATCAGTGTAGTAATGGACAAAGCAATCAATAGTGCTAGCGAATTGCAAACACGCCTACGCACACTTGGCAAAGATTCTGGTGCATCAACAACTAGTATCGGTCCTAACGACATCGATATTAGCGGTACAACAGTACAAGCCGCCGCTACATTTGTAGTAACTGCCTAATATAATCCGACTCACAAAGAGCCCTAGTTTTCTAGGGCTTTTTCATTTTGTGTTAGTCATAAATATACAATAAGAGGATATAATTATGGCAGTAGTGCAAATCAGCCGTATTCAAGTACGAAGAGGTAAGGCAAACAGCGGAACTGGGATTCCCCAGCTTGCTTCTGGTGAGTTAGCTTGGGCTATTGACAACCAGCAACTTTACATTGGTAACGGCTCAGTTGCTGAAGGTAGTCCTGCTGTTGGAAATACAAAGATTTTAACAGAGAATGACCTTACTGCACAAGGTAACATTCTAAATTTAATCCAGCACATTTACAAAAGCAATGACCCGTCAATGCAAACTGGCCCTAACTCTAACGAGCCAGTTACTAGATACTTACAAGATCGCCTAGACGACCGTGTAACAACAACAGACTTTGGTACCATAGGCAATGGCATTGCTGATGACACAGCGGCTATCCAACGAGCTATAGATCAGTTGTTCTTAAATCCAGCGACAGTTGGTACAACTGAAAGTAGAGTTATTTTAGAATTACCTGCCGGAACATTTAAAGTTACTGATACAATCTATATTCCAAGTTTTACGACATTAATCGGCGCAGGCATAGGATCTAGCGTCATTAACTTTACTGGCACAGGCCCAGTATTCCAGTTTGTTAATGATACATCAACTATTGGCAATCCAAGTAGCATAAGCTCTACATTGCCTGAGACTAACGAACCAAGAAATATTGTAATTAAAGAACTATCGATTATTACTAACACTGATGACCAAGTTGGTCTACAGCTCGACGCTGTAGTTGATAGTGTATTTGAAAACATCAGTGTTGAAGGCGCATGGGGAGAGATTCCTAATGAAGGCAGCAAAGGAATTGCGTTTGATGTGTTTGGTTTAAGCATCTGTAATAGAAACAAGTTTAGAAACATCACTGTTAAAGGTTTTACTTACGCAGTATATTCTAAGAAAGATATTGCAAGAAATGAATTTAGATCATGCTTTATTACTGATGTACAACGAGGCTTTGACTTTGGTAGAGACATTAACGGATCATCAGTTGGCGAAGTTACAGGCCCATTAGAAAATCTAATAGAATCTTGCTTATTTGAAAATGTAAAACAACAAGCAGTTTATATTGAAAACGGTATAGGCAATTCAATTAACAACTGCCGTATGCAGGATGTTGGTAACGACGGCGGCGACTATTTGGCAACTCAGTATCCACAAGTTTACTTTGGCGTTGAAGGCAATTATGTTACTGGATTGAGATCTGATAGAATTGATAGATTATCAGACGGCCCAGCAACTGTACAGTATGTTCCTGAGGTTACAGGCAAAGCAGAATACAACTCTTATGGTACTAGATTACTAAGTCTTACACAAGTTACAGGGTCTGGGCTAGCATTTAGATTACCGTTAGCCACAGATTACTTAGGCATTGTAGTTGGCCAGATTGCTTATACTATTAACTATGTCTACAGAAGCACAAGTGCAAACTATACAAGACAAGGCAAACTGATAGTTACAGTTGATGCAGAAACAAAAGAAGTACAACTAACTGATGAATACAATCATACAGGCGATATACTAGGAGAGACTGCACTTACTTTTAGTGCTAAACTACTTGACTTAGTCGGCAACAATGTAACAGTATCAACCGAACCAGTAACACTAGGCATTAAATATTCAAACGAATACGATAGTGGAAGATTGACATACTCATATTCTGCAATATCGTAATAGAGCCTTAGCTCATTCAAAGCCAAACATAGTTTGGCTTTTTTTATCACCGTAGAGTTTGACTTTTCTAATATGTGCGTGTATTATTACGATTGTATTTGTGATAAGGTCTCCAAGCAGACTGCATCACGCTAAAACCCTTATAAAATAAGCAGAAATCGCCAATTACCAAGATGATTTTAAAGTTGAAAGGACTTCACTAAATACTTCCTAAACGGCAGTAACAAAAGTCAATTTCAACGAGAAGCGAACAAGATGAATAAAATTACAGTTATAAAAAGAAATGGACAGAAAGAGTCACTAACGATTGAAAAGTGGCAAGCACAGGTAGCAAAGGTTTGTAGTGGAATTGCTGATGTAAGTCAGTCAATGATTGAGATTAAAAGTCAACCTCATTTTTATGATGGTATTACTACAAAAGAAATTGACGAGATTACCCTTCGTGCTATCGTAGACTTAATCGATGTAGAATCAAATCCAGACACTGGTCATACCAATTACCAATATGTAGCAGGCAAGCAACGCCTAAGCATGTTGCGTAAGGATGTATATGGAGACTATCAGCCTCCCCACCTATATGAGATAGTAAAGAAAAACATAGCAGTTGGACTTTATACTCCAGAACTTCTAGAGTGGTACACAGAAGACGACTGGAATAAAATGAACGATATGCTTGACCATGAAAAGGACGAGCAATACTCATATGCGGCTATCGAGCAGTTGATTGAGAAGTACTTGGTACGCAATCGTGCTACAAAGGAAATATACGAAACACCGCAAATTAGATATATGGTTGCAGCCGCTACAGTCTTTCATAAAGAAGAACCTAACTCGGCTCGTATGCGTTACATAAAGGAATATTACAATGCGGCTAGTGATGGTCTTTTTACTTTGGCTACTCCAGTTCTCGCTGGTCTCGGTACACCTACTAAGCAATTTTCAAGTTGTGTGCTTATTCGTAGTGATGATGACCTTGACAGTATTTTTGCTTCAGGAGAGATGATGGCCAAGTATGCTAGCAAACGAGCTGGCATTGGTCTCGAGATTGGACGCCTACGCCCATTGGGTAGCCCCATTAGGGGTGGTGAAATTATGCATACAGGCATGATCCCTTTCTTGAAGAAGTGGTTTGGTGATTTACGCTCATGTTCACAAGGTGGTATCCGCAATGCAAGTGCTACAGTCTTTTATCCAATTTGGCATCACCAGTTTGATGACCTTATTGTGCTTAAAAACAATCAAGGTACAGAAGAAACACGAGTCCGACACATGGACTACGGTGTGGTCCTATCCGCCTTCTTCTGGAGACGATTTAAGAACAAAGAAAACATAACTTTCTTTGATCCTAACGAAGTACCAGACTTGTACGAAGCGTTTTACAGCAATACATCATTGTTTGAAGAATTGTATCTTAAGTATGAAAAGCGTTCAGACTTGCGTAAGAAGACTATGAACGCAGAAGATGTATTCAAAGGTGGTATCCTAAAGGAGAGGACTGATACAGGTCGCATCTACTTAGTGTTCATTGACAATGTAATGAACCAAGGACCTTTTAACCCAGAATACCACACTATCTATCAGTCAAATCTATGCTGTGAGATCTTACTACCTACGAAACCATTTAAGAGGCTTGATGATCCAGAGGGCCGAATTGCTCTTTGCACCCTTGGGTCCATTAACTGGGGAGCTTTCCGCAATCCTGAGGATATGCGCCGTGCTTGCCGTATTCTGCACCGTAGCCTTAATAATATTCTTGACTATCAAGATTTTCTAAGCATTCAAAGTGAAATGTCTAATGCTGAGATTCGCCCATTAGGTATTGGTGTTACTAACCTAGCATACTGGCATGCCAAGCGTGGTATGATGTACGGCGAAAAGGATGCGCTTGCAGAAGTCAAGAGTTGGATGGAACACCAAGCCTACTACTTAACTGAAGCTAGTGTTGAACTTGCTAAAGAGCGCGGTGCGTGTTTAGACAGTCACAAGACACGATACGGACAAGGAATTTTCCCTTGGGAAACTCGTGCCAATGGTGTTAACGAACTAGCAGACTTTACTCCCGAGTTAGATTGGGAACCATTGCGTGAACAAATGAAGCAGTACGGAGTTAGAAATGCAACTAACATGGCCATTGCTCCTGTTGAAAGTAGTAGTGTTGTTATTAATAGTACTAATGGTATTGAAATGCCTATGTCGCTTATTTCAACTAAGGAAAGCAAAGCAGGTTCCTTTACGCAAGTTGTCCCTGAGTATCATAAACTCAAGAACAAGTATCAATTGATGTGGGAGCAAACTGATTGCCTACCGTACTTAAAAACTAGTGCAGTATTGCAAGCCTATGTGGATCAATCAATTTCAACAAACACATTCTACAATCCAGCACACTTCCCTGAGCGTAAAGTTCCAACAACTCTAATTGCTAAGAACTTAATGCAAGCTCAAATGTGGGGTATCAAGACATTCTACTACAGTTTGATTAACAAAGCAGGTTCTAAGATGAAAGAAGACTTAGTCACTACTGTTGCACAGAACTATGTAGAAGTTGAACTAGACGATGCAGACTGCGAGGCCTGCAAGTTATGACCGAACAGTTAGTGTGGCATCGACACGAGCTACCTATATTTGAAGAACTTTTAAAATACCGTGACGGTTTAGTTGCGGACTACATGAAAGGTTTTTCTATACTCGAAGATGCTGTACTAGCTCGATCGGAAAACACAGTCGATCCGAGGCACTACAATGACACAGCAATGTCGCAAGCTGAAGGCATGCTAGTAACTAGAGATCCAAAGACACTAACTTGGTCTACTAACTTTGAAGCCTGGAAGAGTGTTGGCATTAGAAACATTGTTAAGCAACAAGGCAATGTTGTAGTTGACGAGCAGATACCGGCTGATGAATCTGTAAAGTACCCAACGGCAATGCAGTTACTCAATGACTACAAGGACGAGCTGTTTGGTTTAGTTTATAGCGCAATTGGTCCTTACAGCATACTACAAAGACATGTTGGCCCAGAAAACATCGAAGGCGAATATATTCGTATTCATCTTCCTTTAGTTATTCCAAAAGGCGACATTTTCCTTGAAGTGCAAGGACAAGAAGTTGAATGGACTGACATATTTGGATTTAACAATCAATACTTACATAGTGCTCATAATTACTCCTCTGAGTGGAGACTTATTATGATCATTGACTTATCAAGAAAAGCCTGCGGACTTCCGCCAGGCAGATACTTTTCAGAAGGCGGCCAAGAGAGAGAAAAGCCGTTTGTGAGAGGATGGGTATTTTAATGGACGCATACAATATACATCAAGAAATATTTAAACACTGGCAACAGCTTTCGCATAAAGCGGACGCAGGATCAATCAAAAAGACTTGGTCAGAAGTTCCAGTATATGTTAAAATAGATGGTAAATTACAAGTAGTAGATACTGTTTCTGTCGAGGACGGAAAAATAGTTTTGGATATAAAATGAGTAAACAACAATATAACTTAAACACAAAGACAGACTATCTTCATCGCAAGATGTTCTTGGATCCTGCTGGTCCAGTTACTATTCAACGATTTGAAGAAGTAAAATATAATAAGATTGCAGACTTTGAAAAGACAGCTAGAGGATTCTTTTGGGTCCCTGAAGAAGTATCTCTAACCAAGGATGCACAAGACTTTAAGGATGCATCAGATGCAGTTAAACATATCTTCACTAGTAACCTGCTTAGGCAAACTGCTCTTGACAGTCTGCAAGGTCGCGGCCCAAGTCAAATCTTTACTCCGGTCGTAAGCCT
>JACCEB011448797.1_pt1 | contig 10905 bp, 6 predicted proteins | sample 7454761 | NCBI WGS metagenome assembly JACCEB01 (sample SAMN15323454, study PRJNA562643) | freshwater metagenome | isolation source: river surface water | place: USA:Blue River Watershed | collected 2017-08-18 | reverse complement strand
GTGGGTGGCTCGGGGGGGCGGCCGTGAGGACGCAGCGCCGACAAGGCCTGGCCGTCATGGCCGGCTGGCTGCTGGGGGGCTGGGCGGCCGCGCCGGTCAGCTGGGCCCAGAGCCAGGCGAAGGCCCAGCCCCAGCCTCCCATGGTGCGGCTGCCCCGTGGCGATCTGGTGGCCGCCGACATCGGGGCCATCTTGCACCGGGGCGAGCTCGTCGTCGCCATGGCGGCTACCGACGCACCGCCGTTTTTCCACATGAAGAACAAGCAGCTGGTGGGCAGTGATGTGCGGATGGCGCAGCAGCTGGCCGGCGAGCTGGGCGTGACGCTGCGCATCGACCGGTCCCCGCGCACCTTCAATGAGGTGGTCGAGTTCGTGGCGCGTGGGGAGGCGGACCTCGGCATCAGCAAGCTCTCGCACACCCTGGCGCGCGCCTTGTCGGTGCATTTCTCCGATCCCTATCTGACGCTGAACCACGCGCTCTTGCTCCATCGGGTCGCGTTCGCCGCGCTCCTGCGTGATCGGACGCTGCCCCAGGCCATTCGCAATTTCGAGGGCTCGCTGGCGGTCATCGCCAACTCCTCGTTTGCAGATTTCGCGCCGCGCCATTTCCCCCGCGCCCGCATCGTCACCTACCCGACCTGGGAGGCGGTGATCGATGCCGTGCGGCGCGGGCAGGTCATGGGCGCCTACCGGGACGAGTTCGAGGTGCGCCGGATCCTGCAGGACGACCCCGGGCTGGTGCTCACGCTGCGCACCGTGATCCTGAAGGACCTGACCGATGCCCTGGCCGTGGCCGTCGGGGTGCGCAACGCCACCTTGCTGGCCTTCGTCAACAAGTTCGTCGGCCTGCGGGCCGAGAAGCTCACCGTGGACTCGGTGCTCAAAGAGTTGCGTTGAGAGGTGCCCACGCCCATGTCCTCGATGTCCTTCCCCACCTGGAGCCGCTGGCAGGCCTGGGCCTTGAATCCCTGGTGGGTGGTGGGCTGTCTGCTGGCGGGCGGCGCCTTCGGTGCCTGGCAGCCCGAAGCGGCGCGCCGACTGGGCGTGGTCGGGGGCGTGTACGTCGACCTGCTGCAGATGATCGTCCTGCCCTTCATGGTCTCGGCGGTCATCTTCAGCTTGCAGCACCTGTTTCGCGAGGGCGGCACGCGCAAGACCCTGGCGCGTGTGCTGTGGGTGTTCCTTGTTTTTGCGTGCGCGGTGGCCGCCCTGGGCCTGGCCAGTGCGCGGCTGACCGGCTTGGGCGCCGAGCTGTCGCCGCAGGTGCGGGCGGATTTCGGGCGCATCGTGGGCAGCGACAGCCGGCAAGGGAGCCAGGAAATCGAGCTGCACGCTCCCGAGGCGCCCGATGAAGGGAAGTTGGGCGATGCCAGCTTGCGCGACGTGTTGGGCACTCTGATTCCGTCGAATGTCTTCGCCTCCTTCGCGCAGGGCGAGACCCTCAAGGCCCTGGTGTTCGCCTTGTTGTTCGGTTTCGCCGCCGGGCAGGTGCCGGTGCGGGTCTCTCAGGGCTTGATCGATGCACTCGGGACGGTCTATGCGTCCTGCCAGACGCTCACGCGCTGGTTCAACTACCCGGTGCCGCTCGTGCTCTTTTGCATGGCGGCGGCGCAGATCGGGCAAAGCGGCCTGGAGACGCTGCGGCCGATGGCGGGATTCGTCGCCACGTTCACCGGCAGTGCCGTGTCGCTGGTGGTGCTGGCCGTCGTCTTGATCCGGCGGCGCAGCGGGAAGTCCTGGCCCCAGGTCCTGGACGCGCTGCGTGCCCCGTTCGCGCTGGCCGTGGTCACCCGCAACAGTGCGGTGTGCATGCCCGCCATGATCGAGGCGATGGCGGACAAGCTCGGCTTCGCGCGGATGCGGGTGGAGCTGCTGGTGCCCTTGAGCGTCTCCCTCCTGCGCACCGGTCCCATCCTCTACTACGTCAGCGCCACGCTGTTCATCGCAGCCCTCTACGGAAAAGAGCTCAGCCTGCAGGAGCTGGGTCTGGTCGCGATCATGTCCATCCTGGCGGGCTTCGCCTCCGCAGGCGCCAGCGGGGTGGTGACGCTGTCCATGCTGGGCACCACGAGCGGCTACCTGGGCCTGCCCTTCGAGGCCGCCTTCGTGCTGTTCCGGGCGGTGGAGCCGCTTTGCGACATCGGTCGCACGGTGCTGATTGTTCTGGGCAACTGCGCGGCTGTGGCACTGATCTGCGCGCGGCCGCTGGAGGTCTAGCCATGCGAACGATCGGCGTTCTGGGGGGTCTGGGTCCGGCGGCCACGGTCGATTTCCTGGACCAGCTCGTGCGGCTCACCCCGGCCCGGCGCGACCAGGACCACATCCCGGTGCTGGCCGCCTTCCGGCCGCAGGTGCCCGATCGCAGCGCGGCGATCCTGGGGCTGGGGCCGGATCCCTTGCCCGCGCTGCTCGAGGGCCTGCAGGTGCTCGAGCGCGCGGGTGCCGATCTGGTGGCAATTCCTTGCAACAGCGCCCATCACTGGCACGCACAGCTGTGCGAACAGTCGGCGGTGCCGGTCTTGCACATCGCGCGGGCCGGCGTCGAGCGGCTGCAGCAACCGCCGGGCGCGGCGGTGTTGGTGCTGGCCACGCGCGGTGTGCAGCGGTCGGGCCTGTATCGCACCGCGCTGCGTGAGGCCGGGCTGGAGCCGGTCGAGCCCGACGCCTTGGCGGTGCAGGACGACGTGGACCGCTGCATCGCCCAGGTCAAGGCGGGCGAGCCTGCAGCGGCGGGGCGCAGCTTGTCACGCGTGCTGCGCCAGGCGGCGGGGCAGGGCCTGTCGTGTGTGGTGCTGGGCTGCACCGAGCTGCCCCTGGCGGCGCGGCACTGCGACCCTGCGGGCCTGACCCTGGTGGACAGCACCCGCGCCCTGGCCCTGGCCGCGATCGAGCAGGCCCTGGCGGAGGGCGCCGCGTGATGCGCACACCCTGGCTCAGTCCCGGCGCCCGGCTGCTGCTGGCAATCCTGTGCGGCGCCGCGGTGGGCGCGTGGTCACCGCTGAAGCTCACGTGGTTGAGTGCGGCAGGTCAAGCCTACATCGCGCTGCTGAACATGGTGGGCTTGCCCTTGATCGTGCTGGCGGTCTGGTCCGGGTTGCGCCAGTGGCCGTCGCAGCCGGGGTCGATGCGCCGGCTGCTGGCGCTGCTGCTGGCGGGCCTTCTGGCCATGATGGCGCTGGCCGGTCTGGCGGCGGGGCTGGCGATGCTGGTGGTCACCGAACCCGGCGGTGGCGCCGACATGGCCACGGCCCTTGGGCGCGCCGCGCTGGAGGTGGAGGCGATCCCCACCGTGGCCCTGCGGGCTGAACCGGCTGAATCCTCCGACGCGTTTGCGGCGCTGACCTGGGACACGGTGGTGCCGGACAACGGCTACCGCGCCTTGGCCTACGGCACCCTGGTCAGTGCCTTGATCGGCGTGGTGTTCTTCGGCGTGGGCCTGGCGGTTCAGGGGGGCGAGCGGGGGCGCGCGTTTCTGGCGCTTGCCGAGGGCGTGTACCGCAGCCTCGAGACCCTGATGGCGCGGGCCCATGCCTGGCTGCCGCTGTTTGCCTTCGCCATGGCGGCTGCGTCCGTCCACACCCTGGGCCTGGCGCTGCTCGGGCGCATGCAGGCGTTTCTGATTCCGCTCGTCTTGATCGCTCTGGCGGTCACAGCCCTGGCCTTGGGGGTGACGGCGCTGCGGCTGCGCCAGCCTGTCGATCGCGTGGTCGGGGCCCTGCGCGAACCCTTGGTGATCGGCCTGTTCTCCACCGGTCCGGCCGCCGCCGTACCGGGCTTGATCGACGCCATGTGCAACCGCCTGGGCGGTCGGCGCGACCTGATGGAGCTGTCTGCGCCCCTTCTGCCTGCTTTCGTGCGACTGGGCGATGCGCTCTTTTTCGGGGTGCTGGCGGTGTTCGCCGCCCACCTGTATGGCAAGCCCCTGGGCGTGACCGATCTGGGCGTGATCGAGCTGGCGTCGACGGCCGCAGCCCTGGCCAGCGTCGCCTACGCCAGCGGCTGGACGCTGGCTGCCGCAGGCCTCGCCCTGGGTTGGCTCGGCCTGCCGCTCGAGGCCCTCTTGCCCACGCTCGTGCTGCTGGAGCCGCTCACGGCCGGCATCCGCAACCTGGTATCGATCGTGGTCGTGGCGCCCTGGGTCACGCTGGCGGCCGGCCCGCTCCTGACCGGGGTGCCGCGCGTAGTCGAACCGGCACGGCGCGTCGTGCGCCCCCGCGTCGCGCTGTCGCTGCGTCCGCGCGATGCGCTTTTGCTGATGGGTCTGGTGCTGTTCGCGCTGCTCGCCGCGGGTCTGGCGGGCCTGGGCGTGGGCCTGCTGGACACCCAGCACACGTTGTCTTTGAAGGCGAGGATTCCATGACGACCCCCCCATCGCGCCTGTGCGACCGCACATCGCCTTGCCGGCTCGCCGCGCCCCGGCCCCATCAGCGCAGCGCCCTCTGCGCACCTGCGCTCGTGCTCGCAGCCAGCCTCAGCCTCGCGGCGTGCAGCAGCATCACCAAACTGACGGACTCCATCATGTCGGCGGGCGCAGAACTCGTCGGGGCCGGCAAGCCCCACCCCACAGCACCTTCCTGGAAGAGCGTCACCATTGCGGCCGCAGCGGATGCCAACCAGAACAGCCCGGTGGCGCTCGATCTGGTGTTCGTGCGCGATCCGGCTCTCGTCGAATCCCTCTCGGCCACCCCGGCCGCCAAATGGTTTGCCACCCGCGGTGACACCCAGCGCACCTTCCCCGATGCGCTCGGTGTGGTGTCCGTGGAGGTGGTGCCCGGCCAGACCCTCAGGCTCACCGACCCCGCGCAGATCCACCAGCACGCGCTGGCCATCCTGGCCTTTGCTGCCTATGCCTCACCGGGCGAGCACCGCGAACGCCTGCAGCCCAAGGGCGAGGCGTTCCTGCTGCAGCTGGGGCCCAAGGGCTTCACCAGCTCGGATCTGCAACCCCACGCGACGAAATGAGCCCCGACCCCATGACCCATCGCCCGACCCCGCCCGCGCCGCGTATCCAGTGGCACGAAGGCATGCTCCTGAGCCCCCAGCATTTCCAGCAGGAGAGCGCGCGGGTGGATGACCTGATCGCGTGGCAGCACCTCGCCGCGCATCCGCTGGGCTGGGGCCTGCGGCGGCTGGACATCGACGAGAGCCTTCTGACCAACGGGCTGGTGCGCGTGTTGGCGCTGGAGGCGGTCATGCCCGATGGCATGGCCGTGACCTGGCCGGCGTCCGCGCCGGGCCTGCCCGACCTGGCGCTGGACATCACGCCCCTGGCCGCGCAGCTGGAAGAGGCGCCCGCCGCGATCTACCTCACGGTCGGCCAGGCCCGCTCTCTGCGCGTCAGTGCCCAGCCCGCTCGGTTTCGTGGTGTGCCGGGCGAGCGGGTGGAGGACGAGATCTCCGAGGCCTTGCCCGTCGACATGCCCCGCGCCGTGCCCAACCTCGCCTTGGCCGTGGGCGAGCGGCCCTCGTCCGCCTACCTGTCGCTCAAGCTCATGACGGTGCGCAAGGACAACGAGGTCTACAAGCGCGGCGCCTACGAGCCCGCCTGGCTGGAGGTACCGCTGCACAGCGACGTGCGCCAGCGTGCCCAGGCCCTGGCCGCCCAGATGCGCAGCAAGGCCGCCTTTCTGGTCAAGCAGACCTCGGACCCTTCATCCCGCATCGAGGACCGGCTGGCCATCCTGGAGGGCAAGGCCCGACTGGCCAGCCTGGTGTTCGCCTTGCCCGTGCTGGAGGCCTTGTTGCGCAGTCCGTCGGTGCCGCCCCATGCGCTCTACCTGGCCTTGTGCGCCCAGCTCGGTCCCCTGGCCACGCTGCGACCCGGCGCCGTGCCGATGCTGCCACCGGCCTGGGTGCATGACGATCCGATGGCCGCCTTGGGGCCCGTGCTCGACGCGCTGGAGGACTTTGCGGGCGAGGTCAGCCAGGAGTGGCGCACCAGCCTGTTCGACTTCGACGCCGGTGCGTTCAGCGTGCCCCTGGCGTCGGTCGCTGCGGGCACGCGCCTGGTCGTGGGCCTGCGCGGCCAGCCCGAGCGCGAGCTGGTGGCCTGGATGTCTGGGGCCGTCATCGGCTCGCGCACGGTCTGGACCTCGCTGTCCGAGCGGCGCGTGCTGGGCGCCGCCCGCCGCCGGATCGACGACGCGCCAGAGCTGGGTCTGCGCTCCAGCGCGGGCTACACCCTGTTCGCCATCGATGTGGCAGAGGCCTTCATCGCCGCGGGCCAGGACCTTGTCATCAGCAACGCCAACGAAACCAGCGCCATGCAACGTCCCCACGAGATGGTGATCTTCCTCAAAGGTTGAGTGCGCACGCCCCACGACATGACCGACATGACCCTGCCCACCCCCATCGCCTTGTCCTCCTTGCTCTCGCAGGCCCGCGGCGCCACCTTGGTCGGCGGGGTCGACTTCCCCTCGGCCCAGTTTCGCGATTTCTATGGCGTGCTCGACCTGGCCTGCCAGGCGGTCCACCAGGTCAGTGAGGCCGAGGCCGTTGCGGCGACCCAGTCCCTGAGCCAGCAACTGGTGCAGCTCATTGAGTTGCAGACGCTGGAGGCTCGGCGCATCGGCGGCCGCTCGGGGGCGGACACCGAGTTCCACGCGCGGTATCTGAAGGCGGCGCTGGCCGATGAGCTTTTGATCAATGCCGACTGGGCCGGGCGGCCTCACTGGCGGCATGTGCTGATCGAAGCCCAACTGTCTCGCACCAGCAGCGCGGGCGAAAAGGTCTTCGAGGAGATCGAGCAGATCCTGTCGCAGCGCGAGCCGGCCCAGCGTCCGATCGCGCGTCTGTATCTGAGCGTGCTCTCGCTCGGATTCCAGGGTCGCTACCGAGGCACGGGTTCCTTGCAAAAGATCGCGGACTACCGGCGTGAGCTGTTCCAGTTCATCTACCAGCGCGCGCCCGACCTGCAGGGGCGCGACCGGACCCTCTCGCCCGAGGCCTACGCCAGCACCCTGACCCATCTGGCCGCCCGGCGCCTGCCGCGGCTGAGCCGCTGGTGGGTCATGGCGCTGCTGGTGGTGCTGGGCTTGCTGGCGGTGTCCGAGCTGCTCTGGCTGTGGCAGTCCTGGTCGGTGCGTGAAGCGATCGATTCGGCCGCGGGGCCGATGACGCCTGTGGTCTCGCCGGGCGGGGAGGGAGGTCTGACGTGCTGAACTTCCTGACCGACCACCTCGCGATCATCGCGCTGCTGGCGTTGGCGGCGATCGCCTTGCTGGTGCTGGGGCTGGTCTTGTGGGCCGCGGCGGTGAGCGCCGACCGCGAGCGCCAGACGCCCGGCGCCGCCCCGGTTCGCCAGCTCAGCATGGACTCCTTCAAGCAGTCCTTTCGGCACGCGGTGGAGCTGATCGAAGCCAACCTGGCCTCGCGCGCCGAGCGCTACAACCTGAGCTGGACGCTGGTGCTCAACGAAGCGGACACCGAGCAGCTCCTGCCGCTGGTCGCCTCCGGCATTCCCAGCGCCTTGAGCACCGACGCCTCCCTGAGCGTTGCGGCGCACGGCCTGCACTGGAATTTCTTCGACAAGGGCGTGGCCATCCAGCTGCAAGGCGGCCACCTGGGCTCGCCCGACGAGACCGGTTCTGCGGGCAGCCAGGTGTGGGATCAGTTCCTGGGGCTGTGCCGCAAGTACCGGCCCGATCGACCTTTCGACGCGGTGGTGGTCGCCTTGCCGGCGTCGCTCCTGACCGACAGCGGACCCGAGGCCGGGCTGCACCTGGGCGCTCGGGCCAAGGCCATCCACCGTCGGCTCTGGCTGGCCCAGAACCGTTTTGCTTTGCAGTTTCCCGTCTACCTCGTCATCACCGGCTGCGAAAGCGTGCCGGGCTTCACGGCCTTCGGCCGGGCGCTGCCGGAGACCCTGCGTCGGAGCATGGTCGGCTGGTCATCGCCCTACGAGCTCGGCGCACCGTTCCAGGCCAGCTGGGTGGATGCGGGCATGGATGACATCACCCGCGATGTGCAGGATGCCTGCGCCGAGCTGTGCGCCCTGGAGCCCGCCGAAGGACACAGCGCGGATTACTTCATGCTGCCCGCCGAGCTCGAACGCTTGCGCCGCGGACTCAAGCTGTTCATGGAAGAGCTCATGCGCACCAGCGCCTACCATGAGCCCTTCTTCTTTCGCGGGTTCTACCTGAGCGGCGATTGCAGCGAGTCCGCCGCCGTGCGCGCGGGCGTCCCGGGCGCGTTCGGCTCGGCCAGCGACGCCCCGGCCCCCGTGCTGGTGGAGGTGGCCGACGCGACGGTGGCTCCCATGCCCGCCGAGCCCGCGCCCGACGGCGAGCCGCCCCCCTTGGCCACCGTTCCCGACCTGGGCGGTCTGCCGATGCTGGATCCGGCGGCGCAGACGCTGGAGCGCGAGCCGGCTTTCCTGCGTGATCTGTTCGAGAGCAAGATCTTCGCGGAGCCGGGGCTGGTGCGCGCCTCACGCGCTCAGCAGCTGCGTCGCCCCCTGGTCCATCGCCTCGTGCGCTGGACGGCCATCACCGTCCCCGTGGTGTGGTCGGTGGGTCTGCTCGTTTACACCGTGCGCTTGTCGCATCTGTCCCCGGGCATCGTTGCCGCCATCCATGAGTTGGATCGACATGGTCGCGCCGTCGGTGAGCCCATCGACGCCGCGCGCGACCGAGCGCGCGTGCTGGGCACGCTCGGGCTGATGGAGCACATCCAGGGCGGCCTGTTCGGATCGGTGTTCATGCCCGGCTCCTGGGAAGTCTTCGATGACCTGCAGGCCCGCTTGCACGCACGGCTGGAGCGCGGCTTCACGGAGAACGCCGTCGAGCCGCTGCGGCTGGGCGCCTACAGCCGCATCAGTGAGCTCACCGGCGTACCTGTCGATCCGGCCACCGGCACGCTGATCACGGGCTCCACCTGCACCCTGCCGCCGGGGTGGGCCGCGCAGGTCCAGGTCGTGCAGCGCTCGGGCCTGAACGTGGAAGACCTGCCCGAGTTCGCCGCCTTGTTGGAGTTCGCAGGCCGGCTCGAAGAGCTGGACCGCGGCGTGCGCGCCATGGAGCGCCTGAGCCACGCCAAGCCCGGTGCCGCATCCGGCGAGGACCTGCGGCTGGCGGTGCGCGTCTTCCTCGGCGCGGAAGTGACGGTGAGCCTGGACCGTGCGGCCAGCCTGCTGCGCAAGCAGTCGCTGGGCCGCTCGCCCCTGGTGGCAGCGCCGCTGCAGCACGCGGCCGCCTGCACCTTCGGCACGGCCATGAAGGCGCTGAATACCCGCTTGTTCGACAAGAACGACCTGCTGCTGGCGGAGCAGGGCATCGATGCAATGGCCCGTACCGTGTCGCAGGCGGGCGAGGGGGCCGACCGCGATGTTCAGCAGCAAGGCTGGACGTCCATGCTCGAGGCCCTGCGACGCCAGGAGGCGCTCATGGTGCCCGGCAAGGGCGCCTGGATGCAGGGCGCCACGACCGAGCTGGGGCAGGCGTACGACCATTTGATGCAGCGCATGCAGGCCATCGCGCTGGTGGGGCCCGCGGCGGTGGCGCAGGTGCAGCAACAGACGCGCGACGCGCTGGACCGTTTCCGCGGACAGTGGGCCACCTTGGTGGCCGAGGGCTCGCCGCTGATGGGCCCGGGCCTGGTCTGGCAGGACAAGGAGGCCCGGTGGAGCTTCACGCCCGATCGGGCGGCGTTGCGCGACGCGCTGTCGACCTTGATGGCGCAGCCGTACATGCGGCCCGGGCATCGGACACTGCCCGAACCGGCGACCGGTCAGGCCGTGGCTTGGGACCGTGGCAAGCTGGACCAGGCCGTGGCGCTGGCCGATGCCCGTCGTCAGTTCGACGCCCAGCTCTTACCTAAATTTCCGGCGCCGGTGCGCGACAAGGTCGACGCCTGGGTGCGGGGTGCCTTGGCCGACGGCATGGTGGATCTTCTGGCGCAAGCGGCCATCCTGCTGCCGCCGGCGGCCGCTCCCGCAGTGGGCGAGGCGGACCGCCTGCGGCTGGCGCGGGCCGGGACGGCGCTGACCGAGTTGGGTGCGCGCACGGCCGCTGCGCGGCTGGGGCAGGTGCTGGCCCGTGATGCGCTGGTGCGTCTGCGGCGCGTGGACGACACCTTCCGCCAGGGCGACTTCTACCAGCCACGCGAACCCGACTTTCGCAGCTGGACGGGTGACAAGGCCCCGCTCATCGCCGCCTTCGGCGCGGGCGATGCGGCGGGCCTCGTGGCCTACGCCGCCAACCAGACCGCTTTCATCGACGCGCTCTCGCGTGAGGCCGAGGTGCTGCTGCCGCTGCTGGAGGGCAACGGCAACGGCCTGGTTGTGCAGCGCTGGCGTGGCATCACCGCCGATCTGGCGCGCTACCGGCTCAAGAGCCCGGCCAGCAGCCTGGCGCTGCTGGAGCAATTCGTCACGGTCACCGCGGCCGATGTGGACCTGCTCAATTGCGCAGACCGCATCAAGCCCGCGCCGCGCCGGGTCGGCGACGCATTTTCCGAACGCCTGGTGGCCTTGCAGTCCAGCCTCGCCGACCGTTGTCGCGACTTGCGTCAACACGAAGCGCGCGAGTCCTGGAGCCGCTTTGCCGACCTGTTCAATCGCGAGCTGGCCGGGCGCTCGCCGTTTCGCGCCAGCGGGAGCGGCGGGATCGAGCGCACACCGGCCGACCCCGAGGACACTGGGTCGGTGCTCCAGGCCTTCGAGCGCGCGCAGCGCCTGCTGGGGCCGCGACCGTCCGATGCGGTGCGGCGCTTCGCCGACCAGATGGAGCGTGTTCGCGCCTTCCTCGCGCCCTTGTATCCCGCCCAGCCGGAATCCGCCGCCGGCTACGACCTGGCCGTCGAGTTCCGTGCGAATCCGGGCGGCGAGGTCCAGGGCAACAAGATCATCGACTGGACCCTGCTCGTGGGCAGCCAGACCTTGCGCGCCCGCGAGCCTGCCCGCGCGCTG
>JACCEB011321281.1_pt1 | contig 10909 bp, 11 predicted proteins | sample 7454761 | NCBI WGS metagenome assembly JACCEB01 (sample SAMN15323454, study PRJNA562643) | freshwater metagenome | isolation source: river surface water | place: USA:Blue River Watershed | collected 2017-08-18 | reverse complement strand
TGGCTTCCCGAGAATTGCCTTGATGAGATCCTCACCACAAATCCTATGCGGCTTTATTGGCAATAGGATTGATCTGTCGCTGGATGGCGGTAGGTTAATGCCGTCCGATTGGCGACCAATCAACTGAGACTAGCGAGCAAGGGGAGGAAGTGACTTCACCTAGGAAGCGATTCGATTGCTTTTCACCAATCTTTAAACAAGCTAATGTCCCAGTCGAAATTGGAGGCTCGCGGTTGGTAGGTGACCGGTGTCTGGTCAAAAGGTAGTTGGTGATGCGGGCAATCTTTCTAGCTACTACCGAGGCCAACACTTCTGAATATGCCCCCTGCTTTGGACGCCGTTGGAGTTCTCTACTTCTTTAATGGTTGTCTGTAGCATGAGGTGATGTCAAGGTAGGTTTGAGGCGATATCTAATTCACCGCTAAATTCCCGGTAGTCCCAAATAGGATCGGGATCATCTGGATTTGGTCCTAGCAGGTAGCCCACATCATCCTCACCTTTGACGGTGACATCAGCACCAGCTTATATTGCTGTAGAAGTTCAGTGTCTAAGGGAGGGGTAAAAATGCAAGACTTTGATCGCGCCATTCCAACACTTCCTGCAATCTCGATGGAAGACACGCTTGCCTTTTATCGCAGGCTTGGCTTTGTATGCGAGGTAGTCTCGCCGAATGGGGACTACGCCATCGCAGAGCATGGCTCACTCGAGGTCCACTTCTTTTTGCATAAGCAGTTGTTGCCGGCCGAGTCCTCGTTTGGCGCCTATTTCAGGGTGAACGATGTGAATACGTTATTCACGGAGTTCTCCGCATTGACATTGCCCAGCTCGGGCATTCCGCGCATAACAAAGCTTGAGAACAAGCCTTGGGGCATGCGTGAATTCGCAATCATCGACGAAAATGGCTCGCTAATCCGGATCGGTGAGGTTCTATAGCTATGGCTTAAGGCTTAATTCTTTTGGGTGGATGCGGATGTCGCTGCACGCCTAAGCGTCAGCTGTTTTGAGACACATATTGGAGAGTTCGAGAGTGACGCCAGATGAACTTGGTGCCCTCAGGGCACTTAATGATATTGAGCACCGTCGCTTTGTTCAGATACCAGGCTATCGAACCGAAAGCGCGGCTATGTCCACGCGCTGTTTGAGTCCTAGTGGTCAGGCCTATGTCTTTTGGCAAGCAGCTACTGACGACATATATTCGCTGGTTAAAGCAGAGATAGCGTGGCATCGACATCGGGCCAGGCGCTTAACTTGGAAAGTTTACGAGCACGATTCAACCCCGGCTACCGAGGCAGCGCTGAGGGCTTATGGTTTTGCCTGCGAAGGCCCGCCTAATCGATGCGCCGGACTTCAGCTTAACAATCAGCACATAAACGTATGCCTCCGGAGGGGCTATACGTGTTCGAGACTGAACCGCGCTGCCGAGCTTGATGAACTTATATCGTTATATGATCAGATATGGCCGAACGAGGATAACGGTTTATGGCTGTCAGGATACCGTGAGGCCTTGGCACGCGGCGATGACGGATTACATTTGATGGTAACTCGTAACGAAAATCGACAAGTCGTAGCAAGCGGCGGCCTTATTCACGCAGCTAATCAGGCGATTGGACACTTGTTCGGTGGGGGCACGCTATCAAGCCACCGTCAACAAGGGCTCTACAAGTACCTCGTGGCGCTTAGGGCTGAGCTGCTGTGGCGTCGAGGAGGGCGTTGGCTCGTGGTCGATGCGGGCGAGGAAAGTTGGCCGATTCTGCAGGCGCTAGGATTTTTGGAGTTCTCGCGCGTCAGCTTTTGGTCGCTAGCTTTTTAGCAGTAATGACAAGCTGCGTGTCATATTCATAATATTTAGAGCATTTTCATGTCAAACGATTGTTATGTAAACCCACCGTTTAAGCATCTTCCAGAGCTCCCGGATCGGGTAAAAGCTCTCGTCCTAAAGGAGCGGGTGCATCTTGGGAGCCTTGGCCTAGCGCAACGGCTCGAGGCCTTATCCTTGGTTTGGTGTTGTCTTCCACGGGATTCATGCGACGAGCGTGACATCAATATCGCACTAAAAGCAGTTCTGAATGGTGCCTTGGCATGCCTGGAGACTGATTACGTTGAGCTCAGGCGCTGGTTGGTCGATACCGGATTGCTTGAGCGTGATGGTTACGGGCGCGTTTACGATCGAGTCAGCTTGACCGAGCTGCCAGCAAACTCGCAAGCGATGGTCATTAGTTTATGTGTCCATGACCCGAAGGCGATCGCCGAAGCCTGCATCGAGGCGAGGAAAGCGCATGCTGCGAGTCGTGCTGCTCGTCGTGCATTGTGGGTCAATAGCCATGATCAAGGTTAGAACGACCTAGTCCCTTGGTATCCCTTCGTGCGGCTAGAGGAAGCCATCCTAAGTACCCATTTGCCCTTCAAATTGTAGGATCCATAAGGGATCTGGTTTGATAATGATATGGATTCGCCAAATTGTTGGTTTGCAGCAATACACTTTCATACCCTGCTCGATTGGTTCGCAGTGCAAGGCGTAAATAACTCAAACTTTTCGGGTAAGCCCTTTAGTTCGAAATCACCCAATGATCTGAATTCGATATTGCTTCCGCCTGTCAAATCCTTAACGGTTTTAGTGAGTAGTGCTTGACCCGGCTGGGCTCTATCCATCACACGGGCGGCAATGTTGACTGCAATGCCCGTGACGTCGCCACCGCGATTTATGACCTCGCCAACATGTAGACCAGCCCGGATTGGAAGGCTAATTTTTTGTAGCGCTGAGATCAATGCTTGGGCGCATTGTAGAGCCCGCACCGGACCGTCGAACACGGCCAGAATACCGTCACCGGTGTTCTTTACAAGCCGACCTCTGTAATCTGAAACGGTTTGATGCGCTATGGCGTCGTGAGCGTCAAGCGTCTTTCGCCAAGTATGGTCTCCCATGGAAAGAAGTTTGTCGGTAGATTGGACAATGTCAGTGAATAAGGCTGTCGATAGGCGCGTATGGGTCTTACCTTGAGGAGCTGCAACTTGGGTTGACCCCAGGAATTGAACCATTGCAGTCACCAAGTTGTGAGTGTCATCAAGGTTGGGCAAATGGGACTTTGTTGGTAACTCCAAATAAGTACAGTTTGGAATTTTCTCTGCCATAAAGCGACTGCTATGAAAATTGACAGCCTTATCGCCTCTACGGTGAACGATCAGTGTGGGTTGCACCACATGTTCGAGGATAGGCCGGGCGTCAATTAGGCGGTTTGCTTCGAGGATTTTTTTAAAGGCACTAGGAGAACAAGACATCCGCTCAAGCCGGCTTACTCGGTCCAAGTCCTCCTGGGAAACTTGACCTTCACGGCCCAGCATGAAGGCAAATGCACCCTTACCAAACTGAGGAACTAACCTACTTGTTATTGCTTCATAGGAAGGAGAGTAAGGATAGCCATCGCCACCATAAAATCGAGCCATAGAGCCAAATAACATCAACCGCTCAACCTTTTCTGGGTAGGTTGCCGCGAAAAGTAAGCACAACGGCCCCCCTTCGGAGAGTCCCAACAAGGAAGCTGATTTTGATTGAGCTTCTTGCATAACAGCATTCACATCATCAATTCTGTCCTCGAGCGTTGCACTGCTATCGATTCGGTCAGATAGGCCTTGGCCGCGCTTATCCAAGATGATCACTCGGAAGTGCTGACCTAATTGTGAGAACCAATTGACCATCGTCGGATCTTCCCAGTACTGTTCAAGATGGGAAATAATGCCGGGCACATAGACTAGATCGTTTTGGCCATCTCCAAAGACTTGGTAGGCGATGCTCAATTCACCCGATTGTGCGTATTTTGTTTCTGGAACTTTTATTGCCGCCATCTAATGCCCTCCGTTGCATGACCTTGAGTCTGCACATCAAAGCGCTAAAGGTCCATAACCAGTGCAGCTGCTAATCACCAGCGAACTTACTTTTTACCTTGTTGTTAGTCTGGCTACAAACTGGGGCGAGTCGGTAGGAGAACTCTTTTGGAGAGAGGCGTTGAGTATTTGTCTCAGCATAACGCGCTAAGACTTGGGCTTAGTAAGGGCATGATCATCGGAGCCAATCAAAACCCGCTTACAGATTCCTAGCACCTAGAGCGCTATGATCAACGCTTTACTGGAGCTAACTCTGATGTGACTGGTCACGCGCTTGGCTTACTACTTTGCTTTGTCCTAGAGGCGCAAGCCCAAAGCTGGATGGCACTTTCCCAGCAAGGAGAGGAAGATCGGTTTTATATCGATACGGAAAGCATTGTTGCAAAGGATAATTTGAGCCGTGCCAGCCTTGCTGGCCAACTATCTGCAGGCACAACCGAATGGTGCTTACTCAATAGAGGCGACGGTCGAGTTTCAATGCGAGGAGGCTCAATGGCGAACCGTTGAAAGGACCTACTTTGCACAACCTATGGCTGAAGGCGAGCCGAAGCTGCAAATTAACCGTGTAATTGAGCAGTTCTACTTAGTAGAATTTGCAGCCATTTTCGAAAGTCAAAGATTGCAGGAAGTTCAGAATGCTGACTCGATTGAACTTGGCTGCTTTGAATGCTATTGACAGTTTCCGACGCTGCAGAGGGGTTCACTTGCGAGTGCGCTACATGAATTCACAATGGCAGCCATCACTGCTACATGCACTTGGAGCTTTAGAAAAATCTTCAATGAGTGTTGCAACTAAGCCAGCCTGAGTTCATTGAAACTATGCCTACTGCAGGCTTGCAGTGACATGGTGTTCGAGCAGGCAATTGCGTTCGCCACAAGGAAAGCAACCTCTTGCGCTTCAGAGTATGATCAAATCATGCTCGGATCCGGTATCGGTTTTGGCAAACATCGTTGGCGTAATAGTGGGAGGTAGGCGTGCCAAAGCTACTAATCAAAACCCTCACCATCACATACGTTTGTACTCAGTCGTTATGTGCTGGCCTCATTCTGTTTTATGCACATTTATTACCCGATATGGTGGCATCGCACTTTGACATCGCTGGTCAAGCCAATGCGAGTTTGGAACGAGAGCAGTTCATCTACACTTTCTTGGTGTTGTTAGTTTTGACCCCGGGTCTTATAGTATTGCAACCGAGCATCATCAAAAGATTGCCGAATCGATTGACGAAGCTAGAAGCTGGTGATCACTGCCTAGACGTCGAAAGAGTCGATAAAAAAGGCAAAACGTTACAAGTATTTTTCTTGGTGTTGGGAATCAAGCTTACTTGTTTCTTGGGATCAGTTTATTGGCTTGTTCTTCGAGCTAATCTCTCGTACCCACCGATGATCTCAATGCAATATCTGATGATTGTGACAAGTATCTTTTTACTGCTCATTGTCTGTTGGGCAATCTTTTGGCAATCGTACTTCAAGGTGACTCATTGAGGACATTAGCTGTAGTAAGTTTTGAATGATTCAGCAAATGTAGCTTTTGACGAAACTCAATGTCAAAGCCCCATACCATTGGATTTACGCCTTGTACGTATCTGAACTTAGAGCATCGATGCAGCGCTGATCGATCGCCGAGGGTCAATCCCTTCAAGCAGCGTCAGAACCTCAGATGTCCAGATATCTTGAATCTTTAGTGCTCGCATCTTTTTGGGACCAACCAAAGGACTGTTGTTGGTGGTTTGTTCAACAGGCGCGGAAGGATTGGGTGAACCAGTATAGATAACGTATCTGCCGTCTAAAAAAGCTAGTACAGTTCCGAGGCCGTGATGTCGGCGAATAACCCGATGTTGTCCACTCCTTAAATCAAAGTGGTAAAGCGCATTCTGATCACTTCGCATGAACAGTAATGACTTGCTGTCGCTGCTGGCGATCGGGCTATGCCCCGAGCAAATCGTTTCTTCGGTGTGACTTTCCAAGTCAATCAGCCGAATCTCTGCATCATTGTGTGTTATCGCACTTGGGTTTCGTGCACCAGAACTCGCTCTCCCATTCGGCCCTGCAACTGCCACTAGTAGTCGCCTACCATCATCTAGCCAAGCAGGGCGAGTGTTAACTGCGAAATCGTCAATAAAGGTGGGTAAATGGCTTCGATACGCCACGACATCGGTTTTTGCGACGTCGTAGATGCTAAGGTTACCAATAATCAGCGGTCGATATCGGATCGAAGGGTCACTCTTGGCGATGAAAGCCAGCCGACGTCCGTTCGGGCTTAGCGCCATGGCTGACATGGGATGATCCCACAACGGGTCGCCTACGCCCTCGAGGATCTGACGCGAATCAGCATTGGGTTCAAGCAACCATATGGCGTGCCGCCGATCGCCTTGCGCTGCGGTAAGTACAGCAAGTCCGCCATTACGACTCGGGTTGCTAACTCCCCAGATTGCTCTGGCGCGTCCTTGTGGGTCTGTCCAAGGCTCAACCGTCGACGGATGTCTGCGTAAACCAGATTTGTACCTCGGTGTCTCAAGTAGGCCAAGCACGCCCCTCTCTGTCGAAATGACGACCCATGCATGGACTTGTGCAGCAAGGATTCCGTTTTCATCGGGCCAAACCTCCTCGGGGACCGAAAGAACCCTTGTTGGAGCATGCTTAGGTTCTGATGCGCAAGCGGCCAAGGTGAGTGTCAGGCTCGAGCAAACAGCCCGTCGCAAGCTGAACCTTCGCTGAGCATTTGATTCACCATTCATGGACTGATCGTAGCACCTGTCGGACCATAATGCTGACTTTCCTACGCCCCTGTCTAGCTGCGAAGCGTTTTGCATTAAGGTCGGGAAATGCTACTAAGTAGAGTGTGCAGCGCTCTTTGGGTTGGAAATTACATCGAGGGAGTTCGGTGCAGACTATGACGCAGGTAAGGCTACAAGCGCTGGACCTTAGGTATGGAGGTCTTCGAAGTCGGAAAAATTTAAGACCCGCAAATGAACCGTGTAATTACCGTATAAATGATATGAGTTGTAGAAATAAAACGTAAGTGTTTGAGAAATATAGAATTTATCTATAACGATCTAGTGAGAGCGACATTAATACTTGTTATAATTGCGTCGCTCTAACCGACTGAGATAATTCGCCGTGTGTGCTAACACTAACTTTCGTGGTGACTTGAGCAGGTAGTCTCAAATGCGGATGCAATTGCCGTCATTGTTAAGATTCACTTAAGCTTTGATGCCTAAGCTAGTGAGCATGGAAACCTTGACTCGCTTTAGGCAAAGCATGTTTGTAAAACTGATAGCGGCTATGGCGCTGTTCTTTATGCTGCTTTTGACAGTAAACGACGCGACAGCCTCTCCCAGTAGAGCTATGCCTAAACAGTCACCTGCATCTGCCCTTTATAAAGATGAGTGCGGAAGCTGTCATCTTGCGTTTGCACCATCCCTTGCACGTACAGAGGACTGGCTTCGAATCACGTCGAGCTTGAGTCGACACTTTGGGTCGGATGCGAGCGTATCGCCTCAATCACTAGCGATGTTGGAGACATACTTCAAAACGTACGGATCAAACCGTGAGAAGTATAAGTTTGCGCCTGGTTCACTGCGCATTAGCGATTCGCCCTGGTTTCAGCGCAAGCATCGAAAGCAGCGCCTCGCAGAGGCCATAGGCATAAGGACGACTTCGATCCGCGCTTGGAGCGACTGTATGCAATGCCATGCACAAGCGGATAAAGGCTATTTCGACGATGATGATGAAGACGATAAGCGACGTTGATTGCAATAAACCTCGGTGGGTGAGTCGTGCCTGGTTTGCCAGCGCAGCCTATCGGCTTGGCCATGCCGCCATTGGCCTTTCAGTTGTGATCGCCTATTTGACGGCACAAAGCGAGGTCTGGCGGCTTGCGCACATATTAAGTGGGTATGTAGCCGTGCTTGGCATGCTGCTCCGAGTTGCCATAGCACTGCTTGGGCCGATTGAGTATCGGCTTGCCGCACTTCGGATCCGTTTATTTTCATCTTCTCGACAACTTTTCGGTTTGATCTGGCCTAATAAGAACGATCTCACCCACGCATGTGTTGGGCGGAACCGATTGATCAGGGCGACACGCTTTGTCAGTGTTATGGTGATGACGTTAATTTATCCAGTACTCGCCCTTGTCACGGTAATGGGTTTGACGTTAGATTTTCAACTTCTATCGGGATCCGTTGTGCTTGAGGAGTTAATCGCAGCTGCACACCGATGCGCTGGCGAGATACTTTTTGTGACGGCGATGCTTCACCTTAGCTTAGTAGTCGCTATAAGAATTGGATTGGGACAAGGGTCAATAAAACATATGGGTATTTTGCGTGCGCGTTCTTTTGATTGAGGACGATGAGCTTCTAGGAAAAGCGCTAAAAGCAGGACTTGAGTCCCAATCCTTTCAGGTTGATTGGGTACGCGACGGCGAGGCAGGTTTGCTTGAATTTGTACAGCAAAATCATCAAGCAGTCGTACTTGATCTCAGCCTACCCAGGCGTGATGGTATTGAAGTCCTTGAGCAAGCAAGGGGGCGTGGCGTTAAGACGCCGGTCTTGGTCCTGACGGCGCGCGACCAGTTAGAGCAAAAAGTCAAAGGACTTCACGCGGGGGCTGATGACTACCTGGTCAAGCCGATTGATTTACTCGAGCTTGGAGCGCGGCTTCACGCAGTAATTCGAAGAGTCTACGGCAATTCAAGCAATGCACTCGAGGCTCAAGGCGTTAGCCTTGACCCCGTCGCTCGCACTGTCCAGTGTGACGGAAGAGCTGTGTATCTCACTGCAAGAGAGTTTGAGTTGATTCAGGCATTGATGATCGCAAAAGGAAGAATCCTTTCGCGTGAGCAGCTTGAACAACATCTATACCAGTGGGGATACGAGGTCGACAGCAATGCGATCGAAGTGCACATTCACCACTTGCGACGCAAGCTAAAGAGCAAGTTGATTGTGACCGTTCGTGGCCTCGGGTACACCATTCGAGGTAATGTCGGATGAAAGCCGTTTTTAGTACCTCATCGCCATCCATGCAGTCTAGGCTGCTGATGCAGACCATTGGGATTGTGGTTGCGGTATGGTTCGGCGCAGTCGGCATTGTTTGGTGGGATACACAGCATGAATTAGACGAATTATTCGATGCTCACCTTGCCCACGCGGCAGCGATACTCGTGACGCAGCAGGCGGGAGACCTTGAGCAGGACGATGACGATAATGACCAAGACGGTCGGACTGATGTCGATACGCCACTGCTGCACAAGTACGCTCCAAGAGTTGCCTATCAGGTGTTTCACCATGACCAACTCTCGCATCACTCAGCAAACAGCAGCCATCGACCGATGTCTGAAAAATCAGAAGGGTTTTCAACCGAGATCCTCGAGGACGGTCAAGCCTGGCGTGTCTTTGTTACTAACGGTGCAGAAAAAGGTGACCGTGTCTATGTGGCCGAGCAGATCAGTAGCCGTGACGACATCATGTGGACGATATTGCGAAGCCAATTCATTCCCTTTGTCTTCGCACTACCGATTTTGGCAGCTGGGGTTTGGCTGAGTGTTAGGCAGGGGCTGTCGCCGCTTGCTCGAATACGGCGCGCACTGCTATCGGAATCGGATCGGTCTAATAAAGATCTTCTAGGTATGCAAGCACCCAAGGAAATTGAACCCTTAATTCGCGCCATTATTGAATCGCAATCCAAGCTGCAAGCTAAGTTAGATGCTGAAGCACGCTTTACAGGCGATGCGGCCCATGAGCTGCGTACACCCATTGCTGCAATTCGTGCGCATGCCCAGGTTATCGAGCGCATGATCCCGAAGGACAGTGAGGCTGAAAGGCTATCACTTAGTGACATGCTAGCGGCATGTGACCGCGCTACAAGACTTATCGAACAACTACTTGCCCTTGCACGGTTAGAGTCGAGCGAACAAGCAGCAGCCAGTCGTGAGTTGTGTCGGATCGATCAACTGGTGATGCAGGCCGCGCGAGAGTTGGCACCTCGTGGACTAGAGAGGGATCAGGTCATCGAAATGCACATCGATGAGCATCAATCGATCGAGGACTACGTGAACCCAGCACTCATAGAGGCCTTGGTTCGTAATCTGATGGATAACGCAATTCGCTATACCCCAATCGGTGGGCAGGTCCAGCTTCGCATGGAAGGCTTATCGAAATCTTGGCTATGGCATTTAGTGATTGAGGATAGCGGTCCCGGGCTAAGCGAGAGTCAACTGTCGCGCCTCGGTGAGCGGTTTTTTCGTGTGCTTGGTTCTCAGGAAACAGGAAGCGGCTTGGGATGGTCGATTGTTCGAAGAATCTGCCATCACGAGAAACTCCACGTGCACGTTGGACAATCAGCAAACGTTGGGGGCTTGAGCGTTGAGATAACAAAGCCATTGAGTGAGGGCTAGGCCTCAGGCAATAAGCGTCGCTTACTATAAGGCAAAGAAGCTTATCGCCAAGCAGTCTGGCTCCTTTCTGCACTCCCTGTATACGACGGATTGGCCGGCATGAAATCACAGGCTCATTGGCAAACCGGTATTGCTTGGCGAGGCCACTTCTAAGCTGCTATGGCTTGGCGCTGATGCTTTCCCTCTGGGTCAGCCAGGCTAAAAAGTTAGCTTTTTCTTGAGGGTCGCATGGCCTCCCGAATACATCATTACAGTTACGACGAAACCACTTAGCCACCTTTTCTGCGTCGGTAAACCGTGCCGCATTGGTCTTTGGATCCAAAGGCTTTATGAGTTTTTTTGTACTTTGGTGCTCTCCATTTTGCCCTGGGTCTGGTGAGTGGCAACTTTCGCATGAAAGCCCGGCTTTGCCCTTTGTGCGGTAGATAGATTCCCCAGCTGGTAAAGAAGGCTTGGTCGGAGCAGTGCCTATGATTTGCTCGATGATGATGCGTTGTTGAGGGCCCATCGCAAGCGCGTTTGACGTAATAAGAAGTGTTACTAGCAGCGGAGGAAGGGCGCGAGCCATGACGGCGTCTCCTGACGTGTTCGATGCTCGATTGTTTGCTTCACAGCTTAAGCGAGGCTTAAGTGGCA
>JACCEB010732346.1_pt1 | contig 10909 bp, 25 predicted proteins | sample 7454761 | NCBI WGS metagenome assembly JACCEB01 (sample SAMN15323454, study PRJNA562643) | freshwater metagenome | isolation source: river surface water | place: USA:Blue River Watershed | collected 2017-08-18 | reverse complement strand
TACTCCAGATGCATACAACGCTGTTGCTGCACCAAGAACTGATCTACCGTATGACGCTAGTACTGCCTTGATTTGTTCGTTCATTTTTTCCTCCTAGGATATTTATTCATTTGTTAGTTTATTACTAACAAAACCTTTTCTTGATTCTACATACTGGTTAATAAATGGAACTATTACATCTACCTCTTCAGATGGAACGGCATTAATAAGCATATGATTTATCCCCCTGCTTTCAAGAGTTCTCACAAGATCATCAAACTGTTCGTATGTAAAGTAGGCAGCATCTAAAACTGGCTGCGGGATCTCTCCCTTTCTCCACACTGGTCTAACTACATGATTTGTCAATAGGTCAAGTTCTTCTTCTGTTTTTCTAATAATAGGGGTAATTGCAATCATTACCTCTATACCGTCCAACTCAAGAGGAATTGATATAGAAGAATCTTTTAAGAAATCAGACCAACCACCACGAGCATATATGTGATATGGCAAAATAATTTTATGGTTATACTTTTTTACTGCTTCAAATACATAACTATTAGTTGTTGAAACATATACATCTAATTTGTTTTTATGGTTTGGATCACGCCAGTATCCTGGAGACTCTTTATCTTGGTCCATCTCATTCAGCACTTTGAGAAACTCTATCATATAGTTTGATCTATCAAGAGCACTAGACTTATCATTTATATCTCCAACAACACCACCCACACCATCTTCATGGTCTTTTATGTATCCAGATATTAAGTTTATTTGAAGTCTACCTCTATCTATTTTATCCATTGATCTGTTAATCATAGAAAGGTACTGTGGAGAAATTGTATATGGGCGAATGGCTACCAAGTATTTAATTTGTTCGCTTGGGTCTATATCCTTTGCTGTTTTTACAAACATATCTCCTTCAGGAATATCATGTGTAAACATTACTCCAGAAAAATTGTTTTTGTTTAGGTTAGATGGAGACTTTATTCCCCTCTTGTCACCCATAACTCCACCAAAATAATAAAACTTCACTTTATTGCCTCACTATAATGCAGGTCGCACAAATCTACAATTCTGCTTTCTGAGTTTGCCCATACCTGCGTACTCTCTTCTTCACACAACTCTTCCTCACATATAAATAAGTTGAGGTTCTTTGTGTGCTTTAGGACTATCATTGTTCTATTCTATCATAGTCTTCTGGTAGTAGTTTTTTTAATTTCTTAAACTCTGTAGATATTTTTTTTAGTGCAAAATCATGCGGAGAAACCATGCCATCGATTGCTGCACCGTACTGGTCATAGTAGTCAACTTGAGGACCTACCTCATCAATAAAGCCCTTTAGTCCAGCCTGAACATCTTCTATATACTGATATGCCCAGTCACGAGAATCTGAAACAAATTTTAAAAAATCTTCGTTGGCTTTTTCTTTATCTGTTTTATTTTCTTTATATCTAAGTTCCTGGTCTAGCAAAAGTTTTAATGCGCTTGTGATTAGATTATAGTTTTCTCTTTTTTGTTTTACATAAAGAACCATGAACATCATAGTAAGAGAGGCAAATGTGCAGATGAATATTAATTCTATCACAGTTCCTTACCTCCCTCTCTAACCAAAAGAACTATCGCTCCATTATCCTCTAAAGCCTTCTTTACACGAATCATGTACTCTATAGCCTGCTTCTTCAGTTCAACAGTTTCAAGAGACATAAATACTTTTTCTTTTGCTTTCACTGTTATAAAGGTGTCGTTATCTATTAACTCTAAAGAAAATCCTTCAGGACATCTAAGAGATCTAAACGCTCTTCTCATTTGATCTGTATACATACTACTCCAAAGTTAGTGATTGCCATGTTATTCCCCAGTCACTCTTTGATTTATGACTAGAAAACTCTTTTGATATTTCTCCATTTTCCAAGTATACACCACCCCATACGCCCCACTCTTTACCAGAAATTCCAACAGAAAAGCACTCTTTCCTTACAGGACATTCTGAACACATTAGATCTATGGCAGGCCTTAGCAGTTCATCTTCTTCATACTTGTCAAAGAATATATTAGTATCATAGTTAAGACATGCAGCATCGTCTTTCCACTTAAACTTATTCATCTTATCTTACATACTTGTCAGGTATTTCCCATCCATCTCTAGAAACGACGAAGATCTTCTTTAAATGCCAAGCATTATTTTTTAATGCTCCAAACTTTGAGGTAAAGGCCTTATCTGACCTAACCATCTCTACAACATTCCATCCATCCCAGGAAAGATTGCTGTTCTTGGAAACAATTGCTTCCATTTTTTCAAGAGAATTTACTGATATCATTGTACGTACTCCTTAAAAATTGTATACGTTAGTGTTGATGTTTTTTGATTTTGATAAATTAACTATGTTAGAAACTTTTTCTTTTGGATTAGATACAAAAGCAAAGTGACTAAAACTGTCTATGTTTTCTTCAATCCATTGAGGTGTAACCCTAAATAGTTTTATAGATTTGCCTCTAGACTTCATACCCCTTTCAGACAGGTTTACAAACTCCATTGCCATGTCACTGATATTCCCTGGACCAGCGGAATATAAGTAAAACTCTTTTTCTTCATCTGTTAATTCAGATAAAGCAACAGCCATTGCCCTAAGAAAAATGTTATAGTTATTGAAACTAGGTGTTCCCTGAACCCCTACTATCATCGTTTATCCCTTCTCTTAGTTTGTCTAATATAAACAACATCTGATCTAATTGTACCTTATCCATATGGCTCGTGTCAACTTGTTCTGCATCGCTTTGATTGATTAAATGATTTACCATTGGTGCCTTGTAAAATGCATTGTCCTGAATCCAGTACGCTTCATTTTGAACAATAATGACCTTAACGTTTTGCTTTTCTTGACGAATTTTTGATTGACTCTTTTTATTTAATTTCTCAATATGTTTTTTTCTTACAGAGTAATTATGATGTATCATGGCTTGTGTCATTATGCGATCAGGTTCTGTCCTGGACCTAAAAAACACTACGTAGCCTATTACTAATAACAATACAGCAGTTAGCCCCAATGCCCCATATATGTTATTCATAAAAACCCCCAGATATTAATTGTATCACTTTTTGTCAGAGATGATTTTCATTGCTGACAAGAGTGCAAGTCTTTCGTGTTGATTTAAAGATTTAATTTCCTTATCGTTAAAAGACTTTTCAGCGATACTAACCATAGGCTGTTCTTCAGTAATATCCATATCGATAAAACCTTTTTGCCACAAGGACATCATTGTTTCTGAAAAAAAATTAGATATTTCTCTATCTAGTTCTGGATTAAGTTCTTTTAGTTTTTCTGTTTTGATATAAAGATTTTGTCCAGTAATTGGATCAACACCAGAAAACTTTAAACCACCATGCAAAACTAGTTCATTAAATACATCTTCTTCAGACACGAATCCTCCAAGTCATAGCCTTTGGCCCTTGCTTGACCATTTGAAAGATGTGGTGCTTGTACTGCTCTGTTAATTCTGCATACAGTGTTGGGTTAACCAGTTCTAGTTTGTCTGTGATTGAGTAAAGCATTTCACCTTTTTCATCTATCCCAGCCATCTCTACGGCACCTTGCATAATCAAATGCTCCACCATTGCTTGACTTCTCAGATTCATTACTTGCCAGACTTCTTTCTAGCCTTCGCAAGTGCAACAAAGTCTTTTACCTTTGTCTCTCCCATATATCCCCAAGCATGGCCATCATTGATCATCTTATCGTTAATAGAAACAGTGTCTCCATCAAGATAAACCCAACCAAGAATACGACCATACTTTTCTGAAGAGTCCATCTTCTCTGTCTTAATTACTACAGACTTAGCGTTATCAATAGCATTCTTTAAGTAAGCCTTTGCTTCTAGCCCTAAAGCCTTTTCAGCCTTATCTGCTGTGCGAGACTCAGGTGTATCAATACCAGCCAGTCTCACTCTAGAACTAAAAGAAATATCAAACCCTAAATCAATATCTACATCGATGGTATCTCCATCAACAACCTTTGTTACTTTTTTTACATAATATTCAAACATGTGTGTCCTCCTAGACCCAGTATTTAATTATAGCACTTACAGCAAGAATTGTCCACAGTATATTAAACCAAATAATTGTAGGCAAAGTCTTAACTGTCGATGACCAAATCAATGCAAGGCTTGATACCAATGCAAAAATGTATAGCCACCACCATTGCTTACCGAATAGTAAGCCTGGAAATATAATAGATATCTTTGTCATAAATGCAAAGAACTCAACAGTATTTGGTTTATTCCAATACTCTTTATGTCTCATTGTCTTTAGAGCATTTATCCACTCTGTTCTAAATTTCATTTTAATCCCTCCAAAAATTGTCTATGATCTACGCACTCTGATACCTTGTACTCTCTGTACCTTTTATGGTAATCATACATCTCTATTCCCTTTTTGTATTCATCAGAAAGTTCTGCATACTCTCTTGCAAGATCTTTATTAATTTTTTCTTGTGCTGACCCAACCAAAAGCCAACTTTTAGAACTCCAGTGGTCTCCGTTATCTCTTTTGCCTGGCATTCTTTTTTTCCAAACGTCTAACTTTTTCTTCAGTGCTTCTGGTGCATTTTCGTAAGAGAACTTATCCCAGAATGGTGTATCTTTTCTTAAAGACATATAGTGAAAGTATATAAAATTAAGAATATCGTCATTCATATTTACAATAATCTTATTAAATTCTTCTCTTATCTCAGGACAGTTATTAGTTAAGAAATCTGGGCTGGCAAATATTTCTGTTAACTCAACCATACTTACCCACAAAGAGGTTGCCTCAAGTGGTTCTACAAAGTTTGCTGCAAGACCAACTGCTACACAGTTGTTTTGCCAAGGCTCTTCGAACGCTCCTGGACTAAAACTAAATCCACCCTTATCTTTTCTTGGATAATGAGGAACAAACCCTAAGAATTCTTCTACTTCTTTAATTGCTTCATCTTCTGATATTAAAGATGAGTCATACACGTAGCCACAACCAAATCTATTTTGTAATGGAATCTTCCACATCCATCCATACTTCATTGCAATTGCTTCTGTATATGGTGGAATCTTCTCTGTCATATCAAGGAAGAATGGTATTGCAGAGTCTGTTGGCAAGAAATCTTTATAACTTTTCCACTTTGAATTAAATGTTTTTCCAATAATAAGTCTGTGAAATCCGCTGCAATCAAATACAAAGTCACACACAATGTTAGATCCATTATCTAAGTCTAAACTTGTAACATTACTATCTTGATCTAAGTGAACATTCGTTATAGTATTTTCAAATACATCTATGCCTCTTTCAAGACCTATCTCTTTAAATCTTGCTGCAAGTTTTGTAGCATTAAAATGAAAAGAAATATGACCTATTTTTTTATAATCTGAAAGAGTCTTACCTTCTTTATTTTTTTCAAGCACAAAAGGAACTTTACTATTTTCTGAAATTATTTCTGTAAAATCTATATCCTTAACACCATTATTTAATGCAATACTAGACACAAGCATTGGGCTTGCAGACAAAAACCTAGAAGAGAATATCTCTGTTCCAAGTGCCTCATCAGTAAATGCAAACCCATGGTAATAAAAATCATCTTGGCTATTCCAGTTAGTAAACCTAATACCATTCTTTATGGTTGCATCACAGTTCTTAACTAAATCCTCAAAACTTATATCTAAAGTTTCCAAGAATGCAGGAAGGTATGGGGTTGATCCCTCTCCTGCTCCTAAGATCCCAATGTCTTTTGATTCTATTACTGTGACATCTGCTTTGGGGTATTTCTTTTTTGCTGTCAAAGCAGTAAGCCATCCAGCACTTCCTCCGCCAACAACAACTATGCTCTTATTCACTACTTTCTCCCCCACTGTATATAATTCCAACCACGCTCATGTGCATAGTAAATAAATACTTTAACTACCGTTTCCCAAAATGCAATTGTTACAGAAAGAGAAGCGTTCTTTGTTATTACATAGGCCACGGCTACAGAGGAAAGTGTTCCCCATATGCGATAACTAAGGGCCTTCACAAATGATCTGGCTTTGGTTACTGTCATTCTTTGCCCCACCCAACAGCGTTCCAAATTCTTTCGTGATAGTAGTATGCAATAAAGTTAACGCCGTTGGTTATTAGTGTTGCTAGGGTAGCCATATTAATATCCTTGCTTAAAGCATAAAGAGTTACAAAAGTAGTTATTAGTGCAACAACTCTCCAGGTTAAAGACTTAGCAAGAGATCTACTTTTCTTTACGTTCATCTTTGTCCCCAAACATTATTCGCTCTTCTGCTTCATTCATTAAGCGACCAGACTCTTCTAAATAATTAAAGACCCAACTGCTTGCGTTTTTCAGTAGCGCTAATAGCATGAATCTCTGCCCCCAAATCTACTTGTTCAATTTTATATCCGACATCACGACCATAAACAATGTTGGTAATGTTTGGTAGTCTTAGTACTAATGCACCATCCATAAATTCATCCTTGGCAATATATTCCTTTACCTGGTCAAACTTAAGTGGATCTTTTTCACTTGTGTTGTATGTATTACGGACTCCAAGTAGTACCTGGTCAGTTCTCTTACCAGCCTCCTTATAAAGGGCGTGGTGACCTTCATGCCATGGCTGATACCTACCCAGCATTAGTGTTGTAGGTGCAGACCAATCATGTAAATTAAACTTTTGAATGATGTGAGATGCCTTTGCTTCTGCATCTAAGTTGTGGCTAATGAATGATACATCAAATTCTGTTGGTCGCTCAAACATTTTATTAGTGTCTTCAAATCTACCCTCAGCAAGTGTGTCCATAAAGACAAGAATGTCTGGCTTACCAAATGCTGCACGAGTTAAATCTGTAGGGCACACAAAGTCAACGATCACTGGGGCAACACCCTGCTTAGCAATTAGTCTTGCCATCTCTCCCATACGACGAGCCTGTTCAAGCCTATCCTCTAAAGTAAACCCTAAGTCTGAGTTTACTGTTGCACGAACCTCATCTGCATTAAGATGAATAGCATTAATTCTTTCCTTTAATGCCTTTGCTAATTCTGTTTTTCCAGAACCTGGAAGACCTATAATCTGAATAATCATTTTTTACCTATCTCTATGTTTGGCATAATGTCAATTAACAAATGCACCCTATCTATTTTACTGCCATTATTTACAAAGTGAGTTCTTGAGTTATTTATTTCCCAGCACTCGCCAGTACCCATCTTGACTTTTTCTTCTCCTACCCCAAAAAATACACTGTCTGAAGTGACTATGGGGATGTGGTTTCTTTTTGAAAGCATTAGGTAGTCTCCTGAGTCATGATGGGGTGCTATATCTTGGCCTGCTTTTAATTTAATTAAAAGAACCATACCCCTAACACCATCATGTATTTTTTCAAGGTCTGAAATTATTGGCTCAAGAAGTTCAAGGAGACCTTTGTCATTAGAGGTTGTCTGAGTATAAAAATCTTCTCCCTCTTTCCATTTAAGATCTGTAGTGTATACGAAGTATGAGTTTGTATCCTTGTGAACATAGTAGTTATCTTGTCTTGATGTATTAATAAACCACTCTTCAGAAAAACTATCTATATAGTTTCTGATTGGCTCAACATCATAACTACCATGCTGTTTGAAGTTAAAATCTTCTAACATCTTTCTCATTTTGTCTCCAAGGTTTCATTAAAATCTTTAGAATATCCAAAGTTTGCAAAGTCAGAACTGTAAAAATTTTGAGTCATTTCTATTGCTTCATTTGTATAGTCTTCTATATACGATTCTACCACATAGTTACCTACATTGTAAAATCCAAGCGTCCACCCAAGTTCTTCTTCTAGTTCTTTTAAGTTTTCAAATTTATAAATTCTGTCTACTTGTACATTTTCTTCATCCATAACATAAAAAGACTGAGGCAGATGAAGTAGTGGGCTTATAGGAGATATTTTCCCCTGCTTAATATTATCTAAATATTCTGCAAAAGATATGCTTGTCTGATTAGTCTTGTTGTACTGTTTGTAGCAACTGTAGGTTCTTGTATATGGGTTTCTTACAACAGCAAAAGAGAATACAGTTTCGTCTATTGAGTTTGCCTCTTTTAAATATGAGTAAGGATCGTGATGCCTTGGCCAGGCTCTATTCCAATTATCTAAATTATTGTCATAAAGTATTTTAGAGATGGAAGATCCTGCAGTCTTTGGAATGTGAACAAAAAGAATGCTATCGTATTTTTTCCCTTTTATTGTTATGCTAGACATTCTCACTATTTATTTCTTTGACTAGTTTATTTACTAAAATATCATTCTGCTTGCTATGAGATGAATCAAAAAATAAATTATTTGTAAACAATAGCAGATCAGTTATTTTTTCATTTTCAAGTTCAATTATTTTTTGCTTGACTGTTTCATAGTCTCCGATTATTGAGTAATCTGGTAGTCTTGGATTAGAAGCAGCAAGTATCTTTTTATACTCTTCAATATCTTTATTTGATTCTAAAATAACAATACCAGCACTGACCATTCGTCCAGCAAGACCATCAAACTTTTCTAAATTGTCTCTATAGGTATCCAGCATACATAGGGATGTTCCATTAAACATTCTTGCAGTTTCTATAGCATAGTCAGAATAACCACTAAAGACCATTGGTGGAACTATTGGTGTTGGACAGTGTAACTTGTACATGCCTACAAAGTTTCTTAGATAGGTAGTTCTTTTTTGAATAGTGTCTATAAGTTCTGACTCCCCAAAAATATCAAATTCAATATCTGATTCGTCATCTCTTACATGAAAATCTCCAGCAACCCAATTAAAAATAAGTCTATCTTTGTCTATTTCACTATATGCTCTGGTCATCATTGCAGCATACTGAGCACTCACATGGTAGGGTCTTAAAGCAATCATATACTTTAACTTATTACCAGGGGTGAGTGCTGCAGCAGACTTAAGAAAATAGTCTGATTGCGCTGAATGAAATGTTAGTAAGACTGACTTATAGCCAGAGTCTTCCAGTCTATCTGAGAGATTTTTTAATTCATTTACATTACAATGTAAGTCTCTCAGCATATAATGAATATTCATGACTAGGTTAGTTTTTCTCGCTCATCAACTACGCTAATCATAAATGACATCATGCTATTATAACCATCAGGGATTGACATGACCTTGTTATAGTGGTGACCACAAAATAACAATTCTCCAGTAATTCCAGTTACTTTGACTAACGCTTCAGCATTGCATCGATCACATCGATCAAGAGGCGTAAGAGTCCATTCTTTTTCTTGCACGTTATCTTTAGTCATACCAAACATTATACTACCGCTTTCTGTTATCGGTGGAATAAAATCCACTACCGTTGAATACTGCTCCTATATTAGAGTATACACGAACTAAAGACTTATTGCAAGTCTCACACTCATATCCTGGATCATCTTCAGATATTCCACGAATTTTTGTGTATCTAACTGCACAAGTCATGCAATCATATTCATATGTTGGCATTTTATATTTCCTTTTTCCTATCGTGAAGAAATGTAGTAATAACATATTTTATTCCAGAAGATACAGGGTGGGCAATATGCCTATATGCATAGTTAGATGGAAATAAAATTATAGTCCCAGCCTTTGGCTTAATTTTTTCATTGAAGTTTACAAACTCAATCTCTCCGCCTTCGTAATCATCGTTTAAATAAATTAAAACAGATATTGATCTGGCACTGGCAGTAGATCCATCATAATGCTCACGGTAATACTGTTCAGGACTATATCTAAGCAAACTATAGTTTTCTTCATCTATAATCTCATCTTTTATATTAAAATCTTTCTTGTAATATCTAGATATATTAGATACTAAAATTTTACAGTCAGAATTTAAATTTTTAAAATAATCATTTGTTAATGAATTTTTTGTAATGCCCAATGTATCTGTATTTCTTACTTTGTTTACAAAAGTTTCACCAGTTTTTGGATCATAAGTGCTTGCAGGGATAAAGTCGATTCCTTCCTGAGAAATAGAAAGAGATATTGTTTCTAAAAAATTAGGCCATGCATCTTCATATATGGCAATAGTTCCACCAACCACTTTGGTTGGAGAAAATATTTTTTCAGACACTACTTCTTTTTCTTTTCTTTTACAGTCCAGATAGGAGCATTAAGTTTATCTCCACCCCACTCATATCCAAGTAGTTTTACAACTGCTTTAATTATTTTAATACGCATTACTTTACCTTCTTCCCAAACCTTGCCCAGGTTCTTTCATGAAGATAGAAGAAAGTCATTTCTAGTGAAAGATACATCAATCCATACAGACCAACATGCTCCCACTCTGCCTCTCCAGTAAAGTACTTAAGTACGAGATAAATTATTCCAGCAACAAAAGTAAAATGTACAAACGGCCAACTTACAGTCTTTAGTAATGACTTTCTTCTAGACTCCATTATAGTGCTACCATTCCCTTACCTCCGCCACCACCAGATGACTTCTTTGCAGTAGGCTTAGCAGCCTTCTTTACAGGTGCTGCCGTTGTTGCAGATGCTACAACCTTGTTGAGTAGTGGAGCATTTTCTTCTCCAGTGTATACTGGACGACCCCAACCAACTACAGCATTAACTAACTTCTTCTTATTGTTCTTTACATATGCACGAGTCTTTTCTACGCACATTCCTCCATTGCGCTGGTCTCCCTTTGCAGTTCCTGAAGTGTTTCCTTCAATAACTTGGATAGTTCCATCACCATTGTTCTTAATGCAAAGACCAACATGTGAAATACGATTTACACCGTCTTCTGGGAAATCAAAATAAATCCAGTCTCCTGGAGTTGGATCATCATTACGAGCATCTGACCAACGCTCAGCCTTCTTGAACCAGTCTGCTGCTGCAACTGTTGATGCAGTCTTTGGGAATGACTTTACCCCCGCAGTAAATGCTGACCAAGAAACAAATGACTGGCACCATGGT
>JACCEB011289735.1_pt1 | contig 10910 bp, 13 predicted proteins | sample 7454761 | NCBI WGS metagenome assembly JACCEB01 (sample SAMN15323454, study PRJNA562643) | freshwater metagenome | isolation source: river surface water | place: USA:Blue River Watershed | collected 2017-08-18 | reverse complement strand
CCTCGTCGCCCACCACTACGCGAATTCCACCAATGAGTTCTGGTTCGATTTCGACTTTGACGTGCAAGGTGCGTCCAAAACGCTTTTGCAACAACGCCGTCACATCGGCCAAGGCCGCAGGCGCGATCTCAAAAGCGCTGTACACCACCGCATCGGAGGAGCCGCTTTGCGCGTTGACATGCTCACGGTATTGCGCCGCCATTTCAGGCAGAGCGCTCAAGCGGCCGTTGTCAATCACGGTGCGCAGAAAGTTGTCTGCTGCAGCGGATAGTTGGGACTTGGCTACAGCTTTGACCACACCCATGACCTGCTCAGTGGTGGCCTTGGGGTTGGAAGCGAACTGCAACAACTGCGCGTTGCTAGCAATCGCAGCGAGCTCGTCGAGCCAAGCAGCAGTTGTCTGCAAATCGTTCTTAGTCGCTTGGAAGAGCGCTTCCGCGTAAGGTCTGGCGATGGTGGCGAGTTCGGCCATAGCGCTTCTCTTACAGCTCAGTCTTTAGGCGACTTAACAAGTCGGCATGGACACTGGCGTTGACTTCTTTGCGCAGAATTTGTTCTGCGCCTTTGACAGCCAATGCAGCGACTTGCTCGCGCAAATGTTCGCGGGCTTTTACCGTTTCTTGTTCAGCCTCGACACGTGCAGCAGCCACAATTTTGTTGGCTTCTTCGGTGGCACGGTTCTTGGCTTCGTCGATCAGGTGCTGGGCGCGACGCTCGGCATCCGCCAACAAAGTGGTGGACTCGTTTTTCGTAGCGGCAAGCTTGAGTTCCACCTCTTTATGGGCATTGGACAACTCAATCTTGGCGTGCTCTGCGGCAGCCAGACCATGGGCGATTTTTTCGGCGCGCTCGTCAAGGGCGTTTGCGATGGGAGGCCACACGAATTTCATCGTGAACCACACCAGAATCGCGAAAACGATCATCTGGACGAACAGGGTTGCATTGATGCTCACGGCAACACCTTTCTTATGGACGTTGCGGGATTACTTCAGAACGAAAGGGTTTGCGAACGCAAACATCATGGCGATACCCACGCCAATCAAGAAAGCGGCGTCGATCAAACCAGCTAACAAGAACATCTTGGTTTGCAGTTCGTTCATCAACTCGGGTTGACGGGCAGCAGCTTCGAGGTATTTGCTACCCATGATGCCGATACCGATACAAGCACCAATAGCGCCCAAGCCAATGATGAGGCCGGCGGCAAGTGCGACATAACCGAGAACGTGTTCCATTTGTGACTCCTAATAATGGATGTTTGAGAAAGGTTAAAAAGAAAACTCAATGCGCGTCGTGCGCTTGACCGATGTAGACCAGGGTCAACATCATGAAAATGAACGCCTGCAAGGTGATGATCATGATGTGGAAGATGGCCCAAATAGAGCCGGCAATGATGTGGCCAATCGGCAACAACACACCGGGCAAAGACATCGCGGCATAGCTACCCATCAAGGCAATCAGCATGAAGACGAGTTCGCCCGCATACATATTGCCGAAAAGTCGCATGCCATGAGACACGGTTTTGGCCGCGAATTCGATCATTTGCATGAGGAAATTCACGGGCCACAAAAGGGGATGGGCGCCAAAAGGTGCGCAGAACAACTCATGCACCCAACCGCCAACGCCTTTGATTTTGATGTTGTAGAACACGCACACCAACAAGACAGAAGTTGACATGCCCAGCGTGGTGGACAAGTCGGCAGAAGGCACAACGCGCATGTAGGCGTGGTGCGTGTCTCCGCCCATGGCTCCGTAGATGGCCTCCCAAATCATGGGGAACAAATCGACAGGGAACAAATCCATGGCGTTGAGCAAGAAAATCCAAATAAACACGGTGAGCGCCAAAGGAGCGACCAACTTGCGGCTGTTGGCGTTGTGCACGATGCCCTTGGCTTGGTTGTCGACCATCTCTACAAGGATTTCAACAGCGGCTTGAAAGCGGCCAGGCGCGTGGGCCGTAGCGCCTTTGGCAGCACGCCAAAGTAAGAAACAGGCCAAAACACCCAAGAAAACAGACCAAAAGATGGAGTCGAGGTTGTAGACAGAGAAGTCAATCACACCTTGCATTGGCTTATTTTGCAAATGCGTCAGATGGTGACCGATGTATTCACCTGCGGTGGGGCCTTGTGCTACAGACTCTACAGACATGCTTTCACTCTTTTTAAGTTTGGTTTATCGGTAAAACACCCGGCGCATGCCAAGGGCCAACCAATACACCTTCATCGTCACTAAAAGACCCACCAACATGGCGGGCCAACTTAAATCCGTCACTACGCGGGGAGCGGCAAACAACATCGCCACTGTGAGGCCTACCTTGGCCATTTCCCACACGAAAAATCCCATCACTGCAGAACCTGGATTTGCCGTACTTACCCGACTAGTCAGGCCTTTGGCGAATACCGCGGAAGGCAGACAGACTGCCATGGCACCATAAAGGAGCGAATATCCAATGGACACCTGCCCAAAAAAATACCCTGCAACCAGCGCCACCAAAACTCCGACCAGTGCCTGCGCACCCACAACACGCCATAAAGACAATATGGGGTTAACGCGCATGGTCGTTCATTTGATTCTGCAAAGCCTATCATTGTACGTGAAAACCCATATAGCCCCGAAAAATCACCGACGGGCGGATAATTTGACTCCAATGTCCGCACCAACCCAAGAATCTCTCATCGAATACCCTTGCCTATTCCCCATCAAGGTAATGGGCTTGCAGGTAGACGGCTTTATCCACGCCGTGACTTATGTAGCCAAGCAGTTTGACCCCACTTTTGACGCCAGCACCATCGAATTGCGCGAAAGCAAGGGCGGCAAATACCTGGGCGTGACCATCACCGTGACAGCCACCAGCCGCGACCAACTCGATGCGCTCTACCAAACCTTGTCGACCCACCCCATGGTGAAAGTGGTTCTGTGATCGAGATGCTGGGGCAGGTGCCCTACCAGCCGACTTACGTGGCCATGCAAGATTTCACGGCCGCTCGCTCAGGCGAAACACCCGATAGGCTTTGGATCTGCGAGCACCCGCCGGTTTTTACGCTTGGTTTAGCCAGCCGCGCGGAACATCTCTTGGCCACCGGCGATATTGCGGTCGTTGCCACCAACCGCGGCGGTCAAGTAACTTACCATGGGCCTGGGCAAGCGGTAGCCTACCCCCTGTTAGATCTGAAACGGCGCGGCTATTTCGTCAAAGAATATGTCTACCGTTTAGAGGAGGCCGTCATTCGCACTTTGCTCGCATTTGGCATCACGGGGCACCGTGTAGGGGGTGCGCCTGGTATTTATGTTCGATTGGATGATCCAAGAAGTCATACTGTTTTAGAGCAACGGCCAAAAAAGCTCGAAGCTTCCGTTTCTCGAGAAGATTCATCCAGCCTAGGGCCACAAGCAACGTTTTCACAAAGCTCCACACCCGACTTCACTGGTCTGGGCAAAATCGCCGCCCTCGGCATCAAAGTCAGCCGCCATTGCACCTACCACGGTGTTGCGTTGAATGTGGCGATGGACCTATCCCCCTTCTCGCGCATCGACCCTTGTGGCTATCCGAGTTTGCAAACGGTGGACCTTTCTACAATCGGTGTCTCGGTCAGCTGGCAAGAAGCCGCTGACGTTTTGGGCCAAAAGCTCGTAACCTATTTAAGCCCTTGATCGCAGGGCCCTCATATATGTCTAGCCATACGCCCGAAGTTGTGCGCGAAGCGCAAACCGTTGACAACTACAACGCGTCCGCCAAACAAAAGGCGGCAGCCAAACTATCGCGCATTCCTGTCAAAGTGCAAGCCGGCGAGGTTTTGAAAAAACCCGATTGGATTCGCGTCAAAGCGGGTTCGCCCAGCACACGGTTTTACGAGATCAAAGATATTTTGCGAGCCAACAAATTGGTGACGGTTTGCGAAGAAGCCAGTTGCCCCAATATCGGCGAATGTTTTGGCAAAGGCACGGCCACCTTCATGATCATGGGTGACAAATGCACGCGCCGTTGTCCGTTTTGTGACGTTGGCCATGGTCGGCCTGACCCGCTCGACGTGAACGAGCCTGAAAACCTAGCCCAAACCATCGCCGCGTTAAAACTGAATTACGTGGTGATCACCAGCGTCGACCGTGATGACTTACGCGACGGTGGAAGTCAGCACTTTGTCGATTGCATTCGTCGAACCCGCGAGCTCTCGCCCCACACGCAGATCGAAATCTTGGTGCCCGACTTCCGCGGTCGCGATGACCGCGCTTTGAAAATTTTGAAAGCCGCGCCGCCCGATGTGATGAACCACAACATGGAAACCGTACCGCGTCTCTACAAAGAAGCGCGTCCCGGCAGCGACTATGCGTTCAGCTTGAGCTTGCTTAAGAAATTCAAGCAACTCTTTCCCAACGTGCCAACCAAAAGCGGCTTAATGGTGGGTCTTGGCGAAACCGATGACGAAATTTTGGCAGTGATGCAAGACATGCGCGATCACCAGATCGATATGCTGACCATCGGCCAATATTTATCACCCAGTAGCAGCCATATTCCTGTGCGCCGCTATGTGCATCCTGACACCTTCAAAATGTTTGAAGAAAAAGCGTATGCCATGGGCTTCAAACATGCTGCTGTAGGCGCGATGGTGCGTAGCTCATACCATGCAGACCAGCAAGCGCATTCGGCTGGATTACAAGCTTAATTAAGTATTGCCTCGGCTGGGTTGTCACTCTCAAGCACGCCCTGCGCCCATGGTGCTAAACGCTTGGCGTCGGCGCGCAATACCTCTTGCTTGACCGCCAATACTTGGGTGGGGTGCATTGAAAAACTGCGTAAACCCAAACCCAATAAAAGGCGGGTCAAGGTGGGATCGCCTGCCATTTCGCCACATATACATACACTCTTGCCTTGGGTATTGCTTTCAGCAATCGTATCGGCGACCAAACGCAACACCGCAGGATGCAAGGGGTCATACAAATGCGCCACCGACTCGTCGGCGCGGTCGATGGCCAATGTGTATTGAATCAAATCATTGGTGCCAATCGACAAGAAATCAAAGTAGCGCAGAAATGTTTTGACCATCAACGCAGCGGCTGGGATTTCGATCATGGCGCCAATTTTTAAGGGGCCATAGCTATCGCCGCGCGCATCGAGTTGATGCCTTGCTCTTTCTAACAAAACCAATGTTTGCTTGATCTCTTGCACATGCGCCAGCATAGGAATCAGCAGATGCACTTGTCCATGCGCTGCAGCGCGCAAAATTGCTCGCAATTGCGTCAAAAACATATCGGGGTCAGCCAAGCTCCAGCGGATCGCGCGCAAACCCAATGCGGGGTTCAAATGGTCTTCGTCTTTGTGGGTTCGGTCTAGGGGCTTGTCGGCACCGATGTCTACCGTACGAATGGTGACGGGCAAGCCTTTCATGCCTTCAACCGCTTTGCGATACGCCAAATATTGCTCTTCTTCATCGGGCAAGTTGTCGATCCGGCCCATGAACAAAAACTCGCTTCTAAATAAACCAACGCCCACAGAGCCCACGCTCAAAGCGGAAGCTGCATCTTCAGGCATTTCAATATTGGAGAGTAATTCGATCTTTTGCCCATCCAAGGTCACAGCGGGTGTGTGTCTTAGGCGAGAAAGGCGTTCGCGCTCAACTTCGGCTTGGCGTTGCTTGAAACCGTATTCGGCCAAGATGATGGGCGAAGGATTGACGAGCACAACCCCAGCATCGCCGTCGATGATGATCCAATCGTCTTGACGCACCAACTGGCTGGCCGTGCGTGCGCCAACCACCGCAGGAATATCTAGACTACGCGCCACAATGGCAGTGTGCGAAGTTTTACCGCCAACATCGGTGACAAAACCTGTGAAAACACTTTGCTTGAACTGCAGCATATCGGCCGGTGAAAGATCGTGCGCAACCAACACTAAGGGCACATCCATTTGATCTTCAAGCAGCAGGTTTTGCTGCCGTGCACCCGTTTGTCGACGCTGTGCAGGCATAGGCGCCATATGCACATCGCCCTTCATATGCCGCAACACCCGCTCAACGACTTGCTCTAAATCGCCTTTGCGTTCACGCAAATAAGCGTCATCCATCTCGTCGAATTGGCGCGCCACGATGTCAAGCTGCGAAGTCAGCGCCCATTCGGCGTTGTAGAACCGTTCTTTGATCCAGTGGGTGACCCCATCGGCCAGCATCTCGTCCTCAAGGAGCATCAAATGCACTTCCAAAATCGCGCTGAGTTCTGGTGGCGAATCTTTGGGCAGGTTGTCATGCAAGTCTTGCAGCTCTGCTTTGACGGCGTCTCTGGCCAAGCCCAGTCGCTGAATTTCTTCGCCGACCTGTTGCGCATCAATAAAGTAATGCGCCACATCCACGCGGCTTGAAGCCACCAGCACGGCTCGCCCAATGGCGATACCTCTGGCAACAGCAAGTCCGTGGATGGAAAAACTCATGGCAAATTACTCGCCTTCGCCAAACTTGTCATTGAACAAATTTTCTAAGGCGTCCATCGCTGCTTGCTCTTGGTCGCCGTCTGCTTCAAGCGTGACTTCGCTGCCAACACCTGCGGCCAGCATCATCACGCCCATGATGCTTTTGGCATTGACGCGGCGATCGCCTTTGCTGATCCAAACGTTGCAGGGAAATCCGCCAGCAGTTTTGGTGAGCTTGGCAGAGGCACGGGCATGCAAGCCCAATTTATTGCTGATGGTGATGTTTTTGGTGATCATACGAACGAGAGGTTTGAATTTGTGGGGCAGCGACAGCCACTTGCATCACGCCTTGTGTGCCACCAGCCAATGCGCGTGCCACTAAGTCATCTAAAGACTCATGGCGATAACTAACGGCCCGAAAAAGCATGGGCACGTTGGCACCCGCAATCAACTTGGCACGTCGCGCGGCCACCACTTTTTGTGCCACGTTGGCAGGTGTTGCGCCAAAGATATCGGTCAACACCAACAATCCATCTTGCGACACATTTTGCAAAGCCAAGTTAGCCAAGCGCAATGTTTCTTCAGGTTGGTCATCGGGTCGCACATCGAGCGCAATGACTTCATCGGCACACTCGGGATATACATGCATAGCGCAATCACGCAGTGCATTGGCAAGCGGTGCGTGGGCGATGATGAAGATCGAATTGCTCATGATTTAGGCGCGTAGGCCTGCATTATCAACGCTCAGTCTTGTGTCGAATGAAATGTAGGTATGAGACTAGGCACAAACTCAAGAAAACGGCCATGGCAGATTGGAAGGACGCGACCTCTTCAAAGTCGAAGTTTCGAAACATATCCACCAACAAACCAAATCCCCACTGCACACAAAATACGCCCAGGAACAACACCAGGTTGTAGCCAGATAGTCCTTTTCCTGCTTCGGTGGCTGGAAACGCCGCGCCTACTGCAGGCTGCGCCAGCGACACCACCGAGCCACTGATACAAAACAGTGCCCAGTGCAAAGCACCCGCATCGGGTCCTGACCAGACGATCCAGCACTGGATCAACAAATTCAAAGGGGTAATGGCAGTGATGAGCCGATTTGCATTAAGTCCCAAAAGGTAGAGCTTGGGCGTGATCAACCCCCACATCAAAAAGGTAAATAGCATGCTGACATTGATCCAAAACAAACCGCCCGCAGCTTCTAGCGAAGAGTAGCCAGCTACCTTGGCCATCCATGGGCCGGCCCACAAGGTCTGCATGGCAATCAGGCCCCCGTAGTTAAAAAAACCGATCGGGGTCATGCGTTGGAAATAAGGGTTTCGCCACACTTGCGCGTAACCCGCCAAGATGCTGGGCTTGACTGCCGATGCGTCTGGCGCATCGGGCTTTTGAATCAAACGCCACTCAGGTACTTTGATCACCATCAGGCCCATCGCTAAGAGCAACAGGAATGCAAGGATGCCAAACATCCAACGCCAACCAATGGTTGGCAATAGCCATTGCACCGGCAAAGTAGAGGCAAGCATGCCAAATGAACCTGTCATCAACATCCACGAATTCGCACGCTGCTGAATCTCGGGTGTGAGCCAACGGCGGTAACCCGTCAAAGGCGCCATCAAACATGCGCTGACGCCAGCACCGATCAACATGCGCGAAAGCAACAATCCAGCAAAACTTGTCGCCAAGGCGAACGCCATGCATCCAATGACCGCCACTGCCAAGAACCGCAAAACGACTTTCTTTGGTCCATGCTTGTCTAACCAATGTCCCAAAGGCAATTGGGTCATTGAAAAGCCCAAGAAATAACCCCCTGCCAACAGACCTAGATCGCGGGCCTGTAGACCGAACTCCACGCTCAAGGTGGGTGACAAAGTGGCAGTGATTGCACGCAACAGCGCCGATAAAAAGTACGCTGCGGCGAATGCTAAAAACACCCACACCGTATTGCGCAACGAAAGCAAATCGTGCGTCTGTTCTTTGTTAGTCATAAGCACCATTATCTCGACTTGTTTCTGAGAATGCGTCGCTATTCGTCAGTGTTGGACGCGCTATCTAAGGGTGCCTGTCTTCTATCGGACAGCTTTTGCACGACAATTTGGCGATGAACGCATTAGATGGCATACGCATACTTGATTTATCCCGTGTACTCGCGGGTCCTTGGTGCACACAAACATTGGCTGATCTGGGTGCAGATGTTGTCAAAGTCGAGCGCCCCACATTTGGCGACGACACGCGCGGATGGGGACCTCCATTTTTAAAGGATGCCGCTGGTAAGGACACTGCAGACGCCGCCTATTATTTGGGCACCAACCGCAACAAGCGCTCTATCACTTGCGATATTGCTTCGGAGCAAGGCCAGGAGATTATTCGTGCACTTGCTTTGGTCAGCGATGTGTTTATTGAAAATTTCAAAGTGGGTGATATGGCCGGCTATGGCTTGGATTACGCCTCGCTTTCCAAAATCAACCCGCGCATGGTGTATTGCAGCGTGACGGGGTTTGGCCAAACAGGCTCGTATCGCGATCGCGCTGGATACGACTATGCGGTGCAAGGTATCGGTGGATTGATGAGCGTCACTGGTGAACGCGACGATATTGGCGGCGGTCCTCAAAAAGTTGGTGTGGCCGTTGCTGATTTATTTACGGGCATGTATGCATCGGTTGCGATCTTGGCAGCGCTTCGTCATGCGGAGAGTACGGGCCAAGGCCAACATATCGATATGGCTTTGCTAGACACGCAAATCGCCATGCTGGCAAATTTAGGCGCGAATTATTTGGTGTCTGGCAAAGTGCCTGGACGCGCAGGCAATGCGCACCAAAACATTGTTCCCTACCAAGTGTTTGAAGTAGCGCCCGCGCAAGACGGCAGCAAAGACCATTTGATATTGGCAGTGGGCAACGATAGTCAATACGCCAAGTTTTGTGCAGTGGCAGGCAGGCCAGAGCTTTCGCAAGACCCACGGTTTACCAAAAACTCTGAACGTGTTCGTAACCGCGCAGTGTTGGTGCCTATAGTTGAAGAAGTGATGCGCACACGCAGCAAACAAGACTGGCTGCGCGCACTAGAAGCCGCCAAAGTGCCGTGTGGCGCTATCAATAATTTGGCCGAAGTGTTTGTCGATCCGCACGTGCAATCGCGTGCGATGGTGCATGCATGGGATCGACCTGGTACAGGGCCCGTTAATTTGGTGGCCAGTCCAATGAAGCTAAGTGCTACGCCCGTTCGTAATGATGTCGCTCCACCGCTTCTTGGGCAGCACACGGACGCGGTGTTGGGCGAGTTGCTGGGTTATACAGAAAAACAAATCCAGCAACTACGCAAAAACTCCATTATTTAGCGCGGAAGTCGTCGTGGCATGTTTTGCACGAGCCTGCGGTTGCGCCAAATGCTGTTTTAAAAGCATCTTGGTTACCGCTTTTTGCTGCAGCGACTAATTTGACGGACTCAGCTTGTAACTTGCCGGCATAGTCTTTGAACTTGGCGTTGTCTTTCCAGATGTCAGATTTGGCTTTGGTGTCTCCGCTGTCTGTTCCGTCGACAAAAGCGGCCCAAGGTAGCTTGGCTATGTCGGCCACGATTTCTGCATTTTCAGTGGCGGTTTTTGCATCAAAAGGAACGCGGCCTTGTGCCATGGCGCCAAGTCGTCCATTGTGGGCCGCCATGAGCGTAAATGCTGACTTTCGGTACTTGATTGCGTCTTCAGGCTTTGCAAATTGTGCTTGTGCGGATGCCCCAATAAATGTTGCGCCTATAACCACGAGGGATAAGAGAAGTTTTTTCATGCAAAGAGTCCTTAAGGGTTGAAAATAGATGTTTTGGTTCGCACACTTTCATTTTATGCATTCTGTGCGGCGTCTGTTTTTTTGAATCGAATAGGCCATGACACAACAAGCCCACACAGTCAAAACCAGAGTTTGGGATCTACCCACACGCCTCTTCCACGTATTACTCATGCTCTGTGTTCTGGGCTTAGTTATTACCGGTGGAAACGGCGACTTTGCGATGGTTGTTCACTTCTACTTGGGCTACGCCGTGTTGACTTTGGTGTTTTTTCGCATCATTTGGGGCGTTTTTGGCGGGTATTGGTCTCGATTTGCAACTTTTTTCCCCGGCCCTTCCTCTTTGCTTTCCTATTTACGTAACTTGAACAACCCAAATGCTAAGCCATCGGTTGGTCATAACCCACTGGGTGCAATGTCTGTGTTCGTTTTCCTGCTAGTGCTTTTGTTACAAGCCCTCAGTGGCTTGATGAGTGATGACACTATCAGCATCAGCGGGCCTTGGTCACCACTTGTGCCCAACGCTTGGGTCGAGTTTGCAACCCGCTACCACACCGACATCGGATTTCCTCTGATTTTGGTTTTAGTGGGTGTGCACATTGCCGCAGTGCTCTATTACTTGCATGCGAAAAAACAAAACCTCATTCGCCCGATGATCGATGGTGATAAGTTAGTCTCACCCGCAACACCTGCTTCGCGTGACTCTTTGCAAACACGCCTCATTGCGCTTGTTG
>JACCEB010397796.1_pt1 | contig 10910 bp, 8 predicted proteins | sample 7454761 | NCBI WGS metagenome assembly JACCEB01 (sample SAMN15323454, study PRJNA562643) | freshwater metagenome | isolation source: river surface water | place: USA:Blue River Watershed | collected 2017-08-18 | reverse complement strand
CGTTGCCAGTCGAAACGATCCGCTATGCAGTTTTGTCCGGGCGGAGGAACTGGCCCAGCATTGGGGTGCAGCGCAAGTCGATGCTGGCAATGTGGGGCATTTGAATCCGCCTGCCGGCTTCGGGCCTTGGCCAAAGGGACATGATTTGATTGCAGACTTGCTGAAAATAAATGGGAAACGGGGAGGTTGATTTGGCGGAATTGACCCCGCATACCGCACGGGCGGCGGCCGGCCCAGAGCGTGTGACGCTTTATGCGTGGCTGGTCTTTGGGCTTAGCTTTGGTCTGTTGATTTCAGACTATATGGCGCGCCAAGTCCTTAATGCTGTTTTTCCCATGCTCAAGGCCGAATGGAGCTTGAGCGATGCACAGCTTGGCCTCTTGTCTGGGATTGTTGCCATCATGGTGGGGCTCCTTACCTTCCCGCTTTCCTTGGCAGCGGATCGATGGGGGCGCGTCCGGAGCCTGACAGTCATGGCAATTTTGTGGAGCGCCGCAACTTTGCTCTGCGCAATCGCGCAAAGTTACACGGCCATGCTAATTGGCCGGGCGCTCGTAGGCATTGGGGAAGCTGCCTATGGCAGTGTGGGGATTGCGGTTGTTATCTCCGTCTTTCCTGCGCGGTTGCGGGCAACATTGTCGGCAGCTTTCATGGCTGGCGGTTCTTTCGGTCAAATCTTTGGCGTCGCGCTGGGGGGCGCCATTGCCGCAAGCCATGGCTGGCGCACAGCGTTTGCCGTCATTGGCGTTGCAGGCTTGGTGCTGGGCTTGATTTATCCAATCATTGTTAAAGAGCGCCGCATCAAAAAGCTTATCGGTGATGTGCCGCACGCGGGTGCGCCTGCGGCCCGATTGCCGCTGCGCGACCTAGTGGGCAACAGGTCTATCCGGCTCGTTTATGTTGCCAGTGGGCTTCAGCTCTTTGCCGCTGGCGCATTGCCAGCTTGGCTGCCTAGCTATTTCAATCGCTATTACCACTTGCCGGTTGATCGTGCTGGCGCACTTGCCGCAGCGCTGCTTTTGATCTGCGGGGTAGGGATGATTATATGCGGCATGCTCGCTGATCGCGTGGCGCGGAATAGGCCTGAAGCAAAGATCACGCTTGCCATTGGCTATTGCGTCGCCACAGCGCTTTCTCTCTCATTGGCGATGTTGCTGCCGCCTGGACCGGCGCAATTGCTATTGTTGGGCTTCACCATGTTTTTTGTTGCCGGAACAGTCGGCCCCGTGGGGGCGATGGTTGCTAATCTCACGCCCTTGGCAATTCACGGATCAGCTTTTGCGACGCTGACATTGGCAAATAATCTGCTTGGATTGGCTCCGGGTCCAATCCTCACAGGTCGCATTGCAGATGCTTTGGGGTTGGCGGAGGCGATCAGAATATTGGCGGTGCCATGTGTTGCATCCGCTTTAATCCATGCAGCCCTGCGGCGAAGTTATTTGCGCGACGTGATGCTCTGAGCTGTCTGTGAGCGCAAACGTGCTCAGACACCCCAGCGACGCGACCAGATGCGGATGGCATAGCCGTTCTCATCTTCATTCCGCATGGCCTGTGCGCCTGCCTGCCGTCTGGCAGGCGCGGCTCACAATCCTTTGCTGGCAAGTTCAGGTCGATCGTCCTTAAGAAAATGCCCGCCGCCACAAAGGTGGCGACGGGGCATTTCTCTGACGCTCTATTTGTTTTGCTTATTTCGGCAAAGAGACAGCATTGGTCACGTGGATAATGCCGTTAGAGCCTTTCACATCGGCTGCAACGACGGTCGCTTTCCCGCCATTTTCATCCGTCAGCACAACAGCGCCATTGGCGAGGCTTGCGGTCAGGACGCTGCCCTCAACTGTCTTCAAGCTGGTGGACCCACCGCCAGCCTGAATGGCTTTAATCAAGTCTGCCGCGGCCACCTTGCCGGGAACGACATGGTAAGTGAGCACGGCTTGCAACTTGGTGATGTTCGCTGGTTCCAGCAGGGAGGCGACAATGCCCTTAGGAAGGGCTGCAAAGGCCGTGTCGGTCGGAGCAAAAACAGTGAACGGCCCCGGGCTAGCCAGCGTGTCGACCAGATTGGCGGCCTTCACGGCAGCGACAAGTGTTTTGTGATCCGGAGATGCGACTGCTGCTTCCACAAGGTTGGGAGCTTTGCCGTGGTCATGTGCAAATGCTGTGGTGGCGGTTGTGGCTAACAAAACGGCACCAAATGCTTGGAGAAAACGCATGTCAGGGAACCTTCCTAAAACGCCTCAAGGGCGACATATCCTGAACGCCAAACCATTTTGACGTTGAGATGAAAATGGGAACTGAAAGCGACATCACAACATGACCCAAAGGTCAGGCCGAGATGGCCGAGCAACCCCCTTGGCCCAGCTGGGTGGCGGCTTTTGACGTGCTCCATGTGTCAAATTCAAAAAACTTGATCGTTCGCTGCTGACCAGCTAGTTCGGCAGTAATGAGAACCATTAGCAATAGCCAATATCTGCTTGGCCTCGCATTGGCTATCCCAGCACTTGGGTTGGGCTTTGGCTATTGGCAGGGTCAGATCGACAGCATGGACATGATCTCCCTGACGGGTGAATGGTCAGCGCGTTTGATGATCCTCGCGATGCTGTTATCGCCTTTGGTGGCTGCAATAGGCCGCCGTCAGTGGTTGAACTTCATGCTCTTACACCGTCGATGGATTGGGGTGGCGGCCTTTGTCTATGCGGTTCTGCACCTGTGTTTTTATCTCATCGATATGGGCAATTTGGAGGACATTCTTGCAGAGTGGCTAGCCCCCGGCATCTGGACGGGCTGGGCGGCCATGGTCCTGATGCTCCCACTGGCGCTGACCAGCAATGATTTGGCGATGCGCTGGCTAAAGGCTGGCTGGAAACGCGTCCAGCGTCTTGTCTATCCAGCGGCTGTGCTGGTGCTTTTGCATTGGGTTTGGGTCCATAACAGTGTCACCGCGGCCTTTCTGCATTTCCTGCCCTTTGCTATCCTGACGCCTATGCGATTGATTAAGCCACTGATTTACCGAACTAAAATGCGAGGAGTTTGAAAATGCGTCGATTTTTACCGGCTCTGTTTACTGTCACAGCCATGGCGATCATGCCAACCGCCCCGGCCCAAGCTACGGGCGCTATAACCTGCAAGCCAACCCCCCAAGCGAGTTGGAAAAGCCAAGAAGTCTTGAAAGCACAGCTCACCAAGCAAGGGTGGACAGTTCGCAAATCAAAGGTGGATGGCGGCTGCTATGAAGTTTATGGCACCACGCCGGAAGGTGACCGTGTCGAAGCCTATTTTCACCCCGTCACGCTGGAAAAATTATACGTCGCCCGTCGCGGCGAGGTGCTGTTCCGCAAAAAGGGCTATTAACACGGGGCCTCTTCCAAAGCCCGCCAACGCAGTTTCCAAAAAAGAAAGGCTCGCAGCGCCGGAGCACTGCGAGCCTTCACTTTAAATTGGCGTTTTTATCTTAGAACTTAACGCCGAAGGTCAAACCATAGGTTGCCGGATCAGCATAATATCCACCGGCATAGCCCAGGGCCCCAAAGTCAATCCCACGGACCAGCGGATGCTGGTTGGTGATGTTCTTACCCCAGAAGCGGACTTCCGCTTCGGTGCCGCCCATGGCAATCCGCTCCAGCGCAATTTGCACATCGACGGTCTTGCGATTGTCGCCCTTAATGGCTTCGTTAAAGGGCGATGAGATGCCGTTGTTGAAGCTGTACTTGCCGTCTTCATAGGTGAAGCCGACACGGCCTGTTAGGCGCGCGTTATTCCAATTCAACGGGGCCTGCGCATTCAAGGCAATATTTGCCGTGAAGGGCGAGGTATAGCCCGGCGTCACAATCGAAGCGATGTTCACTGGTGCCGTTCCCGTGACAGGCTGGCCTGCCAGGAATTCCTTATACTTGGTGTCGACATAGCCCAGATTGCCATCAATCGAGAAGGTATCAGACAAAATGGCCTGCGCTTCGAGTTCGATGCCCGTGTAGTTGACCTTACCGGCATTTGCGACGCGGGTTGTGAAGGTGCCTGTGCCCGAATTGGCCTGCGGGATCGACACGGCCAGATTGTTATACACATTGTGATAACCGGCAAGGTTGAAGCGCAGCTTGCGGTCAAACAGTTCCGACTTCAGGCCCACTTCATAGGATGTGAGAGTTTCTCCCGAGAAGGACGAGAGTGTTGTCGTGCCTGCAATAACGGGGTCGCCTGAGTTAAAGCCGCCCGAACGGAAGCCTGTTGCTGCACGGGCATAGAGGTTGACGTTGTCGGCCAGATCATACCCCAACATCAAATTCCATGTGAACCGGCTGAAGCTGGCTTCGCCTGTTTCAGCTGCCGCCAAGGGGGCGGGGCCATTTTGTGTGCGGACCATGGACTTATTGTCCCATGTATAGCGCCCGCCCGCTGTCAGGCGGAGCTTTCCGTCACGGCCACCCGGATAATAAGTGGCTTGCGTATAGATGGCGCTGGAATCGGCATCTGCTGTGTAGGCGAGAACAGATTTGGTCTGCACCAAGCGGTAGCGCGCTGGGTTGCCAGCTGCCAAGCCGGGGCCAAGCGGACCAAAGCGTGACAGGAAGATTGAATTGGTGTCGAGAATGAAGCCGCTATTCTGCTGGCTATATTCTGAACCCGTTTCCTTGAACCAGAAGCCCCCAACAACCCAGTCGAGATGATCATTCTGGGCGGAGAATTCTAACTCAGCACTTGTCTGCTTTTGGCGACGATCATTTTGCGTGTCGTACAGATTCTGCTGCACAGTGGGGACGGGCTGCGACGCGAGGAAGGCGGCCGTCGCCGCGGGCTGAATTAAGCCCAGCAGTGATTGCGGCAAGCCGTTGAGCAGCGTGGTGTTGGTGAACAACGGACCCTTGAAAGCGCCAATGCCATCCAGATCAGAAATCGGCGTGTTGCGCCATTCACGATGGCCGCCGGTGAATTTGACAGTCACGCCATCAAATTCATTCTGGATTTGGAGGTTGTGACCCCAATTCTTGTCAGTGGAATAGGAGCTTACGTCGTTGCAAACTTGGTTGCGCCAGCTGCGCTGGGGCTTGGCCAAGGCAACGCAGTTTGGATCCAAGAAGGTGGCTGCTGCCAGATAAGGTGCAACAGGTGCCGGCTGCGTGACGACAACATCCTTACCCGCAACGTTGATGTTCGGGCGGACGGCTCCGTCTGACGTGTTCGTCAGCTGGAAGTTCAGCGGAGAGCCTTGGATCTTTGAGGTGTCAAAGATGTACTGAACAAAGCCGTTGTCGCCAAACTCATAGCGTGCGGCGCCGCGGAAGCTGTTGGACTTGCGCGAACCAGGATCAAGTGACTTATCCGGCTGCAAAATATTGTCGACAACACCATTCCGCTCGCTGTGCGAATAGGAGAAGCTTGTTGCCAAATTGCCAATGGCGCCTGGATCGACGCTGATCTTGGTGTTCCATGCGTTATAATTGCCATAGCCTGCTTGGGCTTTGACGCGCATTTCCTTTGAGGGAGCGCGAGAAATAAAGGCAATGGCGCCGCCCGTTGTGTTGCGGCCAAACAAAGTGCCCTGCGGACCACGCAGAACTTCAATCCGTTCAATATCGCTCACATCAAGGCCACTTGCGGCCGAGCGCGCGATGTAGATGCCATCGACATAAAGCGCATTGGCTGTGTCGAGACCGAAGGATTCAGCGGCCGGCGTTGTGATGCCGCGAATGGAGATAACAGCAGCGGCCATACTTGTGGTCCCCTGCGTTACCGTCACATTTGGTGCAAGGCCGCTCAAGTCACGCGAATCTTTGATGTTCAACTGGTCGATCTTGGCTGCACTGATGGCGCTGATCGCGATCGGCACAACTTGCAAATTCTGCTCCCGCTTTTGGGCGGTCACAACAATTTCATCGAGTTGCGCGCCATCATTTGCCGCTGCGCCCTGCGCGAAAGCGGGCGCGGCCATTGCGGCCAAGCTAGTGCCTAAAAGCAGCGCAATGCTGCGTTGAGCCGATTTGCGTGATGTCATCTCATCCTCCCCATTGATATTAATTTACCAATCGTACAAATTTGCGTAATCAAAGTCAAAAATAAATACGCATTTGGATGAAGAGAGGGCCAATCACTTGCCGCAGGTTGCTTCGTTCGCGGCTCCACATTTCGCGTTGCAAAAAGTGCTTAGTCTGATTTTGATTATGTAAAGAGAAATAGAGCAATATTTTTAACGTTGTTCTAAAATTATTCAAAACATAGATTTTGAAAAATATTAAATTATCATTGTTTGAATAATAATTTATAAATAAATGATATAATTGAAAAATATACAAAATAAGAGCAATTTAATCGGAATGATGTGAGGGGGTGTTTTGATGTATAGGCAATTCTGGCTGTCTGTCCTTTTTGGGCTATTTGCCTTGTCCAGCGCAGGCCGCGCTGAACTGTCTCCCCGTCAGACGCACTCTCTTCAGAATGGCTGGCTATTCCAGTTGGGTCGCCCTGACGATCTGCCAATTGCAAAGGACTATAATGACGCAGGCTGGCAGCAGGTTGCCGTGCCCCATAGCTGGAACCGCTTGGGGGAATACAGCACTGTTCGCAGTCAACAGACAAATGCCTACCAAGGCATAGGCTGGTATCGGCTCCGAGTGCCCACGCCCGCGTCAAAAGCAGGTGATCGTCATATCTTGCAATTTGATGGGGTTGGGACGGTCGCTGATATTTGGTTCAATGGCCATCATCTGGGCCAGCATCGCGGCGGCTATTCCGCCTTTCGATTTGATGTCACGAAATTCGTCAGCGCACATGCCGATAATTTACTGGTTGTCCGCGCGGACAATAACAAGCCCATGCCCGGCAACAGCACGGACAATATTCTTCCTCTGTCCGGGGATTTCTTTCCCTATGGGGGGCTTTATCGCGGCGTGAAATGGATTGTGGCACCGCCGCAGCAAATTGATTTGTTCGATCATGCAGGCCCGGGTGTTTATATTTCCACCCTCTCCGCTGGGGACGATCGGGCAGAGATTCAGGTCCTCACGCGCCTGCGTAGTTTTGCAAAGCGTCCGGCACAGGTTGAGCTTGTCACCACCATTCGAGATGGTCGGGAGGATAAAGCACGCAGTGTTTCCGCGCGGCAAAAGCTTAGCGCAAATGGCACAGCCGAAGTTGCGCAAAGGCTGATTATCCCGCAGCCACGATTGTGGCAGGGTCGGCAAGATCCGCATCTTTACACAGTGACGGTTGAGCTTCGGTCGGGCAAGAAAGTGTTGGACCGTGTTGACCAACCATTGGGCATCCGGACTTTCCGCATTGATCCCAATCTGGGCTTCTTTCTGAATGGCAAGCCCTTGGCATTGCGTGGCGTTTCGCGGCATCAAGATATGGCGCCCAAAGGTGCCGCGCTATCAGATGCAGACCATGAACGGGACATGGATCTGATTGAGGAGGTGGGCGCGAATACCATTCGTTTTGCGCATTATCAGCACGCCAAAAAATGGTTTGAATTGGCCGATCAGCGCGGGATGATTGTCTGGGCTGAAATTCCCTATGTTAGCATGGCGACTTTTGGCGATGGTCTGCCTTCCGCGGCATTTGTGGAGAATGCGCGGCAGCAATTAATTGAGCTTATTCGCCAAAACTACAATCATCCCTCGGTCGTCGTCTGGGGCGTTGGCAATGAGATTGATAGCAAATCGCTTGGCGGTAAACCGGTAAAGGCGCAGGCCCTGGTGCGGGACCTACACAGCCTTGCCAAGGCTGAAGACCCCAGCCGCTTATCAGCTTTGGCAGATTGTTGTGCGAGCTCACCCTTCGTCAATCCCGCCACGGCAGAGCAGCTTATTGGCCTGACTGACGTCGTTGGCCTAAATCGTTATCCGGGTTGGTATAGCCCTGATCCAAGTGCCATGGGCGCTATTTTAGACCGCATGCACGCCCAATATCCAAACGTCCCCCTGTCGGTGACGGAATATGGTGCGGGCGGGGCGCTGTCTCAACATAGTGACAACCCTACAGGAGGCGCGATTAACGCCTTTGGTCGGCCGCACCCCGAAGGCTATCAAAGCTGGGTCCATGAGGAAAATTGGCGGCAGCTGAAAAGTCGGCGCTATCTCTGGGCAAGTTGGGTTTGGAATATGTTCGACTTTGCCAGTGATTTTCGGGCTGAAGGCGATGCCATTGACTTGAATGATAAAGGTCTTGTGACCTTTGATCGCACTGTCCGGAAGGACGCCTTTTACTTTTACAAAGCCAATTGGTCTTCGGCGCCTTTGCTGCACTTGACGGGCAGGCGATATGTGGATCGCGCTTATCCCGTGGCGGACATTAGTGCTTATACCAATGCATCGGCTGCGCGCCTTAGCGTCAATGGCGTCGAACTTGGCGAGCAACCTTGCCCCGATCGGATTTGCGTCTGGCGCAATGTGGCATTGGCGCCGGGACAGAATAAGCTGCTTGCGAAGGCCCAAGTAAATGGCGCCGAAGTCGAAGATGCCATCGCGCTCAATGGCCCCGATGCGGACCGGCAGGGCATTCGCATTAATGCAGGCGATTTGACCAGCATGGCTTTGGCCGATGGCCGGCGTTTTGGATCAGATCATTTCTTCTCAGGCGGTGACTCAAAAGCGCTTAATCCCCGGACCATAACCGCGCTTTTTGAGCGGCGTGGGGCCAAGCCAAAAAGCGTTGCCAAGGCGCAATCAGCGGTTCTGCATGATGGGTATCGTGAAGGCCGTTTCACCTATGATATCCCGATCCCAAATGGGAATTGGGTTGTCCGCATCACAACTTTTGAACCAGACAGTAGAACGCCCGGTCAGCGCAGTTTTTCTGTTGCCGCAAATGGCAAAACAGCCTTGGCGTCTGTAGATCCTGCGGCTGTGGCTGGCGCAGCATTGACGGAAGTTGTCCTCAGCTTTCCGGTAAATGTTACGGCAGGCCGTCTGACGCTTGCATTTAACCCCATTAAGGGGCCTGCTATTGTCTCTGCACTTGAAATTGAGCGGCCATGATGGGCGCTGCTAACCGGCAGGAGAGTGTGACATGAGCTGGCGGATCGCAATTTTGGCTTTTCTCGGGCTGGTCTTAAACCCAATGCCGCTCGTCGCAGCAGAGCAGGGCAACCCGCTCAACGCGCTGTCAGAGGCGCAAAAGGATGCCTTGGCCGCGCGCGTTGCTGCAGGGGTGCCCCGCAAGCCTCGTGTGCTGGTGATTGGCGCGGTGCGGGGGTTTCATCATGAATCCGTTTCCGACGCGATGACTGCTTTTGCCGTTCTGGGGCAGGAAAGCGGAGTTTATGATGCGGAATTGCGGACTGATTTTGATCTGATCAACGCCAAAGGCGGTGAGAAGATGCGGTTTGGCTTCACCCCGCAGGGCTTGGGGGATTTTGACGCGCTTGTGCTTGTGAACACCACGGGCGAATGGGGTTTAAGCGACGACGCAAAGCGCGCCTTGCTCAGCTTTGTGCGGGACAAAGGCAAGGCCATTATTGGCGTGCATGGAGCCTTGGATGCGAATTATTCTTGGCCCGATTATGCGGCCATGATGGGCGGCGGATTTGGGGGGCACCCGCTTAACACAATTGATAAGCCCATCCTCAACTTTCCACTGGTCAACGAAGACGAAAAATCGCCAATCACGCGCCACTGGCCGACCTATTTTTCGCAGCTTAATGAGCTTTACGTTCCCAAAGGCTTTTCGCGCAAAGACACGCGTGTCTTGCTGCGCATTAACCAACAGAAGATTGAGACTGGACCGGCAGGCACCTCTGACATCCCCATTGCGTGGACACGGCGCTATGGGGACGGGCGGGTCTTTTATTCCAGCATTGGGCACACGCGACAAAGCTGGCGGGACCCTGATGTGCGTAAAATGTACTTAGAGGCCATTAGATGGGGTTTGCGCCTCACCAGCCACGCACAGGATGATTAGGCCCCCGCGACGGGCGGCATCGCTGCGCGCACGACTGCAGGGATGAACCTTGCCATGTTGATGTGAGAAAAAGACGCGCCCGAGAAGCAGTGTTTTCTGGCTGACAGGCGCTGTTTTGAATTCACAGTCTGCAAAACTATCTCTGACAATCGAAAATCGCGGAAGACAGAGTATTTCCAATCCATCCCGCATTTAAATAACTCAGTCGATCTGATTGAGTTTTTCGGCTTTTTTCTTAGATAATCTACACCCTAACCTTTGGTCTTGCATAGTCCAAAGCCGGTATAGTGCTTTGACATCATTGCTGGGCATGATAGCCTTCACGTTAGAAAGATCCGACCAGAGTCGGGCGTGGCGTATGGGGGGAGGGTTTCCAGCAATTGGTCCCTCTCGAAGAAGGGCCCCAGCCGCGGAGGTTTGGGCTCCAGTTATGGAGGATGCCATGGATATCATTAGTCCATTTCAATATTCGTTGGTGTACAACGCCTTTTCGTTCACTTTTGCGACAATGGCAGCAGCGACGCTGTTTCTGTGGTTCGGCCGGTCGCAGGTTTCAAATCACTACAAAACAGCTGTTACGATTTCCGGTTTGGTCTGCGCGATCGCAGCTTACCATTACTGGCGGATTTTTGAGAGCTGGGAAGCTGCCTATGCCGTGAAAGACGGCGTGATTGTAGCAACTGGCTATGCGTTTAACGATGCCTATCGCTATGTCGATTGGCTGTTGACTGTGCCGCTGCTCTTGATTGAGCTGGTGCTTGTCATGCGCTTGAGCTCTGAAGAAACAGTCAGCAAGTCCATGAAGCTCGGCTTTGCGGCTGCTCTGATGATCGTTTTGGGCTATCCGGGCGAAATCGCGTCTGACATCCCGACCCGCGCGCTGTGGGGCACATTATCAGCCATTCCGTTCCTGTACATTATTTGGGAATTGTTCAGCGGCCTTGGTGCGTCGATTGAGCGTCAGCCAGAAAATGTTCGCGAACTGGTCAAAAAGGCGCGTTTGCTTACATTCGCGTCTTGGG
>JACCEB010201245.1_pt1 | contig 10910 bp, 10 predicted proteins | sample 7454761 | NCBI WGS metagenome assembly JACCEB01 (sample SAMN15323454, study PRJNA562643) | freshwater metagenome | isolation source: river surface water | place: USA:Blue River Watershed | collected 2017-08-18 | reverse complement strand
TTGAAACCTTTTTCAGTAGGCTTTTTAACCTTCGCTTTGTTTCCTTTGCTATCTATCAGAACGGGAGTGCAAAAGTAGTACTTTTTTCTCCCCTTCCAAATACTATCTACTAAAATTGTTGGAGATTCCTGCGTTTTATCGTCCTTCTACCTCCCCGTTTTATCGACGTAAAAACACCAAGCCCCATTTTATCAATCACATACAGACAACTTTTTCTACCAACATCGAATCGAAAAAAAATTAAAATATTTTTTCTCTTTCATCGTCGCCATAGCAACGAACCATCGCCAAAGCTTAAAAATCGGTAGTTTTCCTGCAAGGCCCTACCATAAATTTCCTTCCACTGCTCCCCTACCATCGCTCCAACGAGCATCAACAAGGTGCTCTTAGGCTGGTGAAAATTGGTAATTATCCCATCGCAAACCGAAAAATCAAAACCTGGAACGATAAAAATCTGGGTCCTGCCGCTCAATTTACCACCGCCAGATGCTGCCAAATCCACCAAAACTTGTAACCATTCGCTTTTTTGCGCCTTGGTAAAATACCCCCCTTTCGCAGGATTCCCCGATGATAAATTCCCAGAAGCAGGATTCCCCGATGCAGAATTTAACAAATCCCCCTCCAACCTGTAGGCCATCTCTTTGGAAACCCAATAAAAATTCCCCGAAACATCGGCCTGTCGATAATCGGATAATTCCTCCAAGTCATCCGCAACCGCCCTTTGAAGGAACTCGGCATCGGCAATCCCATACCTATATATATAATAAAGACTTTCCAAAACCCGCATGACGGTAGTACCCACTGCCACTATTTTTCCCGGATGATCGCGCAATTTTTCTAACGTTTCCACCGAAATTTCAAAACGCTCAGCATGCATATCGTGTTCCGATGCCGAATTCCCACTCATGGGTCGAAATGTTCCAGCACCCACATGCAATAACGCAGAGGCAAACTGCACACCGGAGGTCGATAACCGTCCTAACAACGATTCCGTAAAATGCAAACTGGCGGTTGGAGCGGCTACTGCTCCTGGGGTGTCGGCAAAAATTGCTTGATATCGCTCGCGGTCTTCGGATTCTACCTCCCGATTTAGATAGGGCGGCAAGGGTACACGGCCTAACCGATCAATCGCCTCCATGATGGAAAGTTCTCCCTGCAGCACCGTAAGCTTCACCTGATCTTTATCTCTGTGATGCCAAGTTATTTCCAAGGAACAATCGCCATGAGTCACCAAAACAGCCCCACCCTCCTTAAATTTCTTTCGTCCGCCCACCATGGCTTGCCACAACTGCCAATCCGGAGATAGCGGATCCAATAAAAATATTTCCACTGCAGCGCCACTTTCGGTGGTGCCGTGCAATCGAGCAGGAATCACCTTGGTTGAATTGGTTACCAATAAAACCGATTCTTCCGGAGAATTCGATGCCAAAAACTCGGGCAACTCAGAAAACGTTGAATGTATCATCGAATCACCCGCAGAAACCAACAATTTAGAACTATCCCGAGGACTAACCGGGAATTTAGCTATTCTGTCATCCGCTAATGGATAATCAAAATGCGCTACAGGAATTTCAGGAACTTTTGCCGAAATCAAAGGGAGCAGCGACTGCCAAGCTCTTCCCCGATGAGAAATGGCATTTTTTTCTTCCGCTGTGCATTGCGCAAAACTCTTTTCTAAACCATCGGCTTTAAAAACTGGATCATAACCAAATCCACCCTCACCCTGAGGCGTCAATAAAATCTCCCCCTGAACTTCACCCCTAGCAAACAGGGGTTGTTCTCCAAAGCCCACAGCACATAAAACGGCAACAAATCGAGCCCTTCGATGGGTAGTATCTCCTAAATTATCGAGAATTTTCTGAATATTATTGGCATGATTTACCGGTTCGCCTGCATATCGGGCCGAAAAAACACCGGGGGCATCGTTTAAGGCATCCACACACAATCCGCTATCATCGGCGATACAAGCCAAACCTGTAGCTTTATATATAGTATGTGCTTTGATTAATGCGTTGGCCTCAAAGGTGGTTCCATTTTCCGGAATATCTTGAGTAAATCCCAACTCAGCCGGTGAAACCACTTCTGCGATCCCAGCCAGAATCATTTTAACTTCGTCTATTTTGTGTGCATTGGCCGAAGCGAATACTACTTTTTGCAGTGCCATGTTCGATCGCAAAAATACTACCTGCGAGGCAGCGGGACTTGCGATGGCTAAAAATTCATGATTTATTCGCGCGTTCTCACGGTGCGTTGCTCGATCCGCTTTTCGTAATTCTCACCTTGAAAGATACGGTGAACGAATATTCCAGGGGTATGAATTTCGTTGGGATCCAATTCTCCGGGCTCCACCAGCTCTTCTACCTCGGCGATGGTAATTTTTCCGGCTGCCGCCATCATGGGATTGAAGTTTCGGGCGGTATCCTTATATACTAAGTTACCGTGCTTATCACCTTTCCATGCTTTCACAATGGCGAAATCCGCATCAAACGCATATTCCATCAGGTAGGTTTTGCCATTAAACTCTCTGGTTTCTTTCCCTTCGGCAACTTCGGTTCCAACACCTGCTGGAGTATAAAACGCCGGAATTCCAGCACCGGCAGCCCTGCAGCGTTCTGCCAAGGTTCCTTGCGGAATCAATTCAACCTCCAACTCACCAGACAACAACTGCCTTTCAAATTCGGCATTCTCACCCACATACGAACTGATCATTTTTTTCACTTGCTTTTGCTGCAACATCAGACCAATTCCAAAATCGTCCACCCCGGCATTATTGGAAATACACGTTAAGCCCTTCACTCCTTTTTTCACCAAAGCAGCAATGCAGTTTTCCGGAATACCGCACAAACCAAAACCACCCAACATCAGGGTGCAATTATCCGAAATGTCCGCGATGGCTTCCCATGCATTTTGTTTTACTTTATTCATGCCGATACTAATTCAATTTGTGCCGATAATCCCTTTTCGCACAAGGTAGTGCAAACCGGTTCAAGATCTTCGTATTTTCCTAATTTAACCGAGTATTTTCCGTTGTTGTGTACAATCCAAGCACACTGTTCGGCTTGCAATCGGGTATGACCACAGTAGCGGATCAAGCAGGTAATAACCCAGTCGAACGAATTCACTTCGTCATTGTACAACACGATCGCCCATTTCGCTTCCTCAATCATCTCCAGAATCTCCTGTTCTTGGGATTCCTTAAGGGGATCGGAGTCTAGGTTTATTATGTGGAGGTTTTGAAAATTCATAGGTCGATAACCCAACCGCAGTTGGATATACAAAAATACAAAAATGATTTACGCGAGTTTGTTTTTTCTATCGCCTTTACCAAAGATTTTCATTCGATTTTCGGTTCCAGCAATCAATCGTTGAATATTCTTCTTGTGCGTTAATACAACCAATACGGCCAAAGTAATGGTGAATACCACCATTCCGGTTTGGTACATCGAAAAAACGCGCATAGCCAATACGGGTATACTTAAACCGGCGATCATGGAACCCAGACTCACGTATCCTGTGGGTACAAATACCAACAAAAACACCAACACTGCCCACAACGCCAGCCCCGGATTTAAAGTAATAATTACTCCAAACAGGGTGGCCACGCCTTTTCCTCCGCGAAAATTTGCGAACACCGGAAACAAATGACCCAAAATGGCCATCACCCCAAAAATGATTTTAAAATCCAATATTTCGGTATAGGTTAACGAGGCATCAACGGTATTAGCATACAAATACGAAAGTCTCGCCGCGAACAAACCCTTTAACACATCCAACAACAACACGGTAGAACCTGCGGTTTTGCCAAGAACTCGGAATACATTGGTTGCCCCTGCATTTCCACTGCCGTGTTCGCGAACGTCCACGCCAAAAAAGGTTTTTCCTACCCAAACTGCGCTGGGTACCGATCCAATGATATAACCCAACAAACAAAATAATAGAATATACGTCACTCCAGTTCTCTAATTAACGGGGGCAAATATAAGGAATTCAAAGAATACTAATTTTTGATTACCGTAGCGGCATGTTGATACTCCCCTTTTTCATTGAAAACACGGAGAATATAGGCCCCAGCCGATAGCATCGCTGTATTCAAACGCACCGCACCTCCATCTATCCCTTGTTGAGGAATCGATAACAACTTACCGTCTACCGAATACAATTCGGCACGCAATGCGCCCAATAGATGGGTTGGTTCCACCAATAATTCGTTGGAGAACGGATTGGGACTAATACGAACCGTTACAATCGATTTCGCAGTAAACGATTCTGTTTTACCTACGCTGGGCATGTCAAAGGCTTCTTCACCATCGGAACAATTGTTTGGATCCCCTTGTGCCGCAGAATATCCTAAGCCCCTTCTGGCAAATGCCTTCCATATCAAATCCTTGTTTTTGCCTCCATTTCGTGCTTCATCGGCAGCGATAATTGCATCCCGCGCATCCGTAAAACCCGGTCCACATGCTTGTAACTTCATGGCATCAAATACCAACTGAATCATCTGGTTATTTCCACCCGTTCCGCGATATAAATCCTCGTTAAACCCATATTCCTTGATGAAATCCCAATACAAATCCCACAACATGGAACACCAGATTTCGCCGGTGAAGTGAACAGGCGTTTGACCGGCCACCGAAAATTTAGCCACGTTTCCATAGGTATGTGGGTTTATCGACATATTGGTAGAATACGGATAGGTTCGAATTCCCGTGCCATTTTTATCTTCTCCTTGCAGCCAATTACCCATTCCGCGTGGCGTTGAGCCCACATCTCCCTTTTTGGTAGTAAAAGCAAGAGCAATAAAATCACTCCAGCCCTCACCCATTTGTTCCCGATTGCTTAAACCACTAGAATTTGAAGGTCCGCAGGTTAATCGGATGGAAATTCCGTGGGTATATTCGTGAGCAATCACACCCATATCCAAATCCGAATCGGTACGTTTTGCGTATGCCGATGAATCATAAAAACTAACGGTAAAGCTGCTGTCATTGAGCATTTGACGCAGAATATTGGCATCCGATTTTTTTACGAACAAGACGGGAATCGTAATCTTTGCAGCACTAGATGTATTATCGGTAGCCATGGTAATGGTTTGATCGGCGGCCGACGTATCTAGAATCACCACGGCGGTTGCACCATAGCCCTGAGCACGGAACACTTTTTGAACAAACGTGCAACTGCCGCGATCGATGGCGGCGATATTCCCTTTAATCAAATCGCCGTTGGCGTATCCGGTACATCCTTGATGGGTTTTTGCCGCTAAATTATCGTTCACCCACATCAATTTTCCCGAAGTAGGAATTTCGGTAATGGTTTTACCCCAAGTTCCATCAGTAATACCGGTACCAAAACGGATTCCACCCGGACCTGCCAAAACACTTTTATAACTTACCCCATCCCAAATATACATCTGCATTCGCACAGGCGTTCCTTCCGGAGGGGCCGAAAAATTAGCATTATTGGTACCACTTCCGTCTTGAGCATCGGCGCGTACGTAGTCGCCCCCTACCCCTTTGTTACTGTAATTGGTACTTTGAAAGTTCCCAGACTCCTCATCAAACCCGTAGTGATGAGCGATATCGTGCATCAAATTATTGGCTACAAATAAATTCACGATAGCAAAATCCCGATAGTTCACCGGATTGGGTTCCGATGGGTTGTAGGGCGATAAAAACTGCAAACTGCTGCCGCCATTGACAGCATATCCCGGCTGATTGTCATCGTTGGCATCTTCGGTTGCATGCACATTGTTGCCTCGTGTGGTAGTATATTCAGCGCCTGCGGCACCGTTAACATCGTGCCAGCCGTAAGGCGAAGCATCGTCATCTGCCGGATTTACCAAGGTATCGGCTTTGCCATAAAGCGGACTTTCTACGGGAAAGGCAAACGCATGGTACGACGCACCGTCATTTCCTCTTCTTCCTACTGTTTTCTCCTGAACCATGTGTTGTTCCATGGCACATTGATTCCTAGAAGTTTCCGTAGTATGCTGATGCCCCAAAGCACAGGAAACGGTCCACGAATGTTCCGATAATTTCTGTGCGCGATCATTCACGATCCAAATTCTCCATTGCTTGGTTTTTGAATCGAAAAAGGTAAGCGTAAATGCTGGTACCAAGTTTGGCGAAGTTGCGATTTCCTTGGAATTTCCTTGGTTTTCCGAAATCCACACCGGTTGCAATACACCTTTATTTTCTTGATATACGAAATTGGTATAGTTCGATTCACTATTCGATGCACTATTCGATGCACTACCTCGTACCACCCAATTTTCCGATGTTGGGGCACCAAGTTCATGAACCAAGGACGCCGAAATCAATGCGGAAGTTGAAATTTGTTGTACTGGATGGGTGAAGGAAATTTCAGACCCACGGGGTGCTGCATTAGCCGCGGAAACGGGCAAGACAACGGCTCGAGAAGTAGCGAAATAAACCGCTCCTGATTTATTGATATGTACTGCCAATACCCCATTATACACATCGATTCCTTGGTATTGCTGTTGAAAATACGCATGGGTTCCAATTTCATCCCTATAAATATCCTGAATGCGTAATTCTTTTACATCCTTGGCAGAAATAGCCCATTTACCGCTATTTACGATGTCTAACAAAGCCGCTTGAGCTCGATTTACGCCAACAGTGGGTGTAGAACTCGCTAATAAAGAGGAACTTATGGTTATTGTTGCCAAAATGGCCAAAGGTTTTATGGTGAAAGAACGCAATGCCAATATCGAAAATGGAAGACTTCTTAAAATATTCATACTCTTAGAATTCTGCAATTTACGCGTTTAACCCATAGAACAAAAAAAATCGGGCCGATATGACCCGATTTCATGAATAATCTTATTTGCAATGTTGAACTAATTAAACAATTAGCTCCAGCTTTCCTCCCTGAAAGAGAAAATATCATGATTACCTCAAAAGGACTGATGTAGTTTTATTTGGGTGTATATCCCCATTTGTATTTGTATATTTTATTATTTATTTTCTGGCTTTTGGGGTTTCAGTTTCTTGGCCGTGCTTTCTAACTGTTTCACAAAGTGTTTTTCTGCTTCAGTCAATTCGTTTTTAATTTGTTCCGAATATTTCTCATACTCGGCAGTGGCCTTCTTGAGTGCCTGTTGATGGCTAATAGTTCCGGCATGAAGCAGAATATCGTTTCCGGTCATTCGCAAGAAATCATCTAAGCGTTCAATCCAATCTTTCATATACATGGGCTGGCGGTTCAGTGCCTGCAACTCTGCCAATTCCAAGTATGCCGTTACCATTCTGTTTAGCACATTCAGTTCTTCTTCATTCAAATAGTTTTTGGCTATTTCGGTCTCCTGCTTTGTCGGCTTGCTTCCTTTAATGTGTGTTAGTCCTAAGTTTGGTTTATTGGCATCAATGCGTTGATAAATGATTTCAGCTGCGGTGTGTCCGTGTGCCGCCCAATGCATTTTGTTCTGAACAGTTTGAAAAAACTGTATGGACATTTCCAGTTTCGGATCATAATCAATACTGGTAGCATAAATATCCAATACCTTTCTCCAAAACACTTTTTCGGAACTTCGTATGTCCCGAATACGAGCCAGTAATTCTTCAAAATAGTTGCCTCCACCAGCTTGTTTGAGCAACTCATCATTCATGGTAAAACCTTTTACAATGTATTCACGAAGCCTTGCTGTTGCCCACTGCCGGAACTTCGTGCCCTGATGGCTTTTTACCCTGTAGCCTACCGAAATGATTACGTCCAGGTTGTAGAAGGCAGTATTGTAGTTTTTGCCATCTGCGGCAGTTGTTCGGAAATTCCGAACAACTGAATCCGAATCCAACTCACCCTCTTCAAAAATATTCTTAATATGCTCACTTACAGTTGCTTTTGATTTTTGAAAGAGCTCACACAATTGAGCTTGTGTAAGCCAAACGGTCTCGTCTTCTAAACGAGTTTCTATTTTGGTTTTACCGTCCTCTGTTTGATATATGATGATGTTACTTTCTGCCATTTCGATTAACTTTTAATGACCATTTTGATGACGTCAACGAAATGATCCAATACCGCTTCCCTATTGGTTTTACAACTTTCCTTTGCCTTGTCCACAGCATTGAGGAAGTTTCGCCAGTCAGAATAGCCAGGTAGCACTTGAAGTTCCCTGGCAAGCCAATACTCAACACCGACTTGCTCGTAGGCGGACTTCCCGAAGGATTTATTTAGTTTAAAGATTGTCCCCTGTCCCATAATGATTTATTTAGCCTCTAAATATCTCTCAAGAGATTCTTTTACAACGAAAACTAAGCCATCGTGAATTCAGCACTATCGATAGCACAATTGATAGCACAATTGATAGCACCATTTTCGATTATGGCGTTGTCTTTCATGTATTTGATGCAATTCCATTCATCTTTTACATTCATTGCTTTCATGATGGATTGAGCGAGTTCGGGAATGGTCATCAACGTCAATTACGGGAACTGTCTCCAAAAAAAGCTATAAGCAGAAATGGATAGATCCGATTATACGAAACGGAAAGCGCTTCCGCCGTACACGGCCTGATCGCCCAATTCCTCTTCGATACGCAATAGTTGGTTGTATTTCGACATTCTATCCGAACGAGAAGCACTACCGGTTTTGATTTGCCCAGAATTCATAGCAACCGCTAAATCCGCAATGGTATTATCTTCGGTTTCGCCGCTACGGTGACTCATTACATTGCTGTAACGATTACGGGTAGCTAAATTGATCGCATTCAAGGTTTCGGTCAGGGTTCCAATTTGATTTACTTTAATCAAAATAGAATTGGCAATACCTTCGTTGATACCGCGTTGTAAACGATTCACGTTGGTAACAAACAAATCATCCCCTACTAACTGAATTTTATTTCCCAAACGCTCCGTCATCAACTTCCAACTGTTCCAATCGTCTTCAGCACAACCGTCTTCGATGGAAATAATGGGATAACGCTTGCACCAATCTTCCCAATAGGATACCATTTCCTCACCGGTGAATTTTCTACCGTCCGATTTTTTGAAAACATACAAACCGGTTTTTTCATCGTACAATTCGCTGGTAGCGGCATCCATTGCGATATACATATCTACCCCAGGCTTGTAACCTGCTTTTTCGATGGCCATTAATACAGTCTCTATGGCTTCTTCGTTGGATTGAATATTGGGAGCAAATCCACCTTCATCCCCTACGTTGGTGCTATACCCTTTGGATTTTAATACGGATTTTAGATGATGAAACACTTCAACTCCCATGCGCAATGCATGACTGAAGGAATCTGCCTTCACCGGCATGACCATGAACTCCTGAAAATCAATTTTATTATCGGCATGGGCTCCTCCGTTTAAGATATTCATCATTGGAACGGGCAGTACATTTGCATGCACACCGCCGATATAACGGTAAAGAGGTAACCCTACTTCATCCGCTGCTGCATGCGCTGCGGCCAAGGATACGGCCAACATCGCATTTGCACCTAAATTTGATTTGTTATCGGTAGAATCCAAATCAAGCAAAGCCTGATCAATTTCGTTTTGATTGGTTACTTCAATTCCCTCAAGAGCATCAGCAATGATGTTATTTACATTATCAACCGCTTTTAATACTCCTTTTCCGAGATAAAAATCCATATCGCCATCGCGTAATTCAACAGCTTCGTGTATTCCTGTGCTTGCGCCCGAAGGAACAGCAGCTCTTCCGAAACCACCATCATCGGTAAATACTTCGGCTTCAACGGTTGGATTACCTCTGGAATCGAGGACTTGTCTGGCTTGAATGTGGGTTATTTCGCTCATGGGGTTATGATTTATGATTATCGATTAAACTAACAAATTGATCAAACAGGTACCAAGAATCGTGTGGACCTGGGGAAGCTTCTGGGTGATGTTGCACACTGAAGGCAGGTTTATCCAAACGCGCAATTCCCTCTACGGTATTGTCGTTTAAATTGATGTGCGTTAATTGAATAGTATCCGATTTGCTTTCGTCATATTGTACAGCAAATCCGTGATTTTGGGAAGTGATTTCGCTTCTTCCCGTCACTAAATTCTTTACCGGATGGTTACATCCACGGTGACCATGGTGCATTTTGTAGGTGGTTAAACCGCTGGCCAAACTCAACAATTGGTGACCTAAGCAAATACCGAAGGTAGGAATACCTGAATTCACCAAATCCTTAACGGTTTCAATAGCATAATCCATGGAAGCCGGATCGCCGGGGCCATTGGAAATCATCAACCCATCGGGATTCCAAGCTTTGATGGTTTCGGCTTTTGTATTCCAAGGAAAAACTCCTACAAAACAATCGCGTTCCACCAAGCAACGGATAATATTTTCTTTGCTACCGTAATCCAATAATGCAACTTTACGCGGAGCGTTTGGATCTCCGGTTGTGTAATGCTCATTGCAAGACACTTTAGACGCCAATTCCAAACCATCCATGGAAGGCACTTCGCTCAATCGCTTACGCAATACTTCAACGTCCAATTCTTCGCTCGAAATAATGGCATTCATCGCACCAGTATCGCGAATGTATCGAACCAATTCTCGTGTGTCGATATCGGAAATTCCAACCAAATTGTGCTTCATGAAATAGGCATCCAAACTTTCGTTTGCCATTTTTCTTGAAAAGTTAGCGGAAAACTTTTTGCATACCAGGCCTGAAATTTTAATTCCATCGCTTTCTACATCGGTCTCTCTCACTCCGTAGTTTCCGATATGATCCGAGGTCATAACCAAGATTTGACCAAAATACGAGGGGTCTGTAAAAACCTCCTGATAGCCAGTCATTCCGGTATTAAAACAAATTTCTCCGGTGGTTGTTCCAATTTTGCCAATGGCGATTCCTTCAAAATAGGTACCATCTGCTAGTACCAAAACGGCGGGATTGTGGTGTGTACTCACTTCAAGGGTTCAAATTTCGTGCTTTC
>JACCEB011807181.1_pt1 | contig 10914 bp, 10 predicted proteins | sample 7454761 | NCBI WGS metagenome assembly JACCEB01 (sample SAMN15323454, study PRJNA562643) | freshwater metagenome | isolation source: river surface water | place: USA:Blue River Watershed | collected 2017-08-18 | reverse complement strand
TACAGGATATCGTATCAATAGAACATATACATAAAGAACGAATAATCAATAAATTTAAATCTCAATATAAATATATGTCGGCAGGTTCAGGAGCATCAAATTTAGGTTATAGTAATATAACTCCGTTTGGAAATGTAAACGGACAATATGTAAATTTAGGTAGCACAAATAATCCTGCCAACTTTGGAAGTAATGAAATACCAGGTCTTCCAGGTTTGGCAGGAGCCAAAAGTAATATAGATGCTGCGGCAGGAAAAGTGCCCGGCATTTGTTTATTTAAAGGCGGCGCTTTAAAAAGAAAAATAAAAAATATCACTAAACAATATAAGAGAATGAAGGGCGAAAGTAGAAAGATGAAAAGTTTAAAGAGAAAACTTAAGCGCAGAATGTTATCTAGAAGTTTTGGCAGAAAATTCGCAGGAGGAAAAAGACGCACACAAAGACGTAATAGAAGACGCTCGCAACGCGGAGGATATAGTCAATATCAAAATAATCAACCATTTAGCTTGTCTTACTCATTAGGTGGTGTTTTACCTGCCAACCAATTAGGCTTGGCAAATCCGCCACCAATTAGTAGTGTAACTAATAACGCTATAGATAACTATAACCATTATACCAATATGGGTTTTCCTAGTAAAGGACACTAAAGAGATTTCTTGAAATATAATTACAATTTACACCGACCAAAATGGATAGGATGCTTTTACACTATTGAGAAGGCAAATAACAAAATTTTTATTTTTTATAAAAATTTTGCCTCATTTTTCTTTTTGGTCGGTGTAATAGGAGGTTACTATAAGTTTTTGATAATAGAAATAAAGAACACATAAAAATGAAACCGCATACTATGTGGAAATATATATTATACTTATTTTTATGATATTTTTTGAAATCTATGAACTCGCTCTCTATAGTATTATTCGTCATAATATAGAGCTATAAAAAATTATTTTGAGTGATTTTACTTTTTGAATTTCAATAAACATACCCCGGTTAAATATTTATCTTTTGGCAAGTCATCATCTTTATTTATATCATTGTCTTCTATGACATTGTCTTCTATATCAGATCTAACCATTGAGCTGTCACTTTCACCAGAAATGTGTTTTTTATTTATTTTTTTAGAACATTTGGTTAAACTTGGATTAAATAATGTTATCCATTTACTCGTGTCCGATGTATACGTTTTACTAGATGTATAAATAATTTTATAATTTTCTTTTTTATAAAATGTTTTCCTCTTACGCCATTGATTTTGAAATAAACTATGACTATCTATAATATCTACAACTATCGGTTTACTGTGTTTTTCTCTAAGAATTCTCCCTACACTTTGTTCAATATCTGTCTTTGGTGTTACCATAATTAAAGTAGTGAGTGTTTTTATATCAAGCGCTTCCGCAGCCATGCTATACGTTGCAATCACGATTTTCTTACCTTCAGTTTCTTTTAAAGCAGATTCTTTCATCCCACCAATATAATAACCAACGGTTGCTATATTCCTATGAGCAACTGCGTCATGTAAATATTTCAAAACATTTTTATTATGGGCAATAATCATAATTTGTTGATTCGGGTTCATATGAAGCATATCTGAAAGAACTTTTAATATAAATTCACTGCGCCGGTTGTATTCACACAATTTTGATATCATTGTGCTATATGCGGGATTACCTCTATAGTCTAATTTTACTTCGTTAAATTCTTCGTCGTCAACATCGTATTGAATCGCATGAACTACCACATCTCTATCTTCATCTCTTTCGCCTTTAAAAACGACTTCTCCGAGAAACATTTTAAAGACTTTGGTTGTCCCGTCTTTACGATTCATTGTTGCCGATAATCCAAGCATATATTTGGTGACAATTTTAAACAAAGAATTTGAAAACACTTCACTAGAAATATGATGAACTTCGTCTATAATTGTAAGTCCAAAACTTTCAAACGTAGAGCTAGGATATTCTTTCATAGATAAACTTTGGAGCATACCAATAACTATGTCTTTATCCTCTATATCAATAATCGGCCCTTGGATTTTTCCAACGCGCGCTTTAGGTAAAAACTGTTGAATTCTTTCTATCCACTGATTCATTAAAAATTCCTTGTGAACTATTATAAATGTTTTCTTATTTAATTTTGATATAATATTCAATGAAAGGACTGTTTTTCCGTATGCGCATGGCAGTTCCAATAAACCACCTCCATATCCAACACTATTTACGTGTTTTAAATATGTATTTACGACTATCTCTTGGTTTTCTCTAAGCTTACCATTAAACTCCAAATTTATATCTGCACCTTCGGCAATCTTATATTGTCTAGGAGGTCCAAATTTTTCAGTACCATAATAATGCGGAACATATAATTTGTTTGCGGATTCACGATAAGCAGGGAAACTTTTCACATCAGAATTCATTGGTGACATATCCCGAAGGGAAAACGGTTTTATAGTTAAATCGTGTTTAATTTGTTTTTGTTGTTCTATAGAGATTTCATTTTTAGATATAGTATACCCTTTTTGTCCTAGATAGGTGTTTAATTCCATGGGTTAAGGTAGCGCTATATTATTTAGTAAAAACTGTTTATATCCTTTTACCGAAGTTTTTACCTTGATTGAATAAATAAAATCTATCAATATGATATATGGAAAGTTTTTCTAGTTTATTTAAAAAACAACATATGGGTGAACTAGTGTTGGTTATATTATTCATTGTTTATTTAATTTTAGGTTTAAAAACACCCGAGCCAATCGCCAACATGGTAGATACTTTAGTCGGTAAAATAGTTATAATTATTATTGTGATTTCATTGTTCATGTATTCCAATCCAATATTAGCTGTTTTAGCTTTATTAGTAGCATTTGATTTAATGCGTCGTTCTTCTATGGCAACCGGTTTAGATGCCTTACAAAAGTTCGCTCCTTCAGAGGAGAAGAAAATGACTCAATTTACTGCATATAACCAATTCCCTTATACTTTAGAACAAGAAGTGGTCGCAAAAATGGCGCCAATTATGAAGTCTGGATCTTCACTCACACAAGCCTCCTATAAACCACTATTGGATAACCTTTATGACGCAGCACCATTGACTGGGTCAAATTAAACAATTATAAATAATACATAATTTGTGTAAATTAGTTATTATTCTAAGAAGTTGATTTTGTAAATGATGGCATAGCGGGCAATTTGGTCTCGCCTGTAGTAATATAATTATACGCATAACTAAATGCCAAAAATACACAAACGATTAAAATAAATCCAATTATAAATTGGATAATGGTCTTTGTTATAGGACTCTCTAATAACTTTGACAAATCAAAACTAGTAGTGTTTTTAGAGTATTCTACTTCTGTTTCTTCTGTAGATGAACCAGTTGGTTGACATGAAATATAAATGCCATCCCCTAAATTATTCATGGAATTTGGTCCCGAAGAATTGAAAAAGAGAGAACCGCCAGTTGTTGGAATAGGAAACGCCTTTATGATTTTTCCTAACGTCTCTAAAGTAGACCCGTTTAATGGTATTGCGTCTAAAATATCAAAAACAATCCATTCAGTGGTTTCGGATTCTGTATAACTATAAAATGGTTTTTTAGGAACAATATTTTCTAGTGTGAATCCAGTTAAATTTAAATTTGTAGAATCACCTTGTGACGGAGCATTTGTGGCAACACTTTCTATTAATTCCGTTATAAGATTTGAGGCAGTAGAAGAATCGGTTGAAGCTATAATGGGTATACCTACCATTAAATTAGGTCCACCCTTTACAGGGTTATGTTCAATAAAAATTTCGGCGGCAGCATTTGAACCATTAAAGATGTGAATAGATGGTGACGTTATCACCATTTTAGAAACATTGTATTTTTGATTATTATAAGTTACGGGCGAAACATTACTATTATCATATGTTAAAGAAATCATTACACCATTATTTTTAGCAGTTGTATTACTTTCATCGTATTTAAAATTATATGAACATTTCAAATCACATTTACCTTGAACATTATCGCGAGATATATTAATATTTTGACTACTCATTAATATATAACTATAAATAAAAATATTAATTTATTTATATAGAAAATGAAATTAACTAAAGGTAAAATATCCAAATTATACAATAAAAAAAAACAGACTTTAAAAAGAAAAGTAAATAAAGGAAAAAAATCTAGTAGAGGCAAGACATTTAGAAGAAAACAAAAAATGAATTTAGCTAGAAAATCATTAAAAAGACTTCGTTATAAGAAACAATCGGGAGGCCAAGAAGATCCTAAAGAGGTTGACAATCAAATGACTGGTATTGAACCGGTTAATGTGAATAACGCGGAACCAGACTTATTGCCTGTAGTGTCAAATCCTGACGTCGTTGAAACTCCTACTGTGGCTCCTGTAGTTGAAGAGCCTGTAGTTATTGACCCTGTTACACAAGAGTCTATAGCTACACCAGAGAATGAGCTAAATACATCGCAAATAATGGACACTGATGTGAATCCAGAACTTAACAGTTCACAAATGGATACGTCACAAATGGATACATCACAAATGGATACATCACAAATGGATACGTCACAAATGGATGCGTCACAAATGATGGACACCGAAGTGAATCCAGATCTTAACGCATCACAAGTCATGGACACCGAAGTGAATCCAGATCTTAACGCGTCACAAGTCATGGACACCGACGAGGGTCAAGATCTTAACGCGTCACAAGTCATGGACACCGACGAGAGTCAAGATCTTTCCCAAATGATGGACACCGAAGTGAATCCAGATGTTAACGAGTCACAAGTCATGGATACCGACGAGATTCAAGATCTTAACGCATCCCAAATGATGGACACTGAACCTGAAGTTAGTGAAACAGGTATTGAACCAAATATGGAGACCAGTTCGGATGTTTCTTCATCTGATATTGCCATAAAAGACGACAAAGAAAAATTAAAAGAAGCAATTGGAACTATTGTAGATTATTTGGCAGTTAAAGTGGCGGATGAAGTAGCAGAAAAGGAAGCAATATCTGCCAATCAACCAGTGCTACAAGACGGTTTTCAGGCAGTGAGTAATGCGGCTCTGAACCAAGCTGCTTCAGTTGGTGGTAAAAAACGCAGAACTCGCAGACATAAATTCAGACTTACAAAAAATAAAAAAACAAGAAAGTTCGCGATGTCTTCCGAATTTGCGTAATAATATATAAATTTTATCAATTATATTATTACACGAATTATACTAAGTAAAAGTCTTCAAATATTTACACAAAAGGCAAATACTTTATAGTATTGTTATCATAAACAGTAACTTTATAAGCTTCATTCACCCCTTCAATATAAACTGTATCGCCATTATACAATTTGTCGCACCCATACTCATTTGTGCAACTCTTTCCGGAACGCGACACTGGTAGTTTGACATTGTTATGTTGATTACTAGTAGAGTAATATTGCCATTTATCGCGATTTGTAAACAATGGTCTTCCCATCAATGGTAATATACTATCTTTACTAGAACCATTTAAAGGAGTTAGAATTCCTAATTGCCGATAGGCAGTATCCACCGCACCGACATTTGTTGATACATTTATCGGAACCGCTCCAGGAGGAACACCATTAAATCCGGGAACAAAATATCGCTCATCTCTTAAAGGCGGCGCATAAGGGTTCAACAAGGGGTCGCCTGGTAAATAGTTGGTATAAGGCCAACTAGGAATAAACCCACCAAACCAACCGCCGCCAAACGAAGAATTCTCTCTTTGTGTATCTTTGATGACTATTTTCTCCGATGGCTTATTGTTAACTACAATATTTTGACCATTTACATTACTATAAATTAAATAAACAATAATAACAATACATACTATTAAAAAAAACATTGAATAGTTTTCAATACATATTACTCCTGGTGGACATTTTTTCATATTATATTATTATAATATAATATAATACTATTTTGGTTTACAAAAAATAAATTTATGCGCTTGGTTTTTGAGCATTTCCTAAACTACCCGACATTTTTTTGGCCATTTCCATGATATTGGACATACCTCCCTTTGCGTCTAGGTTTGACATCATTCCTTGCATTTTTTCAGCCATAGGCATAATTTTTTCAACAATAGGGGTAAGTCCCTTCATTGATTCGGTTAAAGCCATTTGTTGTTTCATCAATTTTTGTGTGTCGTCGGTTAAACTTTTAATACCATCACTGCCTAGAATCTTGTTTAATTCGTCGTATGCGTTCTCAATAGTGGAAGCATAATCAATTTTTGAGCCACCGTTTTTTGGGCGACCTACTTCAAAATGTTCATCGGATTTAACGTTAGAAGATTCTACGTTAGAAGATTCTTCATTCTCGTTATCGCCTTCCTGATGAATAGGGATAATTGGAGCGGAATCTTTATTCTTTTTATCATTGTTAATCTTATCAATCATTTTTTTATCAACTGGTTTCTTAACGGAATCCTTTCCTTTTTGTTCTTCAAAACCTTCAACGCGATTAAAGACCCCTTTTAAAGTAAATAAATTTACTAAAACAAGTGGAACACCTAAAACTATTGTCATATTTTTACTAAAGTATCTAACTAGAACCGCTAATATTATAAAAAACATAACGTTGTTCAAATTTCCCATAACCATATAGCCGATTACGTTGAAGAGCGCCAAAAAGGCTACAATGTTTAATACCCACTTATTCGTTAGAAATTTTGATACGGCTGACTTGAATTTCATTTATATATATAATATTTAAAAAAAATTGAGAATATTTCTATTTATATTGGAATAAATAAAAATAGAAATATTATATTCAAGAATGGATGCCTCCCCAGAAATAAACGATTTAATGGACGAATACGAATTGTATTCAGATGACGAAGATAGCGAGAATATGATTTACGACTCGGAAGAACAAGGCAACACTCGTTATAATATAATATTGTGCGAGCTTTACAACGAAGGATTACACGGAGAAACGGCTGATTCCGTTGTTAAATCCAGTTATTTAGTGTACTGTAGATTCAAACAGTTTGACTTGGAATATATAGAGGATTATGTAGACGATTTTAACGCGCATTATTTAGAATTAATTAATTATAATGACCCTGCAATTATTAATCATTCGGTTTTTAGAAATTACACGAATATTATAACGAATCAACCTTATATACGACCTGAAATTGCCGAATGTGTTTATTTGGAAAACCAAGAATGTGTTGCGATTTTAAAAACATTTTGGTTACGTTTAATACAGCGAACTTGGAAAAATATTTTTAGAAAAAGAAAATACGTTTTAAGTAAAAGATCAAATATTGCTTCTTTGAAACACCGAGAAATCACCGGCAAATGGCCATCTGATTGTTATTACTATCCAGAATTAAAAGGGATGCTTTCCACAATATCATCCTCATACTAGAAATAATATTTGTGTAATAGATGATATGTAATTATTTTAGTTGGTGTAACTATTTTACATGTCTATTTTTTACTTCTTTTGCTTCTTTTACTTCTTCCTCTACCCATATCTGACATGGACATATTTGACATGACTTGGCTACTTCTAACACTTCTTGAACTAGTTGGAATGCTTCTTCTCTTTACATTTTTATAAGTAAAACCACCTTTCTGTAGTTTAACCTTCTTGGTTTTTTTATTGGCCCTTTTTTTACCACCAACTAAAACTTTGTTACTATGATTATAAAATCTAAAGTTATTACCGTTTAAAAAATCAGCAACGATTTGTGGATTTTTGCCTTCTCCAGTATTATTTTTGAATACTTGAATTGCGTCTTCTAGTTTTTTTATTTTTGCCGCATCTCCTTCACTCCTGGCATCATTTAATGTTTGGTTTAAAACTGAATTTAATTTTTGTAAATCAATAGTTCTTATATTTCCACTTTCATCCGCTACTCGTATTTTAGGAATGCTGTTACTTCTATTGTTTTTATAAGCTTCATTAGAGTTTCCTTGTATTGCGTTACTAATGCCTTGAATAGAGTTTTGTATTTCATCAAATAAATGATCTACTTCGGCTTCAGTTCGCGGATTAGGTGGAGTATCCGATAATAATCTTAAATTTTCTGTTGCCAATGTAATCGCCTGAGTGGCGGCAATAATTCTTTGAACCAATCCTTCATTTTCCTCTTTTAATTGGGCAATTTCTTGATTTAATTTATCTATATCTGCCTTACATTTGTTATTAATTTCATCAATATTTCCTGACGTGGCATTTACACGTTCATTCGCTTCTGCCAATTGTTTCGCTAAATTATCTCGCTCTCCTTCTAATCTGTTAATATTTTCAGCCATTTCTCTCGCATTTTGCTCACGCAATTGCTGTAATTGTTCTTCTAATTGTTGTCTATGTTGTTCTTGTAATTGTTCTATTTGTCGTCGGTGTTCTTCTTGTAATTGTGTTATTTGTCTCGCTAATTCATCGCGCTCTCCTTGTACTCTGTCAATATTTTGCGTTACTAAATTCATATCCCTCGCATTTTGTTCACGTAATTCTCTTAATTGTTGTTCATGTTGTTCACGTAATTGAGCTAATGCTTGCTCATTCTCTCTTTGCGACTGTTCTAATTGTTGTCTGGATTCTTCCGATAAAGCACGAATTTGTTCTGCATGTTGCGCTTGTACATCTCCTCTACTATTTAAATCATTCCTTAATACATTTGTTTCATTTTGAAGCCTTGTATTATCTTGAGTTAATGCGCGAAGTTTTTCTTCACACTCATCAATAGCCTTTTGTTTTTCCGCTCTTTCGCTATTTATATTCTCTTGGAATGCCGCCAATTGATTCGTCAAATTGGCCTTCTCACCTTCTAAATTATTTATACGCGCCTGTAAATCCGCGATTTCTTTATCTTTGTTGGTTACCGAACTTGTATTGGTATTTACTTCACCTTGTAACTCATCAACCTTCTTTTTTAAACTGTAAATTTTCTCAGCTAATTCCTTTATCATTTCATTTATACGTTGTAAGCGTTCACTTAATTTTTGGTTAAATCTATTCTTTTCACGAATGGTATTTTGTATATTTTGATTTATACCTGCAAGTCCCTTCATACTATTTTCAAAATCTATTAAAAATTGTTTTTGTGACATACTTATATATATTTATAATATAAATTTATTGTTAAATTCATATAATAAAATTTGTAAAATACTGCTTGCTCTAAATCTTGGAATCAATATAACTGGTATCCTTTATAATAGAATCTAGACCATTCTTAATGGAAGCTACCTCTTTTAATATTTTTTCTTGTTCAAATTTTGCGTCGTCAATATTATGTTTACTTAATTGTCCAGATGTTGATAAATCGTCAATATAACCATTTAATAATTCTAAAGCCTTTATCTGGTCTTGTTTTTGTTGTGCAATGTAATTATAATATTTTACATAATCATTTTTTACTGTCTCTAAAAATTGGTTCTGTTTTGAAATATTTTTTATTTTTTTCTGTTTTTCTAATAACATTCTGCGTTTGGCCTCTATTAATTCTTCTATTTTTAATAATTTTTCATCCTTTTCAACTAAAGACATATTTACAGGAACAATTTTATATTCCATTCTTAAACTAAGCTGTTATTTTATTTTGTTTTTAATATTTTTTGATTTATTGTTTTATTTTATTATTTTTACAACAAATTTAAAATCTTCCTTATATATTATTTAGGATGTCAAAAAACCAATCCGAACCACTACTAGCGCCTGACGATAATCGTTTCGTAATGTTTCCAATTAAATATCAAGACATATGGGAAATGTATAAAAAGAAAGTGGATTGTTTTTGGAGAGCAGAAGAAATAGATTTAACGAAGGACGCGTCTCATTGGGACAGCTTAAATCCAGACGAAAAATATTTTATATCTATGATTTTAGCGTTTTTTGCAGCAAGCGACGGAATTGTTTTAGAAAACCTTGCATCCCGTTTCATGAACGACGTTCAAATTTCCGAAGCGAGAGCATTTTATGGTTTTCAAATTGCGATGGAAAATATACATAGTGAAACATATTCTCTTTTAATAGAGACATATATTAAAGATAAAGACGAAAAAAACAAACTGTTTAATGCAATTGAAAATTTCCCTTGTATAAAAAAGAAATCAGATTGGGCGCAAAAATGGATACATGATAATCGTAGTAGTTTTGCCACACGTTTAGTTGCGTTTGCCTGTGTAGAAGGTATTTTCTTTAGCGGAGCATTTTGTAGCATTTATTGGTTAAAAAAGCGTGGTTTAATGCCTGGCCTTACTTTCAGCAACGAACTTATTTCCCGTGATGAAGCACTTCATTGCGAATTCGCTGTATTGTTATATTCCAAACTTGTAAAAAAAGTGGACAAGGCTCGTATTCAAGAAATTATTAAAGAGGCAGTAGAAATTGAAACGGAATTTATTTGTCAGGCGTTACCATGTCGTTTAATAGGAATGAACTCTGAATTAATGACTCAATATATTCAATTTGTGGCGGATCGCTTATGTGTGCAACTTGGTTACAAAAAAATTTATAATGTTACAAATTGTTTTGATTGGATGGAATTAATTTCTTTAGAAAGCAAGACCAATTTCTTTGAAAAAAGAACAGACGCCTATGCGCTTGCTAATAAAACAAAAAGTGAAGAAATTTTTGAATTTTCAGAAGATTTTTAGAGTTTTGGATTTTTATATGTTTGGATTTTTATATGTTTGGATTTTGTTGATTTACACATTTGATAATAAGTAAAAATATTATTATCAAAATGTTATGTAGCGGCTACGAGTTATAAGCTTTTATCAATGGTTGTTACTTTTGTGATATTCCGAATAATCTTATCTTCCTTTTCCAAATCATTGTTACCAGAACCACCCATAGATTCCACAATCAATTTATTATACTGGTCAGAATATTTGGAATGGTATTTGATACAATCCGGGTGAAGCTCC
>JACCEB011885480.1_pt1 | contig 10918 bp, 8 predicted proteins | sample 7454761 | NCBI WGS metagenome assembly JACCEB01 (sample SAMN15323454, study PRJNA562643) | freshwater metagenome | isolation source: river surface water | place: USA:Blue River Watershed | collected 2017-08-18 | reverse complement strand
CGGGTGTGGCGCGAACACGCTGCCGAGACTCCGGCCCCCGCTTCGCTCCTCGAGCACATCAACGAGGGTCGCGGCATCCTCACGGGGATGTCGCGTTGCGGCGAAGAACTCGACGCCCTGATGCACGCGTTGGATGGTGGCTATATCCGCCCGGCTTACGGCGCAGATCCCGTACGAGCCGGCGCCGCCGCGCTGCCTTCGGGGCGCAACATCCACGGCATCGATCCGTGGCGTCTGCCGACGGATCACGCGCTCGAGCGCGGTCGACAGATGGCCGAGGCGTTGCTGTCCAAGCATCGCGCGGAGCATGGTAGTTACCCGCGTACAGTGGCGCAGGCCCTTTGGGCCATGGACACCATCAAGAGCGAGGGCGAAGGTCTTGGCGTTGTGCTCGCGCTCGTAGGAGCCGAGCCGCAGCGTGACGGGCAGGGCAAGATCCATCGGTTTGCCTTGCAGCCTTTGGCAACACTTGGTCGACCGCGTATCGATGTGCTGCTCGATGTGTCGTCGATCTTCCGCGACACCTTTCAGATGAGTCTTGATCTGCTCGATACCTTGTTCCGTGAGGCGGCGACCGTCGACGAATCACCGGACCAGAACTACGTGCGTGCTCATGCGCAGGAGATGCTGGCGGCCGGGCGTTCGTTGGAGGAGGCCACCGCGCGTATCTTCACGCAGGCGCCAGGTCTCTACGGCACCGGGGTCGATGAAGTCATCGAGGAGAGTCAGTGGGAAGATACGGCGCAGCTCGCTGATCTTTACCAGAAGCGCAACGGCTATACGGCCGGCGGTGCCCGCAACGGCGCGCCCGCTCCGGAAGCGCTGCGCAGCATGCTGTCAAAGGTTGATCACGTCTTCCAGGCAATCGATTCGGTTGAATACGGACTGACCGACATGACCCACTACTACGGTCATAGCGGTGCGATGAAACTTGCTGCCGACCGCGAGCGGGGAGCTCCCGTCTCGCTGACCTATGCCGAGACCTTCACTGGCGAGGTGCGCATCAGCGCGTCGGATGACCTGCTGCGCCTTGAGGCGCGGGCCAAGTTGCTGAATCCGAAGTGGTACGAGGGGATGCTTGCGCACGGCCATAGCGGTGCGGCCGAGATCGGTAATCGCTTTACGCATCTGGTGGGCTGGGGTACGTTGGGAAGCGTAGAACAGTGGGTGTTCGATGACGCCGCCAAGACGTATCTGCTCGATGAGACGATGCGTCGTCGGCTCGAAGCAGCCAATCCTCAGGCGGTACGCAACGCCGTGGGTCGCCTGCTCGAGGCGAATGGGCGCGGCATGTGGAAGGCCGATGCAGCAACCTTGGAACAATTGCAGGGCATGTACGCCGAGATCGAGGATCGACTCGAGGGAGTCGGCGTGGCGGCCTAAGAGTAAACGCGCCGCGCGCTCCCGACCGTGGCGCGCGTTGGCGCTTGCTCTGGTGTCCGGGCTCGGACTGGTCGCCTGCGAGCGAGAACCGCAAGGAGCCGCGGGTGTTGCCGATGCCGGCTACCAAGCAACGCTCATCGAGCAACTGATCGATGCGAAGCCCGGTCAGGTGATCGAGATTCCACCGGGGCGGTACGCGTTTGATCGAAGCCTCACGCTGCGCACCGATGGAGTGACGCTGCGTGGCGCAGGCATGGATAAGACCGTGCTGACCTTTGCGGGGCAAAAAAGCGGCGCCGAGGGCCTGCTCGTCAATGCGAGCGGATTCACGCTCGAGGATCTCGCCATCGAAGACACCAAGGGCGATGCGGTCAAGATCAACGAGGGCGAGCGCATCACCTTGCGCCGTCTACGTATCGAGTGGACGGGTGGACCCAAAACCACCAACGGCGCTTACGGTCTGTATCCAGTTCGTACGCGCAAGGTGCTGATCGAGGATTGCGTGGTGCGCGGCGCATCGGATGCCGGCATTTACGTTGGGCAGTCGACGGACATCATCGTTCGCCGCAATCGAGTCGAATTCAATGTTGCCGGCATCGAAATCGAAAACTCTCGTCGCGCCGATGTGTATGACAACGAGGTCACGCGCAACACGGGCGGCATACTGGTGTTCAATATGCCGAACTTGCCTGAGGCGGGCGTCGGCACGCGGGTGTTCAACAACCGCATCTATGAGAACAACACCGCAAATTTCGCTGCCAAGGGCACCGCTGTGGCGAGCGTTCCTGCAGGGTCCGGCGTCGTCATCAATGCCAACGATCAGGTAGAGATCTTTGGCAACACGCTGCGTGATAACGCGACCGCGCACATCATCATCTCAAGCTATTTCTCGACCGGTTACATGAACTCCTACAGCGTGGCACCCGGATTTGACCCCTACCCCGAAGCGATCCACGTGCATTCGAATCGCTACACCGGTGGCGGCGACAGTCCCGACGGGTTCGATCTGAAGGCGTTGAAGCTCGCCATGTTCGGGCTCGGCGGGCGTCTGCCGCCCGTGCTGTGGGACGGCTATGTCGACACGAAGAAGCTCGTCGGTGGCCGATTGCCAGCCGATCAGGCGCTCTGCATTCGCGACGCCGGAGCGGTCCTCAATGCCGATGGGCCCGGTAAGTATCGCAACCCCGCCCTCGATGAAAAGTCGTTTCGTTGCGAATTGCCGCCGCTGAGGGCGGTGTCTTGGGAACCGGCGGGATGAGATCACGGGACCTGCAATTTCTTTGTTTTTTCGCTTTACTCTGCGTCGCAGGGTGTGGGCGCATGACGCCCCCGCAGTTTCATGCGCAGACCAATCCTGAGCGCTTATCGGACTGGGGTGTGCTGTATACCGACCAAGGCGCGCTACGAGTCGCCGAAGGCGTGCAGGTGTATCGATTGGCGACGCCTCTCTTCAGTGACTACGCCCAGAAATTACGCACGGTATGGCTGCCGCCTGGGCAGTCGGCGCGGTACTCACCATCGTCCGTGTTCGATTTCCCGGTCGGCACGGTCATCAGCAAGACCTTCTACTACCGGCGTGACGTGCAAGACGGTGATCGTGTATCCGAAGCGCCCCATGTCGAGGCAACGTCGCTCGACCTGCGCGACATTCGACTGATCGAGACTCGGTTGCTGGTCAGGCGGGAGAGTGGATGGGTGGCATTGCCCTATGTCTGGAACGAGGACCAGACTGAGGCTCGGTTGACCCGCGCGGGCGCCTCGTTTGCGCTGCGGCAGGTGCGGGATGACGGTGGCGAAGAGCCGTTTACTTATATGGTTCCCGACAGCAATCAATGCGCCGGCTGTCATGCGCCCAACGTCAAAGCCGGTCAGCTGCAACCGATCGGGCTCAAGGCGCGCCACCTGCCGGCCGAGCAACTCGGTGCCTGGTCGAGTGCGGGCATATTACAAGGCATGCCCTTGGCGGCCGATCTACCGCGGGCGATCGATTGGACCGATGAGTCGATCGACATTGGATCGCGGGCGCGGGCTTACCTCGACATCAACTGCAGTCATTGCCACAACCGCAGCGGCCCAGCCGATACCTCGGGGCTGGTGCTCGATTTGAGCGCCGAGCCGGACGTGGCCATGGGCGTGTGCAAGCCGCCGGTCGCCGCGGGCCAGGGCACGGGTAACCGGCGCTTTGGCATTGTTCCAGGCCGTCCGGGCGAGTCGATCCTGTTATACCGCATGGAGTCGACCGACCCTGGAGCCATGATGCCCGAGCTGGGCAGGGGCCTCGCGCACGAGGAGGGTAACGCCCTTGTACGGCGGTGGATCAGTGCCTTGCCTGGTGACTGTGGCGTCAGTGCAACCTAGACGCTATCGACAAAGTAATGTGAAATCGACAAATGAGGTTACGTCGTCAGCTCGCCGTTTTTGCTTTCCTTGCAGCTTTGGGGCTACCGGGATCTATGGCGCACGCGCAGATCGACAATCCCGTGGCTACCCGGCCGACGAGCATCGGATCGATGGGCGCTTGGAACCCCGTGGTGGCATGGACCGTCGACGAAGCCACAGGACTCGTGACGATCAATATTCGGGCGCCAGGGCGCAAGCCAATCGCTGGCGGTCGTGTCGACGGCAAGCCCTTCGGGCGTGATCCGGACGGTCGAAAGACCGTTACCCATCAACTCACTCCTGGCCCATATCGGTTCACTGTGACCGTTCGCGATGAGCTCGAACGGGTGTACGAGCAGTTGGTTACCGGCAGTTGGGGTGCTGCGGTTGCAGCGAGTCCGCCGCCTGCGGTTGCCTCGCCACCCGCAGTGACTTCATCACAGAGTGCCGGGCCGGTGGTCGCGGCGGCCGACGATTGGAGGCCTAGCATCACTTGGAAGGTTGACGACAAGTCGGGCGCATTGACTCTGTCGGTGGATTCGGCCGACGGGCGTGAGGTCACGAGTGTTCTGATCAACGGTCTGCCTGAACCGGGAGCGCCGGCTAAACAGCGCGCGATCGTCAGGCAACTCCTTCCCGGCGCGTTCCGTTTCACAGTGGTGGCGAGCAATGCGAGCGGCCAAAGATTCCAGCAGGCGGTTGTCGGCTCTTGGCAAGGAGCACCGCAACTGCCGCCGACGGCTCCGCCATCAATCGCACCCACCATCACGCCTGCGCCGGTGATGATGGCCGAACGCAAGTGGGAACCACGTATCGAGTGGGAGCTTGACCCTGCGAGTGGTGATGTACGCGTGACGGTAACGGCGGAGGGTAATGCCGCGATTTCTTCGGTGCGGATTGCGGGTGTCGAGCAGGGCGGTGCGAAAGATGGCCGCAAGGTGGCAACGCACAAGGTCAAGCCGGGCGACTTCAACTTCCTCGTCTCAACCACCGATGCCTCAGGCAGGATTCACAATCAACAGGTCGCGGGAACGTGGAAAACCACGCCGCCGCCGGTTGCACCACCTTCGGTGGCTGTAGCCGCTGCAACACCCCCGGCACCCGCGCCGGTTGCAGCGCTACCGACGCCGGCTGCCACCAAGCCGGCTGTGCCCGCCTCTGCGCCCGCAGTGCCCGCGGTCGCATCGTCTGCCGCGCCACCCACACCGTCGGTGGTCGCATCAGCGACAACGGTATCGGCACCCGGCAGTTCCAAGGTTATGCCCGCATGGCAACCCGATATCAATTGGACCCTCGATTCGAAGACCGGCGTTGTTAGCGTAACTGTCGATTCGGTCGACGGTAGGGCCGTCAATACCGTGTTGATCGATGGCATGGATATAGGTGGAAACGCGGGACTCAAACGCTCACTGTCGCGAGGCGTTGCGCCCGGTGAGTTCAGTTTCGTCGTGTCAGCGGTTGACCCTTTGGGTCAAGTCGCCAACAGGGTGATCACGGGCAATTGGAAGCTCCTCGGCCGTGCTACCTCTACGGCCACTGCATCCGCCAAAGTCAACTTTGCCAAGAGCGTCTTCGCGCTTGTTATCGGCAATTCGAAGTATTCGTTTGGCCCGCTCGAGAATCCCAAGAACGATGCAAATGCGATAGCAAAAAAGCTGCGCGACTTCGGTTATGACGTCGAAGTTGTTTTCGACGCGTCACGCAATCAGATCGTGGAGGCACTGAGCGCCTCGCTCAGTCGGGCTGAGAAAGCGGATGTCAACCTTCTCTACTATGCAGGCCATGGCGTGCAGATCAACGGCGTGAACTATCTCGTTCCCACCGATGTCAGCCTCACGAATACCGAAACGCTGCAGTTTTCGGCGGTAAAGATCTCCGAAATCATCGACAACTTCATGCCGGCGAAAACCCGCCTCGTCTTTCTCGACGCATGTCGCGACAATCCGCTTGCTCGCTCGTTGCGTCGCTCGCGTAACGCTGCGGGTTCCGGACTCGCTGCCATGGATGTAGCGAGCGGAACATTGATTTCCTATGCGACGAAGGACGGAAGTGTAGCCCTCGATAACGCAGGCGCCTCGGGAGCGAATAGCCCCTACGCCAAGGCCTTGCTGGAACATCTGGGCGAGCCTCTCGACATTACGTTGGTGTTGCGCAAAGTTCGGCAGAAGGTTTTGGACGACACGAATAACCAGCAGATTCCCTGGGACTACGGCTCCTTGACCGGCTCTGAGCTGATACTCGGCCGCGCATCAAATCCCTGATCTCGAAAACAATAAGGTCACCAGTTTTGTCACAGCAAATGGCGAATCCGCTTCGAGTCGGGTTTTGGGGGGTGCGTGGCAGCGTGCCTTGTCCAGGGCCGGACTATGTCGAGTTCGGCGGCAATACCAGTTGTGTCAGCGTCGAATGTGGTGACGCGCTGCTGATCTTCGATGCGGGCTCGGGCATCCGGCCGCTTGGCAATAGCGCAGCCTTCGCCACTCGTCGAAGTGCCTCGTTGTTTTTTTCGCATTTCCATCACGATCACATCGTGGGCTTTGCCTTCTTCGGACCGATTTTTGTTCCTGGGTTCCAGTTGACCGTTCACGCCGCGCGCCGCTTCGGCACTCCTAGTGTGCATGCGGTGTTGAATACGGCGCTCAGTTCGCCTTATCTGCCAGACCTGATGCCCGTGGTGGGCCCGCAGTGCGTCTTCAATGACTTCGTGGTCGGCGACGACTTGCAGATCAACGGTGAAGTTCGCGTCAAGACGCACGATTTGTGCCACCCGGGTGGGGCCACCGCATATCGCGTCGAAAATGGTGCTCGATCGGTGGCCTACATCACTGACCATGAAACGGCCCTGGCGGCGGATGATGCCTTGCGTGGGTTCGTCCAAGGCTGCGACGTCTTGATCTTCGATTCCATGTTCGATGAGCGTATCGATGCCGACAAGCCGCGCTGGGGACACTCGACGGTACAGGAGGGGCTCACGCTGGCGCGCGAGGCCGGGTGTGCACAGTTCGTCGCGTTTCACCACAACCCGAACTATCCCGACTCGGTGATGCGGGGGCTTGATGCCTGGCTGGCCGAACAACGAGGAGTCAAGGCCTTTGCAGCACGTGAAGGCCTGAGTCTTTTGATCGAATGAAGTCGCGGGCGCCGTGACCTCCACGTATTTTCACGCGGCGGACTGGGCCGTCGTCGCGCTTTATTTTGCGCTCGTGACTTGGATTGGTCACAGTGTCAAAGGCCGACAATCCACCATTCAGGAATACTTCCTGGGGTCACGGTCGCTCCCATGGCCCGCGGTTTCTGCTTCGATTGTCGCTACGGCGGTCAGCGGGGTGACGTTCATCGGCGTGCCATCGCTGGTGTTTGCGCAGCAGGGCGATTTTCGCTATTTGCAGTTCTGTCTGGCAGGACTCTTGTCAAAGTGGATCCTCGGTCGCTGGATCTTGCCGCAGCTCTACGCGCGTAACTATTCGAGTCCGTACGATTTCATCCGCGAGAAGCTTGGCTCCGGCTTGGGCCGATTGTCCGCCATGCTGTTTTTCATCGGTGCTGTGCTCGGTCAGGGCGTTCGAGTATTCGCCGTTTCGCTGGTGCTGGAACTTCTGACGGGCCTTGGTTTCGCATGGTGTGTACTGCTCAGCGTGGGTGTGGCGGCGATCAGCACACTACTTGGCGGAGTGCGCGCCGTTGTCTGGTCGGATGTGCTGCAGTTCGCCATGTTTGTCGGTGGTGGACTGCTCGCAGTATGGTTCGTTTCGGCAGGCTATCCCGGCGGATTTTCTGGGGTGCTGGATGCTGCGGACTCGGCCGGCAAGACCCATGTACTCGTGCTCGATGCCGACCCCCGGGTCAACTTCACATTTTGGGCTGCTGTGTTCGCCATGCCATTTCAGAATCTGGCGGCATACGGCACCGATCAGCTGAATACCCAGCGCATGCTTTGTTGCCGCTCGGTGCGCGAGGCACGGCTCGCACTCTACGCGAGCAACGCCGGCGAGTTCGTCGTACTGCTTTTTTTGCTGGTGGGCGCGTCGCTGTGGGCTTACTACCAGGTCAATCCGCTCGATCCTGCCTTCGCGGCGCTCGTACAGCAAAACATCGATCGTATTTTCCCCGCGTTCATACTGTCAGAGATGCCGATTGGACTGCGCGGCTTTATGGTGGCTGCGTTGTTCGCGGCGGCCATGTCGAGCCCGGTGTTGTCCGCGCTCGCTGAAACGTCGATCACTATGTTTCATGCGGGACATGCGGCCGGTACGCTCGCCGAGGATCGCGCCGTATGGCTCTCCCGCTTGCTCGTCGCCGTATGGGCGGCTGTGCTCGGAGGCTTCGCGCTGCTGCTATCGGGCACTGGCGAGCAGTTGGTGCCATTGGCTTTCGCGATGACTGCGTATACCTATGGCCCGATGCTGGGGCTGTTTCTCTTGGCCTTATTCGTGCCGAAGCATCGCATCGTCAATCCGAAGGTCGGCGTACTCGTGTCGCTCACGGGAGTATTTGTGGTACACAATGCCCATTGGCTCGGGTTGTCGGCTGCCAAAGAAGTGGTCGCCTTCCCGTGGCTGTTTCCATGGGGTGTGATGCTGTGTGTAGGGTTTGCCATGCTGCCGCTCCGGCGTCAGGCTGGCCGCGGTTGAGCGCATAGAGGGGGTGTTTATGCTGGGCGCAATGCAGGATCATCCACTACTGATCTGGCGGTTGATCGAGTTCGCAGCGCGAAATCATCCGACCACTGAGGTGGTCTCCCGGCGCGTGGAGGGAGACCTGCACCGCTATGACTACCAATCGGCTGTGCGTCGGTGTCGTAAGGTCGCCAATGCGCTCGATTCATTGGGTGTGGACCGCTGCGAGCGGGTGGCGACTCTGGCCTGGAACGGCTATCGACATTTCGAGTTGTACTACGGGGTTAGCGGCAGTGCTCGCGTTCTGCACACCATCAATCCGCGCCTGCCTCCTGATCAGATCGCCTGGATCGTCAACGATGCGGAAGATCGAGTCATCTGCTTCGATCTGACGTTCCTGCCGATCGTGCGCGCGATCGCTGCGCAGTGCTCGACGGTCAAGCACTGGATTGCTCTCTGCGATAGCGATCGACTGCCCACGGATACCGGAGTTTCCGGTCTCATGAGTTACGAGGCGTGGATCGAACCTGCGAGCGAAGAGTATGTCTGGCCCGAGTTCGACGAAAAGACTGCCGCGGCGTTGTGCTATACGAGCGGCACCACCGGCAATCCGAAAGGAGTGCTGTATAGCCATCGCTCGACGGTGTTGCACGCCTACGGCTCGGCCTTGCCCGACATGGTTAACGTATCGGCACGTGACTGCATCTTGCCGGTCGTGCCCATGTTCCATGTCAACGCCTGGGGTGTGCCGTATGTGGCACCGATGGTCGGCGCCAAGTTGGTCTTCCCGGGTCCTGCCCTCGATGGTAAGTCGATCTACGAGCTGCTCGAGAGCGAGAAGGCCACGGCCGCGGCGGGCGTTCCAACGGTATGGCTCGCCTTGCTGAATCATGTCGATTCCATTGGAGGCCGTTTTAATACGCTGAACCGCACTTTGATCGGTGGTTCGGCGTGTCCGCCTTCGATGATTGAACGGTTTCTGGCCTATGGCGTCACCGTGCAACACGGCTGGGGCATGACGGAGATGTCGCCGCTTGGCACGATCAGCAATCTCAAGTTGGCCCAGTTGGCCTTACCCGTGGATCAACAGCGTCGGTATCTGGAGAAGCAGGGCCGCGCCGTCTTCGGTATCGATCTGAAGATCGTCGACGAGACGGGTCGCGAGTTGCCTTGGGACGGCAAGTCGGCGGGAGACCTGCTCGTGCGAGGACCTTGGGTGGTGTCCGAGTATTTCAGCGGCACTCTCGGCGGCAAACTAACGCCGCCCTTGGTGGACGGGTGGTTCCCAACTGGGGACGTGGCCACCATCGACCCTGACGGATTCATGCAGATCACGGATCGCAGCAAGGATGTGATCAAGTCGGGTGGCGAGTGGATCAGCTCGATCGATGTGGAGAACATCGCCATGGCGCATCCGGGTGTGGCGATGGCCGCTTGCATCGCAATACCTCATCCAAAGTGGGACGAGCGACCGCTGCTGGTCGTGGTTAAAAAGCCGGGTGTGGAGATGACGCCGCGCGAGATCCTCGACTTTTTCGCGGGCAAGGTGGCCAAGTGGCAGGTGCCGGATGACGTGGTGTTTGTCGACAGCATCCCACTCGGCGCCACGGGCAAGATGCTCAAGGCCCGGCTGCGCGAGACATTCCGTAACCATCGCCTGCCGGGAGCCTAAAGATCTGCGACTGCGGTATCCTTTCGCCCCATGAGCCATGGACGCGTTACGCCGGAACTGCGGCGCTGGATCGTCAAGCAAGTCGAGGCCGGGCAAACGCCCGAAGGCTTGCTTCAATCCATGATCGCCAATGGCTGGCCGGAATCGGTGGCCCTCGAAGTCATGGAGCGCACCCTGCGCATTCGGGTCGCCCAGATCAAGGCCGGTGAGAATTCCAAAGAGGCGGCCGACGAAGGCTCAGAGGGGTGAGCCGTGTCCGCCATCACCCGCGCTGAAATTGACGCGCTGCCTGCCTTTCCGCTGATCGAGCCGGATTTTCTGACGCGCGATGAGCACGCTGCACTGCTCGGCTTTGCCGATGCGCGGATCGAACTCTTTGGCGAGACGACTCCGAACGGAGACTATTGGCAGGGGCGAACCTTGATGCCGGAGCAGATTCCGGACCCCTCCATTCGTCAAACGCTGCGAGATCTGCAGTCGCGGACGATAGAGCGGCTTACGGCTCTGCTTACGGCTGAGTTCGGCGAGTCTCCGCCCATCTATTCGGATCTCGTCAACTACGCTCGATGGCCGGCAGGCTACGAGTTGCAGCCGCATGCCGACAGCGAAAACCCAGGCGGGGCACCGCATCCTTTCCCTTGGCGTGACTTCGCCTCAGTGATCTATCTGAACAATGACTATGTCGGTGGAGAAATCTACTTTCCGAATCTCGGTATCGAGCTAAAGCCGAATCCGCGAACGCTGATCGTATTTCCTGGGACGCTGTTCTTCCTGCATGGTGTGCGGCGGGTGGAGCGGGGCATGCGTCATACCATCGCCTCGTTCCTGACCTTTGATGCGACGCGACGCTACGTCTTTTGAGCACGGG
>JACCEB012026227.1_pt1 | contig 10919 bp, 14 predicted proteins | sample 7454761 | NCBI WGS metagenome assembly JACCEB01 (sample SAMN15323454, study PRJNA562643) | freshwater metagenome | isolation source: river surface water | place: USA:Blue River Watershed | collected 2017-08-18 | reverse complement strand
CGGCGTCATTGGTACGGCTCATTACGCCGATACCGGCATAGAGCAATACAGTGGCGCCCAAGAATACGTAACCAATCATGGCACGACCCATTCCCATTTGCTCGAGGATCGCAAGGATCACAACGAACAAAATGAATCCGCCGGTATACCAACCGTAGACTTTGTTTAGTTGCTTTCTAAAGGCTGCATTGCTACCGCCGCCGCCAAAGACGCTTCCGTCATTAGGTGTCATTCCAGCCATGATTAATCTTCCTCCACTTCAGCGCAGTCATACTCTTTATCAAGATTGTTCATGTAATGCGCGTAATAAGCGATGATTAATACATAAACCACCAATGCGCCTTGCGCTCCGACCCAAAAACTAAATGGCCATCCAAAAAAATTGAATGACAGTTCGCGGGCGTTATAGCCAACAACAAAGGTCACCACAAACCAAATGCCCAACAGCAAAGCTGTCATGCGTAGGTTCTTAGACCAATATTGTTTGTGCGATTCTGTTAATTGCATAACAGTTTCTCCTTAAGTTAATAAAAACAACTACTGCAAACTTCGTACAACAACTTCGGTGTGCTAAACAGTTAGACCGGTCTCCCGCTCAAGCTGTTTAGCGAATTTAGGTTCAAAATCTTTCAAATGCCTAATGATTTTTACTGCTTCTTCGGGTTCTTGGCGATCCACATAAACCCTTGCTAATTGGTACCAACCATAAGGGCTCATGGGCTGTAATTGGGTATTTTTCCTCAGGGCTTTAGTGGCTTCGTCAAAACGGCGTTGCTGAATTAGGGTTAGCCCTAATCCATACCAGGCTAAATCCATCTTTTCATCAAGAGCAAGGGCTTTTCGAAAACTAAACTCAGCGTCTTCAATTTGACCCTCTTCCTCTTGTAAAAAACCTAGGTTGTACCAAGAATATGCTGGGGCATCAGAACGCTGAACCACAATCTTATAGAGAGTGATTGCGCCAGCTTTATCACCTGCTTGGGTTTTTAAGTAAGCCAAGCTAGAAAGTACATAAGAATCATTTGGATACTCGCGCAACATGTCCTCAAATACCTCTGTAGCGCGTTTCTTTAAACCGAGCACAATTAGAAATGAAGCCCAGTATTTAAAGAGATACCAACGCAAATCGCGCTTTACTGACATAGCTCAACCCCTATAGAGATACAGTGCTCAATTTTGGCAAGGGTCACAGCGATATAAAGAACTGCAACAATACAAAAGGCAACAAACGGGATCTGATGATTAGCAATTTGCTTTGGGGAAATAAAGCGGGCTGTTGCGGTCCACGGTTTATTGATAATTTGAAAAAGTTGATAGAACAAATTTGTTTCACGCTTTTGCCCAGAAAGCACGAACAGCAGGCCCTGTCCGATAAGGGCTAAGCCACCAATGTAAAGCAACAACTGGGCAATATTTAAGAATAAAAGCACTCAAAAGCCTTTTGTGGATTAAAAAACCAAGGTGCATTATGGTTGGGGTCGAAAATCACCCAAATCGGTGATTTCCCTATGTATTACTCTTTATTGCGGGGTTAAGGTAAGTGTTTACCCTTATTATTTAAATAAATCTAGTTTCTAGGGATCCAAGCCCCTTGCTTCGCAAGGTTTTTAAGCTCAGTAAAGTTCGAGGCCTCTTTCTGGATCCCCTCCCAAATGCGTAAGAGCAATTCACAGGTTACCAGGGTATCGGATGCAGCTTGGTGACGAACAGCGCACTCCAAACCAAAGAAATCAAGCCAGTCATCAAGCGCTCTTGCTTTTGGGTTACCGCCAGCAATCGCTGCCAATGGCTCGATATCAATCCAATCATTTTGTAATGGAGGAAGGCCATGGTGGTGATAAGCCCGATTAATCATTCCCATATCAAAAGGCGCATGAAATGCCAGCAAAGGCGCATCGCCCACCCATTGCCTAAATTCCTCCAACACTTCCTGCGGAGATCTTCCACTTTCTTGAGCACCAACACCAATATGGTGAACCAAGATATTGTCTTTATCAGAAGGAAGCACTTGTTTGATCACCGCCTCATAACTATCACCTAAAACAATGGCGGGTTTTGTAAACTCAGCCCCCACTTCAATTGCAATTGCTGCAATGGCGAGTAGGCGATCACTCGATGGATCTAATCCAGTGGTCTCGACATCCAACACGATCCATCGACGGGGCTCTACTTCTGATCTAGTAAAGAATGTGTTCTTAAAAAACTTAGCGCACATAATCCAACTCTAACTGCTGTTGAAGATTACGCACTTTCGATAAAGACTCTCGCAAAATTGTTTTATCCACTGAATTGAGTTGTTCAACATCGACTGCATTGGGATTACCACCAATCGAGTGGCCATCAATTTGTGCGGCCAAACGAAGTGTTTGTAAATACTCAAACGATGCAATCCAGCCCTTGCTCTCTGCTTCAGTTACATTTAACGCCCGCCCCACGGCGGCTAAACGCTCTCGGGTATTAATGGCTTCAATGCCATTGGCGAGAGCATAAATTCGTGCAGCATCGACTACGATTGCCGTGCCTTGCATTTTGATATCAATGATTTTCTTACCATCCAGCTCTTTTGTTTCTAGACTTCCAAACCAATTAAAGGGAACTTTCCATGTCAGTGAGTTCTCGGCCAGTAATTTAATAAAGCGCGGGGTTGCTAGCGCACGTTTGGTCACATATTCGCGCAGGGGCTTGAGGAGAGACTCATTTCCAGCGAGCGCCCGAAAGTCAAAAAAGATACTAGCTTTGAGCAAATCCTCTGGGTTACCTTGATCAATCCAACGCTCAAAGCGCTGTAACCATTCCTGTTGGCTAATGCAGAGCTCAGGGTTGCTGGCCATGACATTACCCTTGCACAAGGGATAGCCACATTGATCTAAGGCCTTATTCACATCGCTGGCAAATGCTAAGTACTGTTCCTTTTCCTTACTTTGAGTGTCTATAAAGACAAGTGCATTATCTTGATCAGTCGCGATGGTTTGTTCGCCACGTCCTTCAGAACCTAATGCAATCCACGCAAAGCACTCCAGATCCAAGTGATGTCGCTTTGCAAAAAGCTCGATCAGGCGCGCGGTTAAGACATCATTTAAATGACTAATCAAAGTGGTCATCTGCCTCGCCTGAACGCCTTGACCTAATAAATTTCGTGCAAACTTGCGAATATTGCTAGCACACTCTTTTAGGTCGACAACATCATCTGCTAAGCGAATGGCGCTACTAATATTGTTGAGCGAGAGACGTTGCAGGGAAAATAAATCGCGCTCTGAAATGATGCCAATAATTTCTTTGCCCCGTAAAACAGGAAGGTGGCGTATGTGATGGCGGGACATGATTAAACCAGCCGTCTCCGCAGTATCATCCACGCTTAGGGTTTTGACCCCCTCTGACATCACTGTTGAAATTGGGGTATCAAGGGACATCTGCGCCAAGGTTACACGACTTAATACATCGTAACGGGTCAAAATTCCAGCAATAGTCCCCGCCTGATCAACTACCAATACTGAGCCAACTTTTTTGTCATGTATCAATTGCAAAGCATCTCTGAGTGGGGTATCGGGTAATACGGAGATTGGTTTTTTAAGTACCAAATCACCGAGTGGACTTTCTAAAGATTGCTCAGTCAACGCTTGCGAGGCAAAACTATTGCGCAATGCAGTGCGCGACTCCTCCAGTAATTTCAGGATGCGATTATTTAAAAAATCGCTAAACGGTTTTGACTGCTTTGCCAACTCATGCATTTGCCCCACCGGAAATGCCAAACAAAAGCAATCCTCTACAGCGACATACTTTGAAGTAACAGGCCTGTTTGCATAGCACGCACTGACCGAAAATAGCTCACCGGCAGCAAGCTCAAATCCCATCTCCTCAAAACCAGGAATTAAACGTCGTCCTGAAACACGACCTTGACGAATTAAATATAAATTTTTAGGGACACCATCAGCGGGCGACAAAATAAGCTCATCTGGAGCAAAGTAGTTTTCTACCGAATAACGCAGAAAATAATCCACATCAGCCACCGCCATTTTCGAGAAAGGTAAAACACGCATCAACTGTTGGCGTAGGTTTTGAACGAGACTGTGGGAAATGGGATTAGTTTTGACTATGTCTGCTGAGCCCATAATAAAAATAGCCTTGAGTGGTTTGGAATGCTTGACTATTTCATTATGAACACTATGGGCTTGCTTATCAATACAATACGGTTTGGAAGACTATTCGCCTAGATATTTAGTCAACTAATCTTTATTGGGATACCTTATGTCGCCGACCCTCATCAACATAGTGAGCACCACCATTTTTGCGTTGGCGGTTATCCACACATTCTCAACCAAATTTTTTGAGCATTTAGCCCATAAAAATCCTAACCACGCTGGTGTTTGGCACCTGTTGGGTGAGGTTGAAGCAGTTTTTGGTTTTTGGGCGATGGTCTTGGTTACTTTTTTCTTTGTCTATAGCGGTAATCAAGCAACGATTCAGTATCTGGAAAGTCTCAATTTCACCGAACCGCTATTCGTCTTCGTCATCATGGTGATTGCGGCCAGTAAGCCCGTCTTGGAGTTTTGCCTATTCTTGGTAACTCGAGTTGCCGCTCTCATTCCACTTAAGAAGTCAGTTTCATTTTTTTGGGTCACCCTAACATTAGTTCCCCTCTTGGGATCCTTCATCACTGAGCCTGCAGCAATGACGGTTGCCGCTCTCCTCTTACGCGATCATTACTTTTCCAAGAAGATCTCATCTAAATTAATGTATGCTGCTCTAGGTGTTTTATTTGTGAATGTATCGATTGGTGGCACATTAACTCCGTATGCAGCACCTCCAATCTTGATGGTCGCGGCTAAGTGGAACTGGGATATTGTCTTTATGCTCCATGAGTTTGGCTGGCGCTCTGCCCTAGCAGTTGCAGTTAACTCGGGGCTGCTTAGCATACTGTTCTACAAAGAATTACTCCAGGTGTCTACTGCTCCTAGCGAAAAGCGGATTGATGTAATCCCATTTGGCGTGATTGCAATTCATTTACTCTTTTTATTAGGCGTTGTTATCTTTGTTCATCACTCTGTTATTTTCATGGGCTTATTTCTTTTCTTTATTGGTTACACCACCGCGTATGCGCGCTATCAAAATAAGTTGATTTACCGTGAGAGTTTGATGGTCGCTTTCTTTCTTGCTGGTCTAGTAGTTCTCGGAGGGCAGCAAAAATGGTGGCTACAACCTTTACTCGCTAATTTAGATGCCGATACTGTGTATTACGGTGCAACTGCTTTGACAGCAATTACCGATAATGCAGCCCTTACGTATTTAGGCTCTCTAGTTGACGGTCTCTCAGATGAATTTAAGTACGCCCTCGTCGCGGGCGCAGTGACGGGTGGCGGTTTAACAGTCATTGCTAACGCGCCCAATCCGGCAGGTTACTCAATTCTGCGCCCCAGCTTTGAAGAAGGCGCAATTAGTGCACTCTATCTGTTTATTGCTGCCGTACCACCTACTATTGTTGCCATTATTGCCTTCCGCTTTATTTAGTTCATGAGCTATCGACTTATTGCATTTGATGCGTATGGAACACTGTTTGATGTTTATTCAATTGGTGCGTTAGCTGAAAGACTTTTTCCAGGGCAAGGCAAAGCACTATCTGTCTTGTGGCGTGATAAGCAATTAGAGTACACCCGTCTTATTTCGCTAAGTGACCCACAGAATCCTGCTGGTAGCAAACACTATCAGTCCTTTTGGGACGTCACTATTGCGGCATTACGCTACTCTTGTAAACAAATTAGGCTTGATTTAACCCAAGAGTACGAAGCCCAATTGCTCGGGCAATACGCCAAGTTAAATCCATTCCCAGAATCCAAAGAAGTTGTTCAGGCCATTCATGACAGTGGTCTAAATACCTGCATCCTATCCAATGGTAATAGCGAGATGCTTTCTTGGGCGATTGGTCATAGTCAATTAGGAAATTATTTGGATGCAGTTATTTCAGTGGATGAAGCACGTCAGTTCAAAATCATGCCTGCAAGCTACCAACTGGTTTTAAACCATTTTCCGATTGCCAAGCAGGAAGTTTTGTTTGTTTCCTGTAATGCCTGGGACATTATTGGCGCCAATTGGTTTGGCTTTGACACCTTCTGGGTAAATCGCTATCAATTACCCTTTGATGAAATTGGTATAGCACCCAAGTATCGAGGTGAGAACTTAAATGATCTTTGGCAATTATTAAAACCTAACTAAAGATCATTGCCCCAATTTCATACAACAAATAGGCAATGCCAACGGCCAAGACGGTATAGACAACCGCTTGTACAAAAGTCTTACCCAAAACACCTATCCGCTCAAATAAGAAGGACGAAAATGAATAGTCGGGATTTTTCTCTTTTTGCCAAACTCGATAAGCCAAAATCGATAGATAGAGATTGAGGGCCAACCAGAGGACCAAGGCGATATCGATGAGCAGAAAGACGTATTGCATTCCGGCATTCTAGAGCTTTTTCTTATGGCGGTGAATGTCATTACAATCCCCCAAAGACTCTGAAAGCGTAATTTGGATTTTGCCTACCTGATTGATGTATTTCTACATCTTGATAAAAACTTAGCGCTCATTGCGAACGAATGGGGAACGTGGATTTATGTTCTCCTCTTTGCCATTATTTTTGTTGAGACCGGCTTGGTCGTCATGCCTTTTTTACCGGGCGACTCTTTACTCTTTGTGGCTGGAGCATTGACTGCTGTGGGTGAGCTAAATCTGCCTCTCTTGATGTTTTTGCTAACTACTGCAGCGATTCTTGGGGATGCTGTTAACTATTCTGTAGGGCGCTATGTTGGCATTAAAGTTTTTTCTTGGGAAAACTCACGCTGGTTTAATAAAAAAGCCTTTGACCAAGCCCACGCATTCTATGAAAAATATGGCCCAATTACGATTGTGGTGGGTCGCTTTCTTCCCTTTATTCGCACCTTTGCTCCTTTTGTAGCAGGTGTTGCACAAATGCGCTATCCGGTCTTTGTCCTCTACAACATTATTGGGGGGATTATTTGGGTTTGCAGTCTTACCGCACTAGGCTATCTCATCGGCGATCACCCCTGGGTAAAGAGTAATTTCTCGATTGTTGCACTAGCAATGATCATTATTCCGGGCCTGCCTGCTTTGTGGATCTTCTTAAAAGAATTACTGGCACGCTTTCGCAAGTAAACGATCTACTTTAGAAACCTCATGGATCATCACAATAAATCGATTGTCATTATTGGTAGCGGGCTAGCAGCCTATACCCTAATCCGGGAATACCGCAAACTCAATACCGAACAGCGCATCACTCTGGTCACCCAAGAAAATGGAGATTTTTATTCCAAGCCTATGCTCTCAACAGCTTTTGCAAGTAAGAAGGATGCAGCTCAATTGGTTTCCAGTTCAGCAGAGAAAATGGCTGAGCAACTCAATCTTGTAATTCATATGCGTACAACGGTTGATGCAATTGATGCGTCCCAGCAATCGCTTTTCATCCGAGATGCAAATAATCGGCAATCTACTCTGGGGTACAGTAAGCTAGTCTTGGCTTTGGGTGCCGATCAAATCCGTCTCAACGTAAAGGGTAATGCTGCTGACCAAATAGTCACCGTTAACGATTTACAGGACTATGCTGTATTTCGAGATCAACTTACTAATAAAAGGAAGATTCTTATCCTTGGCGCTGGTTTAATCGGTTGCGAATTTGCTAATGACTTGAGCCTGGGCGGCTACCAGGTTGAAGTCCTTGATCTAGCAGAACAAGTCTTAGGCCGTCTACTGCCAAGTAAGATTGCCGCCGAACTCCAAGCGAAGCTATCCGCCCTAGGTGTCGTGTGGCATCTTGGCACTACAGCAAGAACTATTACAAAGGAGAATGATCAATTAGCGATTGAGCTCACCAATGGACAAACTCTACATGCTGATCTTGTACTTTCTGCAATTGGTTTGCGTCCCCGGACTGAATTAGCGAACAAGGCGGGTATTACTACTAACCGGGGCATTGTGGTCAATCGACAGCTTGAAACGAATATCAAAGATATTTATAGCTTGGGTGATTGTGCAGAAGTAGAGGGACATGTGTTGCCCTATGTGATGCCGATCATGCAAGCAGCGCGCGTGCTGGCCAATAATTTATCTGGCCAAGAGAATATGCTCACCTATCCAGCGATGCCGGTAATGGTGAAAACACCAGCGCTGCCTTTGGTGGTCTCACCTCCCCCCGCCGGCAGCGAGGGCGCATGGACGATTCAATCGGAAGAGAATGGGATGGAGGGCTTGTTCTACAATTCCCATACTGAATTACTGGGCTTTGCCTTAGCAGGTTCAGCAACTGCTAAACGGGCTGCTCTTACTAAGCTATTGCCAAATATCCTTGGTTAGCCCTTAGGGCGCCACAGGATTATTTATTGGCAGCGCTAGGTAAAGGCTTGAGCGGTGACTCCATCGCAAATACAACAATGCGTTTGGTCATGTCCTGAAAAGCTCCCACTGAACTTGATCCCAAGCGGAATGGCTCGCCCTGAACGGCAACCATACCGCCAGCGATAAATTCTCTTGATTGGCTATCAGTGATGCGATTCTCGACGACCAGAGCGGGTGTTTTGGAGTTTGCACCTGCAGCAAAAGCAGCAGCATTCGTAGCCAAACCAATCGGTGTAAAGTTCCAAGGCTTTAATCCATCGGCCGAGATTTCAGCACCAGTGATACCAACGGCAACCCGCAAAACACCGGGGCCCGGTTTATCAACAATCTTGATATCTGTACGTCGTTGTACCGCTTGACGCATAGCTTCTTCCAAAATCCTCTTGGTTTGTGCAATGACTTCAGGAGTAATTTCTTTTGTGTATTCCGTTTGATTTAAATACACTGGCTCCAGAATCACTGCGTTATAGGCAGATGCCGAAACACCAGGTTTGAGATAACGCCACGCTTTAATATCTTTTGGAGTGTTATCGACTGCCTGCATGACTTTATAGTTGGGTAAAAATCCAGATTCTGGAATCTTCTCGGTCATTAATTTTGGGCCACTGCTACAAGCAACTAAAGCGCTTGCTAACAAAACGCCAGTCATAATGGAAAAGCTACGTTTGATGTTCATAATTTTCCTAAGTAAATAAATAGTTACGCCTAAGACTGAGAATTCCAGCACTTACACCGAATACTAGTGGATAAAGCAATCAATAGGTAGCTGACGATACCGCTTATAAAAATGGTAGGGTCTTGGCTATCAAAATACATTAATAGGCCAACAATCGTAATCACTACTGCAATACAACTCAAAACGGTTTTTGCAAACATAAAGCCCCCCATAAGTGTAAAAAGTATAAAAGAGATTTTTAAACTACTTGAATAATTTTTGTGGGCAGAGGCTTTATAAACTGTTTACACTCGCTATAAAGGAGGCAAGTAAATGCGTATGATCCTATATCTGTTGATTGCTCTAATACCAATCGCAATTGTGTACTCGCGTTTCTTGGATGGCAGCAAACTCAAAGAGTTCTTATTGGCTGTCTCCTATCTCAGTGTGATGGCATGGGCCTTCTTTTTTGCCCTAATCCTAGAAATGCTTCTTAGAATACCTCTGAAATATTCTGTGGCCATTTTGGCGATTGTCTTAGCCTACATTCACTTTAGAACCATTACCCATCTTCGAAAACAACGAGGACAAGATTAAGTCTTGTTTGATTTTGGCTTTTCTGTAATTTCTGGCTGCATCACCTCATCTTGTGGCTGATTAAGATCTAAGGCAACGTGAGACATTTTTTCACCATCCCATTTTTGACCACACCAGCATTCTCCAGCATCATTGATGATGCAAACACCTGATCCACAGCAGCGGCTATCGGGTTTTTTCATAGCGCATCCTAATTACAGATCGTCCTCAACGATTTCCCAGGTACTATCGCCTAACTTTCGGACTGCTTGGCAAAATGACCACCCGTTTGGTACACCGCAACTCCATTCGCTTGGTGAATTCTGCACCAAACGGTAGCCACTAATTGCCTGATCTTGATAGAGGTAATATTTTTTTCCGTAGACTGGGTTGAAAGTAAATTTAGCAGCATGAACCATTTCGGTTGCATCTAATCGTGCCTGCAGTGCCTTTGCTTGACGCATCAAAACTGCGGCCTGTTCCATAATCCTCTCGTACTCTTGATTAGCATGTTGACGGGCAATATTGATTGCCTTATCTTTTTCTTCCTTAATGGGTACAGGTGCAAATTTAGGCGCGCCGACCTCCATAGGGTACTCAATGGCATTATGTCTATCGGGGTCTTTATCTTCGATGCGCATGCTTTTTCTTAAAGGGCTGATTAGGGTAAATTCTAGTGCCTAATGCCTTAAATCACACAGCTCCACAAAGAATCAGGCTTGAAAGCCAGCCAACGAAGAATGGTGACTCTAGGGGTTTTTAATTACTGATAAATCAGTATGGTTAGCTTGGCGGGTCTACTTTCTAATAAAAGTAGATTTATTTCCTTTGAATTTAAAGCCCCGCAAGGGGCTTCTTTTTGACTACTTCTCGACAAAAGCCCGTTCAAATACATAATCACCCAACTCGCCCGATGAGGGAGAGACCTTAAAACCCCGCTGATCTAATAGTTGACTAGTCTCTTTCAGCATTGCAGGGCTGCCACAGATCATGGCACGGTCTACTTTGGGGTCTAAGGGTGGCAGACCAATATCTGCAAATAATTTGCCCGACTCAATTGCTGTAGTCAGTCTGCCGGTATGCGAATAAGCCTCGCGGGTTACTGTTGGGTAATAAATTAACTTCTCTCGCACTAACTCACCCAAATACTCGTCATTGGGCAACTCCTTGGTTAAATACTCTTGATAGGCAAGTTCGTTAACGACGCGCACCCCATGTATTAAAACAATCTTCTCAAAGCGCTCATAGGTATCAGGGTCACGAATGATGCTCAAAAATGGCGCCAAACCT
>JACCEB010677750.1_pt1 | contig 10919 bp, 7 predicted proteins | sample 7454761 | NCBI WGS metagenome assembly JACCEB01 (sample SAMN15323454, study PRJNA562643) | freshwater metagenome | isolation source: river surface water | place: USA:Blue River Watershed | collected 2017-08-18 | reverse complement strand
TCATTTGGTTTTGTTGTTCTTGAAAAATATTATAGGAACGTTTGGAAGTATAAACAGTTTCACCACTAGGTAATTGACTTGGAGGTATTTTTTTTATTTTTTTTTTGGTTTGTTTATCATCATTTTTTAAAAAATAAGCCAAACCTAAAACACTGGCAGTAATGACATATTCCATCTTACTATATAATAATATTATATTATTATAAAAATACCTTAAAAAATTATTTATGATTTTAGAATTTGTGTTTTGAATTTGTGTTTAGAATATATGTTTTGAATTTATCTTTTATATTTTCTTGAAAGAGGAAAAACATAAAAACCCTAATAAAAACCTATTATATTCTTGCCAATTCTTTTCTACCATTGTGTAACCAAAATATTTCAGTGTGATAAATTGTAGCAAGCATTAGGAAAACCAATAAAGCATTTTTATTTTCAGCAAATTTATCGCATTCATGTGTAATCCAATTATAATGAATAAATAAAGCAGGCCAGATAAACATCATCCTCACAACAACCAAATATACTAAACGGAAATAAACACAAGTATTAGAAAAAACTTTCCATCCTTTTTGCATAGCAATTAATTTCATTCCACTTACAATAGACATACCTTCACTCATTCCAACATATAATGATAAACCATACATTTTATAGTAATCAATTGCAATTAAAGCAACTATTCCTAAAACATGGTGAAATAATAAATCTAAACGCATATTTTTCTCAATTCCACGATATACTTGTATAAACATAATAGTTGTATCATAAACAAAATAAGATAAAAACATTTCATTGTAATCTTTCATTTGAGAAACAACTATCTCAGAATCATGGCAAGAATCTCCTAATAATAATGGTAATCTTCTAAATCCTTCATTTGCAATGATAGTACAAACAATGCTTCTCATACAATTAACACTGTATTTTTCAAAAAATCTATTTTCAAGTCCATAACTTTTACAAATTGGATGTATAACAAAAAGTGCTGTACCCATAAATAAAAAAAATTCATAAAAAAGTAAAGAAAACATTTTTAACACTATATAACGACTAAATAAAATTGTTTCGAAACCTTTATATAAAAAATTTATTTATTACATATAATAGGTTAATAAAATGAGTAATTTATGCATAATTGGATATTGTCATTTAGCCGATGGATTTTTAGCCGCAAGCAAAGCATTAGAAAAATTTGGATACAATATATTCTTTTTTCCTTATTTATCAATGATTATGGATAAAGTAGAGGATAGAAATATAAAATGTAAAGAATTTTTTGAATTGAATAAAATTAATGTTTGTTTGTGGTGGTGTAATAACATTGAGACAAACGATTATTTAGAAATGATTTTAAGTAATCAAAAACATTTTTTCTTTAATTGGGACCCTGTTTTATATGATTATGAAAACTTTAATGCAGATGTATGGAAAGATACGATTTTAAAGAAAAAAAATGTATATCCATTGATGGATGCAGTACTAACTTGTTTTGAAAGAGAAATAACTTATTTTCAAGATGAAAACCCAGATGTAAAAATTTTTTATGATCCTCCTGGTTTTGATTCTTCTATGACTTATCCAATAAATAATGAATCCGAATGCAAAAAATATAAATCAGACATTAGTATTGTATGTACAAATTTATATGATTATGAAAAAGAATTTCCTTCAAAATCAACCAATATTGGTAGAAGAGAAATAGTAGATTATCTTTATTCAGTTAGAGACAAAATTGATTTTCACATTTATGGTATCGAAAAGTTTGGGTCTATGTATCCAGATTGTTACAAAGGTTTTATAAAATATGATGATTGTAAATATGTTTTTAGTAATTCAAGAGTAAATTTATCTATTCATCCAATGGTAAATACTCTTCATTCAAAAAATTCTTATTATGAATATTATTCTGAAAGAGTTCCTCAAATTCTTGGTTCCCAAGGTTTATTAATGACTAATTCTGATTATGTACATATTTTAGATAAAGAAACTGATTATCTATTTGTTCAGGACATAGAAGATGTAAAAAAAATTGTTCAACAAATAATTTATGAAAAAGATGCAAATCGTGATATAAATGAAGATATTTGGAAACAAACAAGAAAAAATGGTTATGAAAAATCAATAAGTAATATGCAATGGATTGCGTGGGCAAATATTTTTCATAATATTGAAAAAGAAACAAAGTAATTAAAAAATAAATATAAAACAAATATAATAATTCTGGAGATTATACTATTCTAAAATAATAAATTCTAAACATCTTCAATAAGTCTATCATAATAAAAACCAACATATTCTAAATAATTTTTTTCATTAAATGAAGAATAAATTTTTTTAAAATATTCATCATAGTTATCTAATACTTCTTGAATAGTATTTCTCATATCTTCTATTGTATCACAAAAGAATATATAAGGATCCATATATAAAAGTTCGCTTTTAACTGAGTATTGTGAAATAACAATAACTCTATTCATAATTAAATTAACAATTCTGATTAATTCTGAAGTATTGTGTCTATCTGAACAATGAATATTTAAATAAATTTTTGTTTCAGCAAACATTTTATCTCTTTCTTCTCCAAAACAATGCTCAACACAAGTTATATCATTCCTTTTTAACTTCTGAACAATTTTTTTTCTATAATCATTATTAGTAAATGTTAAAATATTATTTTTCTTGACAGTTTCATTTGTATAATACGATTTTGCTGTAGGCGGAACTAAAAAAGTTTTTTTATAAATTCCTTCTAAATACGGAATATTTTCTTCTGAATAATCTAAAATTTTAAGATTTGTTGGTATATTTCTAAAATACCTATAATATGAATAGTGAGCCATTTGTTCAATATTTAAAAAATAAATATTCTTAAGGTTTTCAATATTAAAAGTATTATAAATTTCAATAAATTTACTTATATTTCCACTAAAAATTATTTTTGAATATCTTCGTCCAAAAAATTTATTTAGACTCTTTGATTCAATAGATGGTTCGAATTGATATTCTTCAAAAATAATATTTTTTTTATTATTTTTTAAAAAATCATATATTGAATCAATATAATCTTTGTATAATTTAAAAACCCAATTTTCAGTTATATGTAAAAATAACCAAATCTGTTTATTTTCATATAAAGCGTTCATCATTTGAAATATTTATATATAATCTTTTTAAATGATTTACTTACTTTCTATAAATGATGAAGAGAAAACGAAATCTTTTTTAAATCATCATCCTTTTATAACTTATAAATCGTTTGACTCAAATGAAGAAACATTTGTAGATTTTATTTCTTCAAATAATAGTGAAAAAAAATATTTTATGATTGTTTATAATGAATTAATTAAAGATTTATTACAAGATTTATTACAAAACTTTATTGATTTAGGTATGTTTAATAATATTGGATTACTCGTTTTAGAAAAAAATTTATTTAATCATTTTGATTCTTTTGATGAAAAAACACATTTTTACTTATACAATCATGAAGAAGAAGAAACTTATAAATCAAAATTTTTAAATACATTTTGTGTTTTTAATGAAGATATGGTTGATTTATATAAAAGACACAATGATTCTATTGATATATTATACGGAGAAGAAAGAATTAAAGAAAAAGAGAAAAATTTTTTTTTCAAAAAAAAGGAACCTAAATTTAAAATAAAAAGTCGTTTTTCAAAAAAAAATGAACATCAACCAAATGATTTTGAAAAAGATTTTCACAAAAAAGATATTTGTTGCTTCAAAGGAGATAAATTGAATTATCAAAAATTATTTGGTTTTAATTTTAATTTTCATTTAAAAATAGAATTTCATAATCCAATGGATTTATTTTATAAATTAGTTTATTACAAAATTTTATTAATATATACAAATCCTATTGATGAAATAAATACAGAAATTCTACAAAAATGTATAGATAATAAAATTTTAATTGTTTGTGTATCTGGAAGAAAAAATATGGATGAATATTATTCTAATAATATTATTTTTTTAGAAGAAGATGATAATCTTGCAATAAAACTTAATAAAATGATTAAAGAATATGGAAAAGTAGATATTAATGATTATGTTTTAAATGATATTGTTGAAGAAGAAGAACAAATAGATAATGAAATTCAAACATTGGAACAACAATTTCCAAATTTAACTCTACCTGAAACACCAGAAGATATTATTGAAACTATTTTTCAAACAAAAGAAAAAAAATTTATTGAAAAAGAAAAATTATCAATTGCTTTGTATCATTATATTGAAGAAAAAATATATGGTACTGATTACAAACACGATTTTGGATTTATTATTATGAGATATGTTGATTGTGAAAGAATAAATCAATATTGGAATGAAAGTGTTCGTTGTATTAAAAAAAATTATCCAGGCAAAAAAATTGTTATTATTGATGACAATAGTAATAAAGATTTTTTAAAAAAAGAAGATGATGTCGATTTAGATGATGTTGATATATTTTATTCAGAATACCCCAAAAAAGGAGAAACATTAGCATATTATTATATGTATAAATATAAACTTTTTGAAAAATGTATTGTTATTCACGATTCTGTATTTATAAATGAACCATTTTTAGAAACATTTGATTTTAATCATATTGATATAAAATTTTTATGGCATTTTACTCATCATTGGGATAATATAACTGAAGAAGAAAAAATACTTGTCAATGGAGGATTATCTAGGCTATTGGAAAAATATAAAAATAAAGAAAGTTGGGTTGGTTGTTTTGGTGTAATGACTATTATGGAATATGATTTTTTAAATAATCTAGAAGTGAAATATAGTTTTTTCAAAAATGTTTTTCCACTAATTCATAACAGAGATGACCGTTGTCATATTGAAAGAATATTTGCTTTTTTATGTTTTCTTGAAAAACCTTCTTTAATTGATTCTCCATCATTATTTGGTATAATTCATCATTTTGTTCATTGGGGATATTTGTATGAATATTATTTAGATTACAAAGAAAAAGTAGAAAAAGGAGAAGCAGACAAAACTTATCCTATTTTAAAAGTTTGGTCGGGTAGATAAAAAATAACGAACAACAAATAAAAAACAATAAACAAACAATAAACAATAAACAATAAACAATAAACAAACAACTTAAGTTCTAGTCAATATCATTTTCCAATTTTCTTCATATTTAACTTTGTTTTCATTAATCCATTTTGCTTTGTTTTCATAGGTATTTTTCAAAATTTTGATTGTATTTTCTTTGTCTTCAAATATTTTTATTAATTTATATTTAATATCTTCTGCTTCAATTGATGCTCTATGAAGAAGACTTGATAAATTATCATATAAATTAGTATGACTACATTTTACTAACCATCCGTTAATATTCTCTTTAACTATTTCTGAATTAGGTATCCAATCAATTGTTAAAATAGGTGTTCCCATATACAATGATTCATAAAATCCAAGTCCTAAACCTTCATGAGAACCAAAGTGAATAAAAATATCAGTATTTAAATAGTTTTCAACATTTTTTTTATAAGTTTCATTATAAATAACATACTTAATTGATTCGCTATTATACTGTGTAAGTATAACAGGAATTTCAATACCTTGTATATAAACAGTTAATTCAAATTTATGTTGTGGATGAGTCTTAGAGAAATCGTAAAATGCTTGAACTGCCTTATCAATGTTTTTTCGAGAAATAGAGTTTAAACCACCAATACAACAAAATTTCAACGGTTTCGGATTCGATTTAATTTTTCCAAAATCTAAGTTTAAATGTTTAACTGGATTTTCAAAATAAGGATGATTCAGATGAAAACCAAGAAAACAAGTTTTATTGTGAAATAATTTACGACAAATTTCATATGATGCCCTATTATTTGTTAAAATATAATCGAATAAAAAGTGGTAATTAACTTCCTCCATACGGAGACATTCCATATTTATCACCAAATAGGTTTTTACTTTAATTAATTTCAATAAAACAACAATATGAAATATATGTTCAAAACATGCTTCTGGAATAATTACTTTTGAAATTTTATTTTTATAAACAAAATCAATAAGTTCGTCATATGGTAAATATTCTCTATAAAATCCAGAATAAAAAATATTTTCAAAATTCCATTCTTCTGCAGAAGATTGAAGTTTTGGATTTTCAAAAGATGAATGATATGGTTTGAAACTAAAAATAATTGGATTGTATCCTAATTTTTTCATTGTAATATAATATTCCCTACCTTGAATTCCTAAACCTTGGTCAGCCCAAGGAATAATAAATCCGACATTTTTATCATCTTTTTTATATTTTGATTCTTTACACAAATTAATTTTATTAATCATTTTTTGTTGAATATGTTCAGACGATATTTCATAAGCAGGTTTTCTATTAATCCATCCAACAACTTTTTCTTTATTAAAATAAATATCTTCTATTGTATTCTTCCATCCAGCAAAATCATAATCATCTATGAACTGAGCATAGTCTTTAACAAGATATCTTAAATTACCATTCATTGAAGATAAAATTGGAATCCCATTTTTCATACCTTCATATGCTACTCTACAAAAGGTCTCATCACATAAACTTGGTGTAATTAATATTCTACATTGTTTGTAAATATCTTTTACATCAATCTTTTGTCTTATAACTTTATTATAACCATATCCTAATCTTCTATTTCTGTCTTCAATTAATTCTTCAACTCTTTCACAAGTTAATAATGGGTCGTGTTCGGTATAAATAAACATTAATCCAACATCTAAAGTTAAATGATTACATAAATATTCAATTAAATAACCTCCTTTATTTCTATGGCAATTAATCATAACAACATATTTTCGAATAATCCATGCATCATCGAATTCAGGTGTAACAAAGTAATCATTTTCTAAACTAATTGTTTCAATAACATCTAGTCTCGTATTGTAAAGTTTATTAATAACATCATTTACAAAGTTAGAAGCAACATAGATATGAGAATTTTCACAAATTAAGTTAAAATCATCTGATTTTGTTAAAGAACTTGATAACATTTGAATATTAATGTTATCTCTATCATATTTTATTATACTTTCCCAGAAACAAAGTCCTGTGAGAAAAGGGATTTCAAATAAGTTGGCAATTTTCATATAATCAAGTCTATTAGCACCTTGATGATGAATAACAACAGGTTTTAAATAATAAATCATTTTTAAAATCAAATCTATTTTTTTGGGCATTTGAATAAATGTTGCATAATCTTTATTTATTAATGTAATTTCATCAAAAGTTTTATTATTAATAGGGTCACTAAAATATAAAACATAATTAACATATCCTTTTTCACGAGTCATTTGACAAACATTCATAATCCAGTTTTCACCACCACCAAATGGAGGATAAGCCCATTCAACTAATGTCAAAATACAAGGTTTCCCCAAATTTTCTTTTTGTATTAAATCTAAATCACCTCTAACATTAAACGAAAAAAATATTTGTAGAACATCTTCAATATGATTTAATTGTCCTTCTTTTTGATTGTAAATATATAAAAAATTTTCAATATTTAAATATTCTTTTTTTGACAATGATATATTATATATTTCATTTGTTTCAATTATTTCAATATCAGATTCTTTCACTAAACAACAAGTTTTAATTGGTAAATTATTAATCATATTATATTCTAATGTTGAATTATTATTATTTAACTCAGAATAATTCTTTTTTTCTTCATTTTGTGAATCATAATTCATATTTTCAGTTGAATAACTAAATAATCCATTATCTTTTTGAAAATAAAATTCTTTTTTTTCTAAAAAAATATTATTAAATAACAATAATTTCATTTTGTTTTTATTTTCTTCATCTAAATCTTGAATCGTATCATACATTAAACTATATAGTTCATTAAACATATTTGGATTATCTTTTATTCCACTATAATCAACATTATTTTTATTATTAATTTTCATTCCGATAAATGAGTATTCATAATAAATTTTATTAATTAAAAACCATTTTTGTGAGTCCTTCCCTTTCCAGAATACAACTAATACATCTTCATTACAAATATAATGTCCATTATCACATATATTATATTTGTCATAACAAATATTTTTTTGAGGATCTAAAATAAATATAGTTTCTTTATTAATACCTATACATTGGATTTCCTCAATACAATCTTTTTTTTGAGAACTCAAATATTGTTGATAAAATGTTTTTTCATAAAAAACATTATCAGTTTTTATAAATTTATCGGGTATATCCCAATTATCCCAGTATATTATACATTCTTTTTGATTCATTTCATATTTACCTTCATCTGTATGATTTTTTCTAGTAGCCCGTTGTGTTTCAATATCAAAAAAAACAATATCAGTCCATTCTAAATGATAAAATATAAAAGGTATTTTCATTAATTTATTATTATTATAAATCTTCAAACAGGAAAACGAATATAAAAAAAAATCTAAAAAATCTAAAAAATATAAAAAATCTAAAAAATCTAAAAAAAAATAGGATATATTTAACTTAAAGACCTATATTTTTTTTCAACTTCAATAGCCATATGTTCGAACGGATGTTCAAAAGATTGTTCATTAATTGGATAATATTTAGCATCTTCTAAATTTTCTGGATTTGAACTGTTATATTTCCCAATAAGTTTTTGATTTGAATCATTTTTATATATATAATGGTCAGTATCAGGATTTGCTCTAATAGAATCATTTTTACTAACTCTCTTAAATTTTCTAAAACCCATTAAGTCACAATATTTTTTACATTCTTCTGGAAACATTTTTTGATAGATATGCATTTTTTCATGAACCAATAATGCTTCTAAACCTTTTTCTGATTTAGATTTTAGCCTCTCAGAACAAAACATTATTGTATCTGACCTTGTATGAGGTAATCCATTTTCGTATGACCTATTACTCACAATTCCAAATTTCCACGGAATACTATTTAATTTTTCTGTATCAAGCCAATAAATATTACAGTTATTTTTAAAAAATAAATCAACATTTTTAATTGCATTTTTTATTCTTTCGATTTCTGAATCAGAATATTCTGAACAACATTTTTCAATCTTTTTTAAATAATCATTTACATCATTTGCTCCTCTTGCTATCCAATCTTCTTTTCCAAATTCATCATAATAACCATCTTCATTCGATAATAATAATTTTTTAACTTCGTCTTTGTTCAAAAAATATATATTTGAACTAAAATGTTCTTGAGTACCTAAAAATTTATTTAATAAATAAACAATTAAATAAACTATTATCAGTACAAAAATTAATTTATTAATATTGTTCATACTATTAAAAAAGAATAAAATTTTTTTATTCTTTTTTTTGGTTTGTTTGTTTGTTTTTTGTTTGTTTTTTTTTGTTTGTTTTTTGTTTGTTTTTTGTTTGTTTTTTATTTTTTTTGTTTGTTTTTTATTTTTTTTGTTTGTTTTTCAACCTTTTATTAAACCATCTTACATAACTGAAAGCCATTATGTAATAAACACACTTTCACATAAATACATATAAAAATAATTAGAAAACTCTTTTAAACAACTCTTTTAAAAATGAAATAAATACTTTTATAAAAATCTAAATTGTTAAATCAAATCATTAACATTTGATGGTAAAGGATTAATTTTAGTATTGTATGTTCTCTCAATATATCGTAATAAATTTTGTTCTTTTCGTGTAACAAAATTGATTGCACATCCTTTTTTTCCAAAACGACCACTTCTTCCAATTCTGTGAATATATGTTTGAGTATATTTTGGCATATCATAGTTAATAACAAGACTTACTTGTTGAATATCAATTCCACGGGATAACACATCTGTAGCAATTAATATTCTTGTTTTTCCAGTTCTGAAATCATTCATTATTGTATCTCTTTCTTTTGGAAATAAATTTCCATGTAAAACACTTACTGAATATTTATTTTTAATTAATGCATCGCTTAATTCTTCTGCTCTGTTTTTCTTATTACAATAAATAATTGCTTGTCCAATTTTAATAAATTTGTACAAATCAAGAATTGTATCATTTTTCATGTTATCATCAAGTTGAACATAGTACTGTGTAATTCCTTCAAGTGTTAAATCATCATCTTTAACAAGAATTTTTAAATAATCTGGTTTCATTATGAATTCAAATAATTCACTCATTTCAGTTGGAATAGTTGCACTAACAAGAACAACTTGAGAAGTAGTTGGTGTAAAACTAAAAATTTTCTTTATTTGTTTTTGAAATCCACTTGATAAAACATCGTCTGCTTCATCAATAATTAATGACTTAACATAAGATGGATTAATCATTCCTTTTCCAAGTAAATCACCGAGTCTTCCAGGAGTTCCAATGATTATATGATGATTCATAGTACCAGTCATATATCTATGTTGTAAATCACCACCAATACACATATTGTGTCTAATTTTCATGTACTTCGATAATTCAATAAAAACATCCTTAATTTGTTTTGCTAATTCGTGTGTATTAGCAACAATAATACATTGAGTTTCATTTAAATCCAAATCAATTCTTTGGAGCATTCCAATAAGGAAAGTTGCAGTCTTTCCTGAACCACTGTGAGATTGAATAACAATATCTCTTCCAGAAGAAATAGGTTTGATTGCAATTTTTTGAATTGGTGTTGGTTTTTCATAACCGTAGTTATAGATACCATTAAGAATTTCATCTCTTAAAGCAAGCCCTTCATCTTCAAACTTAGAGAAGCATTGTAAAGGTTCACTGGTATCGTAATTTTCAAAAGATTCGTGTTTTGAGGACATTTTTGGGTATATAATAGAATGTATTTATTCTTTTATATTGATTAAAAAAAATGAAAAAAATACTAAAAAATACTAAAAAATACTTAAATAAAAAACGGAAAAACTCAAAAGCTAAACAAATATTCTTTCAACTTGTTTATTTTTTACTTT